>Ga0207667_10004264_pt1 | contig 17552 bp, 15 predicted proteins | sample KBSCornC52_FD_184301 | JGI IMG/M metagenome (GOLD analysis project Ga0207667, IMG submission 184301) | Corn rhizosphere microbial communities from Kellogg Biological Station, Michigan, USA - KBS Corn C5-2 (SPAdes) (version 2) | ecosystem: Host-associated > Plants > Roots > Rhizosphere > Soil ...
CGTCGGCCGGCCGCTCGGTCAGGTCGCCGCCGACTCCGTGGGGACCGACGAGCAGGGCCGTCTGGAAGATCCGATGCTGCGCGGACAAATCGCCACCTTCGAGATCGACGAGGCGGCGCTGGCCTGCGCCGCCGAGCGCGCGGTCGATCTGGCGAAGGCAGGGCAGGCACATCCGGCGTTTTCCTCGGCGATGAAATATTACGGCACCGAGCTGAACAAGCGCCGCTACGAGATCTTGATGTCGGCGGGCGGCGTCGACGCGCTGGAATGGGAAAGCGAGCGCTCCAAAGGCGGCGCCCGGCCGCGCGCCTGGCTGCGCACCAAGGCCAACTCGATCGAGGGCGGCACCTCCGAGGTGATGCTCGGCATCGTCGCAAAACGGATTCTCGATCTGCCCGGGGCGTAAGGCCGCCGGGCACAATAACCCGTCATTCCGGGGCGCGCGAAGCGCGAACCCGGAATCTCGAGATTCCGGGTCTGGTCCTTCGGACCGTCCCGGAATGACGATTTCAAACACTTGGTCCTCTAAACCGGAAATCCTCCAATGGCACTGGTCCTCAACGAAGAACAATCGATGCTGCGCGACAGCGCGCGCGGGCTGATCAGCGACAAGGCGCCGGTGTCGCATCTGCGGCAGCTGCGCGATGCCAAGGACGCCACCGGATTTTCCCGCGACCTCTGGAAGGCCTTTGCCGAGATGGGATTTTCCGGGCTGCTAGTGCCCGAAACTTTCGGCGGCAGCGGGCTCGGTTGCGTCGAAGCCGGCGTGGTGATGGAGGAAATCGGCCGCACCTTGATGCCGTCGCCGTTTCTTGCAACCGCCGTGCTGGCGGCTTCCGCGCTGTCGCGCGGCGGCAGCGCCGCGCAAAAATCCGAGTACCTGCCCAGGATCGCCGCCGGCTCGCTGCTGGCCGCGCTCGCCATTGACGAAGGGACAAAACATCGTCCGCTGCAGATCAAAATGCAGGCGGTGCGTTCCGGCAATGGTTTCAAACTTAGCGGCGCCAAGGCCTTCGTGGTCGACGGGCACACCGCCGATCTCCTGATCGTCGCGGCCCGCACCGCGGGCTCAGCCGGCGAGCGCGACGGGCTGACGCTGTTTCTGGTCGATCCCAAGACCAGGGGCATCGAGACCGAGCGCACGGCGATGGTCGATTCGCACAACGCGGCGCGAATTAAGTTCGACAATGTCGAGGTCAACGCCGACGGCGTGCTCGGTGAGGTCGATCAGGGCTATCAGTTGCTGGAAGGCACACTCAATGTCGGCCGTGGTGCGGTCGCTTCCGAAATGGTCGGGGTCAGCGAGGAGGTATTCGGCCGCACCATTGGCTATCTCAAGGAGCGCAAGCAGTTCGGCAAGCTGATCGGCGAATTCCAGGCGCTGCAGCACCGCGCCGCGCAGCTCTACATCGAGATCGAGATCACCCGTGCTGCGGTACTGAAAGCGCTGCAGGTGCTCGATACCAATTTTGAAAATGCCGCAGCCGCGGTGGCAGTCGCCAAGGCGCGCGCGGGATCCACGGCCACGCTTGCGGTTCAGGAAGGGGTACAGATGCACGGCGGCATGGGCATGACGGACCAGTTCGACATCGGCTTCTTCATGAAGCGCGCGCGGGTCTGCCAGGAATTGTTCGGCGACAGCAATTTTCACGCCGATCAGCTGGCGAGGATGAAGAGTTATTGAGGTTCAACACCGTCATTGCGAGTGCAGCGAAGCAATCCATAGCAACAGAAAAGACTGGATTGCTTCGTCGCTGCGCTCCTCGCAATGACGGGCTAAAGACCGTCACCTGATCGGCGGCGCGTACTGGATGCCGCCGGCGCTCCAGAGCTGATTGAGCCCGCGCGGAATCTTGAGTTTCGACCCGCTTCCGACATTGCGCTCATAGACCTCGCCGTAATTGCCGACGTGCCGGATGATGCGCGCGGCCCAATCCCTGCTCAGCCCCAGCTCCTCGCCATAGGCGCCTTCGGTTCCAACCAGCCGCATCACGTCGGGCTTCTTCGACTTCAGCGCCTCGTCGATATTCCCCGAGGTAACGCCGAGTTCTTCGGCATTGATCATCGCATACAACGTCCACTTCACGATCATCATCCAGTCGTCGTCGCGCTGCCGCACCACGGGTGCTAGCGGTTCCTTCGAGATGACGTCGGGCAGGATGACGTGGTCGCCCGGCTTGGCCAGGTTCAGCCGCAGCGCGTAAAGCTGGGAGACGTCGGCGGTGAAGACGTCGCATTGGCCTGAATCATAGGCCTTGAAGACCTCGTCCAGCTTGCCGAATTTCATCTCCTGGTATTTCATGTTGTTGGCGCGGAAATAATCGGCGAGGTTGAGTTGGGTCGTGGTTTCCGACTGCACGCATACCTTGCTGTTATTGAGGGCCAGCGCGGAATCGATGTTGCGCGCCTTCGGCAGCATGAATCCTTCGCCGTCGTAATAAGCCACGGCCGGAAAATACAGGTCGTAGGAGGTCTCGCGCGACATGCTCCATGTCGAGTTGCGCGAGAGGATATCCACTTTCCGGCTCTGCAGCTCCTTGAAGCGCTCGCTGGCATCGAGCGGAATGAATTTCGCCTTTTTCGGATCGTCGAAGATGGCGGCCGCGACCGCGCGACAGAAATCGACATCGAAGCCGGTCCAGTTGCCCTTGTCGTCGGGAACCGAAAAGCCGGGCAGGCCGGTATTGACGCCGCACAGCACTTCGCCGCGCCGGATCGTCCGTTTCAGGGTTCGCGTGTCATATCGTTCATAGGTGATGGCGGCAGCCGCGACCGCGACTGCGACCGCCAGCCCGATCAGGAGGCCGCCTCGGAAAGTCCGCATCATCTGTTTCTCGCCAATGTCGGGGGAATGAGCCGGCTGGGAAGGTGGTGGCCCGCAGTTACAATTCCGGCTTCTGCCGCACGATGACCTTGGTGCCCACGGGGACACGGTCATAGAGGTCGGAGACGTCGGCATTGACCAGCCGGAAGCAACCGGACGAAACGGCGGTACCGATCGTGTCCGGGCGGTTGGTGCCGTGGATGCGGTAGACGGTGGCGCCGAGGTAGAGTGCGCGGGCGCCGAGCGGGTTGCCGGGGCCGCCGGCCATGAAGCGCGGCAGATAGGGCTGGCGCGCGATCATCTCAGGCGGCGGCGTCCAGTCCGGCCATTCGGCTTTCTTCGAAATGCTCAACAGTCCCTGCCACTGAAAGCCATCGCGGCCGACGCCGATGCCGTAACGCAGCGCGCGGCCGCCTCCCTGGATCAAATAGAGATGGCGCTCGGCGGTCGAGATGATGATGGTGCCCGGCGCCTCGGTGGTACGATAAAGCACCGCCGTACGCCTGAATTCCGGGTCCAATTCCACGGAATCGTCGGCCAGTAGTCCCGGTTGGTCGCCGACGTCGGGCTGTTGTGCAAAGCTCTGCGAGACCGAAAGGATCAAACCGGCCGCTGCAATCACCGTCCAGATCAGGTGCCGAAATTTCGTCATCCAGGTCTCCCCCTCGTCGGACGCTGCCCAGTGTTTACATGGTTTGCTGAACCCATCAAATCTCAGGGATGGCGCGATGGCAAGCAATCCAGATATCCCGCTGGAATGCTTTCAATTTTCGTCATGACGATCGTGCGGGAGGGTCTCGAAAGCTCAGTTCGGCGCGAGCCACAGCCTCAAGCCGTAGGACAGAATGGCCACGGTGCCGACCCCGCCGAGCCAAAGTATGAAGAACCATATCAGGCGCTGCGCCAGCGGCCGCGATTTTTGCTCGCCTGGCATCAATGATACCCACTCCCGGGTCTCACCTTGCCGCGGAATACCCAATAGGCCCACGAGGTATAGCCGAGAATGAGTGGTATCAGCACGGCAACGCCGACCAGCATGAAGAGCTGACTGTTAGGCGGCGATGCCGCCTGCCAGATGGTGATGCTCTGCGGCACGATGTAGGGCCACATGCTGATGCCGAGCCCGGCATAGGACAGCGCGAACAGCGCCAGCGACAAAAAGAACGGCCGGAGGTCCTGCTTGTTGGCAAGGCTGCTCAACAGCAGGACGGTAACGCCGGCTACCGCGATCGGCACCGGCGCAGTGAAGATGATATTTGGCCAGGCGAACCAGCGCTGCGCATATTGGATATTGAGGAACGGCGTGGCGATGCTGACCGCGCCGATGGCACCCAACATCGCAAATAACAGCCACCAGCTCAGGTGATAGGCCTTGTCCCGAAGCTCGCCCTCGGTCTTCAGCACCAGCCATGTCGAACCTAACAGCGCGTAGCCGACCACCAATGCGAGGCCGGTCAAGATGCTGAACGGCGTCAGCCAGTCCCACCAGCCGCCGGCATAATGCCGCGCCTCGACGTGGACGCCCTGCAGGATGGCGCCGAGTGCAATTCCCTGCGCCAGCGTCGCCAGCAGCGATCCGCCGGCGAATGCGATGTCCCAGCGGTTTTTCTCGCTCAGCGTCCGCCAGCGGAATTCGAAGGCAACGCCGCGGAATATCAGGCCGACCAGCATGGCAATGATCGGCGTATACAGCGCCGGCATCAGCACCGCGTAAGCCAGCGGAAACGCCGCCATCAATCCGCCGCCGCCGAGCACCAGCCAGGTCTCGTTGCCGTCCCAGACGGGGGCGACGCTGTTCATGACCACGTCGCGATCGCCTTTGGCGGGAAACAGCGGAAACAAAATGCCGAGGCCGAGATCGAACCCATCCATCACCACATAGACAAAGACCGCGAACGCGATGATGAACGCCCAGATGGTGGCGATGTCGATGCTGACACTCATCGGGACGATCCTTCCGCTGTCACGCCGATTGCCGACGTAATGCCCACGGCATGGGCCGGCGCCTTGGCGCTTGGTCCCTGTTCGCCGTGATGCGGCGGCGACGCCATCAGCCGGAACAGGTAGGTCAGGCCCGCCGCATAGACGATGAAATATACGATGACGAAGGCGAGCAGCGACGAGCCCACTGCGGGTGCGGCCAGGGGCGAAACGGAGTCGGCGGTGCGGAGCAGTCCATACACCGTAAAGGGTTGGCGGCCGACCTCGGTGGTAAACCAGCCCGCCAGCACGGCGATGAAGCCTGCCGGGCCCATCGCCAGCGCATAAAGATGCAGCCAGCGCGATTGATAAAGCTTGTCTTTCCAGCGCGCATACAGGCTCAGGATGCCGAGGCCCAGGATCAGAAATCCGATGCCGACCATGATGCGGAACGACCAGAATATGGTCGGCACCGGCGGCCAGTTTTCGCGGGGCACGGTGTCAAGGCCCGCGAGCGGCGCGTCGAGCGAGTGCTTAAGTACGAGGGACGATGCCTTCGGGATTTGGATGGAATATTTCATTTCGCCCGCGGCCTGATCGGGCAGTCCGAACAGAATGAGCGGCGCGCCGTCCGGATGGCTGGTGAAATGGCCTTCCATCGCCATCACCTTGGCGGGTTGATGCTCCAGCGTGTTGAGGCCGTGCTGATCGCCGGCCAGAATCTGGATCGGCGCCACCAGTGTCGCCATCCACATCGCCATCGAAAACATCACCCGTGGGCCGGGGAGATGCGCATCGCGCAGCAGGTGAAACGCGCCGACGGCGCCGACCACCAGCGCCGTCGTGAGATAGGCCGCCAGCACCATATGCACCAGACGATACGGAAACGACGGATTGAAAATCACCTTGAGCCAGTCGGCGGCGACGAACTGCCCGTCGGCATTGATGGCGTAGCCGGCCGGGGTCTGCATCCAGGAATTGGCGGAGAGGATCCAGAAGGCTGATATCAACGTGCCGATCGCCACCATCAAGGTGGCGATGAAATGCAGTCTGGGTCCGACCCGCTGCAGGCCGAACAGCATCACGCCGAGGAAGCCCGCTTCGAGAAAAAACGCGGTCAGTACCTCATAGGCCATCAGCGGGCCGACGACGGGACCGGTCTTGTCGGCGTAAGCCGCCCAGTTGGTGCCGAACTGGTAGGACATCACGATGCCCGACACCACGCCCATGCCGAACGCGACGGCGAAGATCTTCAGCCAATAGTTGAACAGGTTGATGAAGACCTCGCGGCCGGTCCATAACCAGAGCGCTTCGAGCACCGCGAGATAGCTGGCAAGCCCAATCGAGAACGCCGGAAACACGATGTGAAACGACATCGTGAACGCGAACTGCGCCCGGGCCAACACCTCGGCGTCCCAGCCCTCGAACATGCCAGCCATCCGTCGTTACGGTTAGGAGTATATCACGCTCGTTTATAGGTGCGATGAATCTCCCGTGGCAGGCGAAGCGTTATCTCGGTCGCGTCACGTGTTCGTGAGACTTCTCAGCCCCGCAAGGGCCCAGGCAGAGCACCCCGGGGGAAGCGAGCAGAGAGCGGCTGCAACAAGCATGACACTTGTCAGCGCGAGCTGGCCTCGAATGGTGGATCGCTCAGATGAAGGGTCTCGCCCCACCGCGCCGGGTCGAGACGAGTGAAGCTCGCTCTGGGGGATCGGGTCAACGACAGACGCTGCCGGCGCGCTCAGCTGGAGGCGTTCAGCAGCCGCGCGATGGTGCGGTCCATTTGCTCGTACTGGCCCTCGCCGTCGTGCTGGAATACGATTTTTCCGCTTCGATCGACGATGTACTGCGCCGGCCAGTACTGGTTGCGATAGGCATTCCAGGTCTGCGAGTCGTTGTCCTGCGCGACCGGATAGGTGATGCCATGCCGCTTTAGCGCGGCCTGCACATTGGACGCCGATCGCTCGAACGGGAATTCCGGCGTGTGGACGCCCACGACCACAAGGCCGCGATCCTTGTATTTGGCATAAAGTTCGGTGACGTGAGGCAGCGTGTTGACGCAGTTGACGCAGCCGTAGGTCCAGAAATCCACCAGCACCACCTTGCCGCGCAGGTCCGCGATGTTGAGCGGCGCGGAATTGAACCAGTTGCTGATACCGGCGAAGTTGGGAGCCGTGCCCTGCGCCGCGGCGACCGCGAACGGAGCGGTCTGGCCGCGTGCGGCTTCGCCGCCGATGCCCGACAGGGCTGCGCCGACCAGACAGAGGGCAATTACGGAAGCGGATGTGGCGAGCGAGCGTATGGTCATGGAAGTCTCCCTTGGTCGCGGATTGATCACAGGCCGATCTGGCCGTTCGGGTAGAATGCTGTCAGCCACGCCACGATCAGCGTGTCGTATTGGAAATAGGACGCGATCGCGAACGCGATCACGACGACGCCGAACCCCTGCTGCAGTTTCGGCGAGATGCGAGCGATACTTCTGATACGGGTGGTGACGGCTTGGCCGCCATAGGCAATCGCCAGCATCGGGATCGCCGCACCGACGGCGTAGACCACAAGCAGCGTGCTCGCCCATGCGGTGTCTTTGGATGTCGCGACGATGGTGAGGATCGAACCGAGCACGGGACCGGCGCAGGGCGTCCAGACCAGACCGAGTGTGGTGCCGAGCACGAAAGCGCCGATGTTGCCTTGGCGCGATGGGGTGTTGGCAGCCGGACTGCCGTGGATCAGCTCGTTGATCCGGATCGACAGCCATTCGAACGGTGCCGGCCAGATCATCAGCACGCCAAACCCGAGCAGCAGGACGGCCGCGCCGGTGCGAAGCACGTTGGGATCGAAGTCGAAAATGCGGGTGATCGCGCTCAGCAACAGGGCGGCGGCGGAAAACGACAGCACGAAGCCGAGCGCGATCAATGCGGGGCGTGCTTTTCCGGTGTGGCCCACAGATGCGCCAAGCAGGATCGGCAGCATCGGCAGCGTACAGGGCGCCGCCACAGTGACGACGCCGGCGAGCAGGGCAAGAACGAGGTTGAACATCGGACGGGATCCATCAAACGACCTCAAGCTGGCCTTGCGGCCAAGCGAGAGCGCTCATGGTCCTTCGGGAAACCGGGGCGAAGCGTTACGCCGGCCGCGTCACGTGTTCGTGAGGGCAGTTCATCTCAACGCCGCAAAGCGCCCGCAAACACAGAGCGACCCGGAGGGGGGCATCCCATCCGGGTCGTTGGAGGTAACTTGGGAGGTTAGAAACCGGTGTGATCGGCCTTGGTGATTACTGGTGTAACAGCCGAGTCTTTCAGGGTGATGTCGCCAATTGTTTCAATTGTTTCGTCGGGCGTGGGTAGTTCGTAAAGGCTGCTCCCGGCTTTCGCGATCAAGATAGGCGTAACATATTGAACTTGCTTATATTTATATCACGCCGCCAGACTGTCGACACCGGCGCCCTTGAGCAGGTCGGCGAGTTGTTTGCGGGCGTAGAACATTCGGGTCTTCACCGTGCTCTGAGGGATCCCGATGATCTCGCCGACCTCTTCCACCGACTTCTCATGGTAGTAGACGAGGTTGATGATCTCGCGGTGCGCAGGCGACAGTCTGGCAACGCAGGCGCGCAGGATGGCGGTGGTGTTGCTGCGGTCCAGTGAAGCTTCGGGCGTGTCGGCCTCGTCGGCGATTTCCAGCACGTCTTCCTGGTCGATGTCCTCGTAGCGGCGCTGACGCAGCGCGGTCAGCGCCTTGAAGCGTGCGATCGACAGCAACCATGTCGAAACCTGGGAACGGCCTTCGAACTGGCGGGCGGTGCGCCACACGTCGAGGAAAACCTGGCTGGCGAGGTCTTCCGCCATCGTGGCATCGCGCACGATGCGAAGGATGAAACGGTAAACCCGCACATTGTGACGGGAGTAAAGGATGTGCATCGCGGTCCGGTTGCCATCGGCAATGCCTTCCAGCAGCATTTGATCCGAGGTCGCCTGGGCAGCGATGATGCCTTCGCGGGCTGCGGCGTTGATGGCGATGACGTTTTGCATGACTGGCTCCCCGTGAGCCGCTTTTGCGGCGCTTCCTTGAGCAGATTGATAGCCAGCCAACGTTTCGGGACGTCTGCACGCCAAGTGGAAAATGGTTTCGTGCGCAGGAGAATTGTTTCGTCGCAGCATTCGCGACGAAACATTCGGCGTCGAAATGTGAGCAGTTTCAATGATCGTAAAATTAGATGGTTGTTGAGAGGCCGTTGTATCTATCCGTCATGGCCGGGCTCGTCCCGGCCATCCACGTCTTCCTTACTTAATTGCCGCAAAGACGTGGATGCCCGGGACAAGCCGGGGCATGACGAGGTAGTTGTGGCAGCGAATCAGGTCTTGTCGCCGGTTGGCGAAAACAGATATCCGCCGCCTCTGATGGTGCGGATGACCGCGGGCTTGGTCGGGTCCGGCTCGATTTTGCGCCGGATTCGCATGATTCGCAGATCGACGGCGCGATCGAAGGCTTCGGCGTCGCGCGCATTGGCCAACTCCAGCAGGCGCTCGCGCGACAGCACCCGCTTCGGATTGGCCGCGAATACCTTGAGCAGGCCGAATTCGGAAGCGGTCAGCGGATGCTCGTTGCCCTCATCGTCGCGCAGCGCCTGCGCTTCGAGATCGAGCCATTTGGTTCCGAACCGCACTAATTGGTCTTTCGCCGCCTTCGCAGCGGCGGCCGCCGGCGCCCTCGCCGGAGAGCTGCGCCGCAACACCGAGCGGATCCGCGCCATCAATTCGCGCAATTCGCAGGGCTTTGCGATGTAATCGTCGGCGCCGAGTTCAAGTCCGACCACACGGTCGATCGGGCTCGCGGTCGCCGTCAGCATGATGACCGGCACATTGGTGCGGCTCTTCAGATCGCGGATGATGGAAAGCCCGTCTTCCTCCGGCATGTTCAGATCGAGTACCACCAGATCGGGCACATTGGCTTCGATCGCGCCGCGCAGGCTCTTGCCGCCATCGCACAGCGTCACGGTAAAGCCGTGCATCTTGAGATACTCGCCGACCATCTCGCGGGCCGGGGCCTCGTCATCGACAATGATGATGTGCTGACTTTGGGTCATGACAACTCTGCCGCGGGCAAGATGACGGCGAAGGTCGATCCCTGTCCGGGCCCGCCGCTTTCCGCGGTTACCTGGCCGCCGTGCATGTCGATAATGCGCTTGACGATCGAAAGCCCGAGGCCGGTCGAGCTTTCACCGGCGGTGGGTTTTGCGGAGAGCCGCTGGAAGCGGCCGAACAATCGGCCGAGATCCTCCGGCGACAGGCCGGCGCCTTCGTCGGCGACGCGGATGATGGTTTTGTTCTGCTCGTGATTCACCACCACCGATATCTTGCCGCCGATCGGACTGTATTTGATGGCGTTGCTGATGAGATTGTCGATCGCTTCCCGCATCCGGTCGGCATCGCACATGGTGACGAAATTCGGCGGCGCCGACACTGTCATGGTTTGTTGCTTGTTCGTGGCCAAAGGCTGATTGGCGTCCGCCACTTCGCCGACCAGGCCTGCGATATCGACCGGCTCGCGGCGAATGCTGATGTCGAAGGCATCGGCCATCGCGTCCGAAATCAGATGATCGACCATTGAGGTCAGCCGCCTGGTGGCATCGCGGATGTGCTCGACCTGGGCGGTAACGCTTTCCTTGGAAGAGCCGGCGCCGATCAGTTCGGTCAGCATTTCGGTGCGGCCGAGGATCACGCCGAGCGGATTCTTCAAATCGTGGGCCACGGTACCGAGAATTTCGTTCTTGAAGCCGTTGGCGCGCTGCAGCCGCAGCCATTGCGCCGACAGCCTGCGGTTGGCCTGCATCAGCGCGCGGGTGCGCTGGGCGACGCGGTCCTCGAGCTGCGTGTTGGCCTCGTGCAGCTGCTGATAGAGAATGACATTGTCGAATGCGATCGAAAGCCGGCTGCCGAAAATCTCGACCAGCGAGCGATCGGTTTCGGACAGCTGGCGCTCCGCCTGCAGCAGCACCACGACCTCCCGGCCACTGCCGGTGCGCACGTAGAGAACGGAGCGATGGTCGACAAATTCATGCTTGCGGCGCTTGAAGGCGGCTTCCACCATCGATCGCAGGTCGGGGTCGAGCGATTTGGATCCGGCGGCGCCGGTGAAGCGGCTATAGCAGCCCGAACCGGCCAGCACGGAAAAGTCGTCGCCGACCACGCCGCCGTCGCGCAGCACCAGAATGCCGGCACAATCGACATTGAGAAGCGACGCGATTTGCGTCAGCACGCCCTCAGCGAGGCGTTGCATTGATTTGAAATCGTATAGCGTCGAGGCGGCATCGATGATGATTTCCAGCCCGCGACGGGTCTGAACCATGCGCTCAAGCTGCTGATAGCTGCGCAACGCCGCGGTCAGCGAGGTAAACAGCTTGTCGGCGGTCAGCTCGGTCTTCGCCTTGTAGTCGTTGATGTCGTATTGGACGATCACACGGCGCTCCGGCGCCTGTCCGGGCTGCCCGGTGCGCAGGATGATGCGGACGGTCTCGTTCTTCAGTTCATTGCGGATGTACTCGACGAGATCGAGGCCGGCGGCGTCGGTTTCCATGATGACGTCGAGCAGCACGGCCGCGATATCGGGGTGCGCGCGCATCAAGGTCCGGCCCTCGGCCGCCGAATAGGCCGACAGGATTTCGAGCGTCTGGCCATGGAGATTGTAGTCGCTCAGGGCAAACCGCGTGCCTTCGTGCACGGCCTGATCGTCGTCGATCACCGCGATCTTCCATTTGCGCGCGGTCGATGGCTCCGGAGCGGTTCCGGAATCGTCGATCAGGTGGAGGACATCGTCCAGTTCGGCCATTGAGAGGTCCCGTCGCTTCCTTGTTCTGCGGTCGTGGAGCCGCCTTTGGCGGCCCTCGGCATGATAATGCGAAATGTGGTGCCTTGTCCCAGCCTTGAATCCAGCATCATACGGCCGCCGAGCTGCTGGGTGACAAGGTTATAGACGATGTGCAGGCCGAGCCCAGTGCCGCCCTCGTTGCGGCGCGTGGTAAAGAACGGGTCGAACGCCTGCCGCTGCACATCCGGCGTCATTCCGGCCCCATTGTCGGCAAAAATGATCTCGACATCGTCATTGCCGCGGGGCTTTGCCGAAATCGAAATCGCCCCGGAGCGCCCGTCGGCAAATGCATGATTTGCGGCGTTGAGGAACAGATTGGTCAGAATCTGCCCATACGAGCCCGGGTAACCGTCGATCATGAGGCCTTCCGGTACGTCGATCGCGAGCGCGATCGGCGCCCGCTTCAGAACCGGCCGCAGGCTGGCGACGATCTGGTCGGTCGCCTCGCTCAGGCTGAATTGTCGGCGTTCGGCATTCGAGCGGTCCACCGCGACCTGCTTGAAGGACTGGATCAGTTCTCCGGCGCGATGCAGGTTCGCCACCAGTTGCTGGGCCGCGTCGCGCGAGGTCCGTACGAATTCCTCGAGTTGAGACCGCCGCAACTGCCCGTCGGATTTCAACTCCGCCTCGAACATTTCCGCGCGGCGCGCGAAACTGGACGCCACCGTCAGGCTGATACCGATCGGGTTGTTCACTTCATGGGCGACACCAGCGACCAGACCGCCGAGCGCCGCCAGGCGTTCGGCGTCGATCAGGTTTTGCTGGGCGGCGTTCAACTCGAGCAGGGCGCCCTCGGCTTTCTCCTTGGAAGCACGCAACTCGTCTTCGGTCTTGCGCTTGGCGATGGCGTTTTCGCGGAACACCTCCACCGCGCGGGCCATCGCGCCGACCTCGTCCTTGGCGCCGGTTCCCTGCACCTGCCGATCGTAATGGCCCGATGTGATCGCGTGCATCGCCGCCATGATCTGCTGCAGCGGCAGCCGGATGCTTAGTGCGATCACGACCCCTGCGGTGATGATGATGCCGAGAAAAATCACGGCGATCGACAGCACCTTGCGGGATATATCGGCCAGCGTCCGGTCGAATGTCTCCTGCGCTTTCTGCTCGCGCTGCCGCATCTTGACCGACAATCTGTCGATAGCGCCGATGGCCTCGGCCTGGCTGGCGTCGATGGTGTTGCGCAACAGCTCGGTTCGGCTCGCGAGCTGCTCGGACAATTTCGCAAAGCCTTCGCGCAGCGCCACCGTCCGCGTGTCCAGTCGCTGCAGAGCCAGGCGCTGCAGGTCGTTATCGGCGAGGTCGGACATCACCGGGATGGTTTTCTCGATCGTATCGGTGTTGCGGCGGGCTTCCTCGGCAGAGGCGCTCGCCAGCGAAAGATAATAGGCGTTGGCGGCGACCAGCATCGCGGTAAACGCCTCGCGGGATTTTCCAAGCGACGGCCAGATCAGGGCGTCGCGGTGCCCTGTTGCGCCCTCGATGATCGAGTAAAGCCCGGCCATGTCGCGGGCGGGGGTCAGCACCTGTTCCTCATAGGTTTTCGAAATCGTCGCCTGGACGCCGCGCAGTTCGCCGAAGCCGTTGAGGAAACGCTCGGTGACGCGCTCAAGCTCCGCCACCGATCCGGACAGCATCGGATCGGTCGAGGCGCGCGTGGTCAGGGTGCCGAGCACCGCTTCGCGTAGCAGCAATATCTCGGCGAACAGATCGGGACTCGGCTGATTGATGTAGCGGTGGATCAGGTTCTGCAGGCGGCCGGTCTCGCTCTCCAGCAGCGCCAAAATCTTGTCCGATTCCCGCACCCGCCGCACGTCATCCCAGGCCGAACCGAGCACCTGGGCGCCGTTCCATATCATGGCGGCAAGCACCACGACGACCGCGGAGTTCAGCGCGGCAATCGACAGGATGCGCCAGCGGATCGGCACCGCCCGGACCAGCCCGACGATGCGGGAACGGCCTCGCGCGGCGAGACTCGCCGGCCGTTCCGCAGCTTCGCCGTGGCGGGGTGTGCCCAAGACCGGTTCACTCCACCTTGCGAACTCGTTGGATCAGTTCCGCGGCGGCCGGATCGCTCTGCGCGCTGGCGTGGATTCCCGCCATCGCGGCTTCGAACGGCTTGCGGTCGAAATCGGTCACGATCGTTACGCCCGTAGCTTCCGCCTGCCGGCGCGACCGTTCCTCGATATCTTTCCATCTCGCGCGCATGAACTGGCTGGATCGGACCGCCGCCTCGCGAAAAATCCTTCGATCCTCGCTCGAAAGGCTTTCCCAGGCCTTGCGCGACATCACCAGCACTTCCGGGCTCATGGTGTGTTCGGTGATGGTGTAATAACCGGCATATTTGTGGTGATCCGTGGTGACGAAGGACGGCCAGTTGTTCTCGGCGCCGTCGATCAGCCTTGTGGCAAGTCCGGTGAGAACCCGTCCATAGGGCAGTTCGATCGGCTCGGCGCCGAGCGCCTTGATCATGTTCTCGGTGTCGGCGGCGCGAAATTCCCGCGCGACCGCGCTCGTCGGAACCGCCGTCAAAAACAGCGCAACAACGAGTGCTACCGTCCGTGAAAGGTCGGCGCGGCTGTACACAGGCAACTTCATCCCCTTATGATGATGTCGATGGCGGGGAAAAAAGGTTCAAAGCATTTTGGCAGAAGCCGTCGCGATATGGCTATCTTGCCGGCGCCGCCGGCATCGTCAATGCTGCGCTGCGTCCGGCCGCGGATTGAAACCGCCGGCGTAAGACCTCATGAGGGCGCGCGATTTGCGCAGACTGGAATGGTTTTATGGCGAAGCCGACATTGAGATTCTTGCAGCTCGCAGCAGTCGCGGCAGTGGTCGGCTTGGCGTCTCCGGCCTGGGCCGTCACCGACATCATGTGGTGGCACGCCATGTCGGGCGAGCTTGGCCGGCAGCTGGAGAAGCTCGCGGCGGATTTCAACGCATCGCAATCCGAATACCGGGTGGTGCCGAGCTACAAGGGCAATTACACCGAAACCGTGACGGCGGCGATCTTCGCGTTTCGCTCGCGTAGCCAGCCCGCCATCGTTCAGGTCAACGAAATCGCGACCGCGACCATGATGGCCGCGAGGGGCGCGATCTATCCCGTGTTCGAATTGATGCGGGACGAAAAGGAAGCATTTTCCCCGGCCGCATATCTTCCGGCCGTGACCGGCTATTATGCCGATGTCGCCGGCAACATGCTGTCATTTCCGTTCAACGCCTCGACGCCGATCCTGTATTACAACAAGACCCTGTTCCGCGCCGCCGGCCTCGATCCGGAAATCGTGCCGAAGACCTGGGCCGAGGTCGGCGCGGCGGCGAAGCGGCTGCGTGCTTCGGGTGTGGCTTGCGGATTTACCACGTCGTGGCCGTCATGGATCAACGTCGAGAATTTCTCCGCATTCCACAATCTGCCGATCTCGACCAGGGCCAACGGCTTCGACGGTCTCGACGCGGTGCTGACTTTCAACAATCCGGTGATGGTGCGCCACATTGCGCAACTCGCGGATTGGCAAACCACCAAGGTGTTCGATTACAGCGGCCGCGCCACGACGGCGGAGCCGCGGTTTCAAAATGGCGAATGCGGAATCTTCGTGGGCTCCTCGGCGACGCGCGCCGATATCAGGGCCAATTCCAGGTTCGAGGTGGGTTACGGCATGCTGCCGTACTGGCCCGATGTGGAAGGCGCGCCGCAAAACACTATCATCGGCGGCGCGACCTTGTGGGTGCTGCGGGACCGGCCGCGCGCCGAATACAAGGGGGTGGCAAAATTCTTCGGCTACCTTTCGAAGCCCGAGATTCAGGCCGCCTGGCATCAGAACACCGGCTATCTGCCGGTTACCCGCGCGGCGTTCGATCTGACCCGCGCGCAAGGTTTTTACGATCGCAATCCCGGCACCGCGATCTCGATCGAACAAATCACGCTGAAGCCGCCGACGGAAAATTCGCGAGGCGTCCGGCTCGGCTCGTTCGTTCTGATCCGCGACGTGATCGACGACGAGTTGGAGCAGGCCTTCGCCGGCAAGAAATCCGCGCAGGCCGCGCTGGATTCCGCCGTCGAGCGCGGCAACCGGCTGCTGCGTCAGTTCGAGCGGGCCAATCCGGACCGGTAGTTTCCCAATGCCACTTAGCAGCCGTCGCCCAAGAAAAGGGCGCCGGGATCATTTGCACTCACAATAGGCAAAGATGAATCTTTGTATGCAATGCACCTGCCATCCAGGCGACAACAGCCGGGCTCCTGAAAGTTGAATATTCCAAGCAAAAACAGTCGCTTAAAGCCAGGTTAGGCTTCCGTTAGGTTTTGGCACGAACCTTGCGAAGTCTCTCGCCAAAGGCCGATTCCCTCATGCGTTTGGAGCATCACATGAAGCGAGACGCTATTGATCGTCTCCGAAGGCGGCCCCAACAATCTCGACATCCACGGCATCGGCACCAACGTTCCCGGCTATGAGGTGTCGTGTAATTGCTAGGATCGCCTGAACGGCGATTCCGCATCCGCCGTTGCCGGCATAGTTGTCATGCCCCGCCTTCGCGGGGCGATGACGAGACAAGGAGAGAACGTTGACCGCCAAGAGACCTGATCCGCTTGATGATTATATCGATGCCGTCGCGAAAGCGCTGGCGCTGCCTGTCGAGGATGCGTGGAAGCCGGCGGTCAAGGCCAATCTCGAGGTGTCGCTGAGGTTGGCGCGCCTGGTGGATGAGTTTGTGCTGCCAGATGAAACCGAGCCGGCCAGTGTCTTTGCAGCATGATATCGCCATGACTGATAACCGCGACGGGCTGACGGCCTCGGAAATAGCGCAGGCCGTGACGGGCCGCAAGATGTCAGCGCTTGATGTCACCGAAGCGGCGCTGGCGCGGATCGCCAGGCACGATCCCGTGCTGAATTCCTTCACCGACGTCACAGGCAATCGCGCGCGCGCCAAAGCGCGTGCCGTCGATGCCGCTGTTACGGCCGGAAAAAATGCCGGCCCGCTCGCCGGCGTGCCGTTCGCGGTGAAGAACCTGTACGATGTGCAGGGTCTGCCGACCCGCGCCGGATCGAAAATCAACCGCGACCTCAGGCCGTCGCCGCGCGACGCCACGCTGATCGAGCGGATGGAGGCGGCCGGCGCTGTTCTTGTCGGCGCGCTCAACATGGGCGAATACGCCTACGACTTCACCGGCGAGAATGTTCATGACGGACCGTCGCGCAATCCGCATGATGCCACGCGGATGACCGGCGGCTCCTCGGGCGGCTCCGGCGCCGCCGTCGGCGGCGGCCTGGTGCCGCTGGCGCTGGGATCCGACACCAATGGTTCGATCCGGGTGCCGGCATCGTTCTGCGGAATCTTTGGACTGAAGCCGACCTACGGCCGGTTGTCGCGCGCGCGCACGTTTCCCTTTGTCTTCAGCCTCGACCATCTCGGTCCGTTCGCGCGCAACGTCGGCGATCTCGCGCTGGCCTATGACGCGATGCAGGGACCTGACGTAGATGACGCGGCATGCACCATGCGGCCTGCGGAACAGGTCGCGCCATTGCTGGCCCAGGACATCGGGGGTTTGAGGATTGCGATCGCCGGCGGATATTTTCAGAAGAACGTTTTTCCCGAGGCCTACGAGGCCGTCGCCCGCGTCGCCAGGGCGCTCGGCACCGACACAACGATCGAAATCCCGGAAGCCGTGCGCGCCCGCGCCGCGGCTTACGTCATCACCACTGCGGAAGGCGCGTCGCTGCATCTCGATCGCTTGCGCAAGCGGCCGAACGATTTCGATCCGGCGGTGCGCGACCGCTTGCTGGCGGGCGCGCTGATCCCCGCGCCACTGGTCGACCGCGCGCAGAAATTCCGCCGCTGGTACCGCGCCCGGGTATTGGAGCTGTTCAAATCCGTCGATGTGATCATCGCGCCGGCGACGCCGTGCGTCGCGCCCAAACTGGGGCAGGCAACCTTTGTGCTCGACGGCGTCGAA
>Ga0207667_10004267_pt1 | contig 17543 bp, 13 predicted proteins | sample KBSCornC52_FD_184301 | JGI IMG/M metagenome (GOLD analysis project Ga0207667, IMG submission 184301) | Corn rhizosphere microbial communities from Kellogg Biological Station, Michigan, USA - KBS Corn C5-2 (SPAdes) (version 2) | ecosystem: Host-associated > Plants > Roots > Rhizosphere > Soil ...
GAACGAGATCTCGGAGCGGAGGCTCTGTTCGAACAGGTACAGCAGGAACGGCAGGGCCAGGAACAGCACGAAGCCGCTGATGCGGTGCAGGATCGAGACAATCGCCGACGGCGGCTGCTTGTAATTCATCGTGATGTCCGTAATGTTCACATTACGGATCGGCTGCCCTCTTTTTTGCACGTTTTTCACGGCTTCAGACATTGGAGCGACTTCCTTCTTGGTGGGTGATGGGACCGGTTCTTTACGACCGCAATGCGGCACGCATGACCGCCTACCGGATTATCGTAAAGATCTTCTATACTGTCCAATATATGGATCGTTTGGAATCCATATTTAAAACAGATACTGGTTATGGAACTACGACATCTACGCTACTTCGTCGCAGTCGCGGAAGAAGGCAACGTCACGCGGGCGGCGGAAAAACTGGGCATCGGCCAGCCCCCGTTGAGCCAGCAGATCCAGGCACTCGAACGCGAGCTCGAAGTACAGCTTTTCCACCGTACCGGCCACGGCGTCGTGCCGACCGAGGCCGGCAAGGCGCTGCTGGTCGACGCCAAGCGCCTGCTCGACGATGCGCAGCATGCGGCGCAGAACGCGCAGCGCGCCGGACGCGGCGAGACGGGCCAGCTGCACCTCGGGCTGACGGCGTCCGCGACGTTCCACCCGATCGTCCGGGCACTGATCCGCGCCTACCGCAACGCCTACCCCGGCATCGCCCTGACGCTCACCGAAGACACGACGGCGCAGCTGCTGGCCCGGCTGGACGAAGGCCGGCTCGACCTCGCGCTGCTGCGTCCGGGCACGCATTCGTTCGCGGGCGTCGCCCTGCACCAGATCGCCAGCGAGCGGATGAAGGCCGTGCTGCCGGTCACGCATCCGCTGGCGACGCGCCGCCGGATTCCGCTGTCGGCCCTGGCCGACGATTCCTTCGTGCTGATTCCCCGAATCGCGAGCCCCATGCTGCACGACGAGATCGTGTCGGCATGCCGCCAGGCCGGCTTCGATCCCATCCACGGCCAGCAGGCGCCGCAACTGTCGTCCGTCGTCAACCTCGTGTCCGCCGAATTCGGCGTGTCGATCGTGCCGGCGTCGGTCAGCCAGATCCATGCCGAGGGCGTGGCGTTCGTCGATATCGCCGACGCGAAAGCCGTCACCAAGCTCGCGCTGGCGTCGCGCGTCGCGAATCGATCTCCCAAGGTGATCAATTTTTTAACAATTGCCAAGCAGGTAAGCATGGACGTCCCGCGCCGCTGACACGTCGGCGTCTGTCGCGCGAAAACCCCTACCGGTGTCGGATTATTTCCACAACGTTGAGACCAGCCTGCCATTGGACCGCGATGTCGCGATGTCGCGACGTCGCTCATCAACCGCTACGCTCAAGCCAACTCTATAAAGTCCCCCATCCGACTTTTCTTACAACAATCGCCCCGTCGCCAAAAACACTTTTCGATCGCTTCACGATGTCATCAATCGGCTTTTGAGCCGATTCATCGAACTGCTTCTGCCCAAATTGATAGAACTCCAGCGACAAGGCCCCGTCTGGTTGATGCAGGTACACCCTGGCATTGAATGCGCGGATTTTGTTCTGATAAAAAATTGACGACAACGACTGATGATCCGCATAACGTCCATTGATCGTTCTGCTTGAAGACGGGTCAGGAATACCGCGAGACAAACCGCTTTCTTCAAACAGCATCTCCGCCTTTTCCATGCCGCGTTCATCGTATCCACTTCCAACTTTCACAATCAGGGTCGCGACCGGCATGCATCCGGCCAGATTCATGAACAAAAGTGAAACAGCTATCAATCTAATCACTCTAATCATCATGACTCATCAAGAGATAAACCCTATATTTAAAAACACCATAACCGGTGCACTCCGGCGGCACCCATTAAAACGCTTTTGACATCAATGCCAAATTGCTGGACGACAAAAAATCACGCAACTTGTTGCTCAAACATATTAATCTACCAATTAATGTAGAACAACAATGTTGCGTAGCTTGCACCATCCGGAGAAGTCAGCGCGACGAGAAACAGTCTGACGTATTGCTACACAAGAGATCAAAGCATCTGGAGCCACGCGAACCGCGATGGGTGTACCGTCCCGTTCACACTTCGTCCGCCCGTATCGCAATTTCTGTCTTATGTCTTATATAAGAGTGGTGTACAATACCGCCCAGCAGGCCAAGAAGCCGCTTTCCCGAATTCAAACCGACTGAAAGAGCATGTCATGTTAGCTGCATACCGCAACCACGTCGCCGAACGCGCCCAGCTCGGCGTTCCCCCGCTCCCCCTCTCGGCCGCCCAGACCACGGCGCTGGTCGAACTGCTGAAGAATCCGCCGGCGGGCGAAGAAGCATTCCTGGTGGACCTGATCACCAACCGCGTTCCGGCTGGCGTGGACGACGCGGCCAAAGTGAAGGCCGCTTTCCTGAACAACGTCGCCAAAGGTACGGAGACGAGCCCGCTGGTCTCGCGCGAACTGGCGACCCGCCTGCTGGGCACCATGCTCGGCGGCTTCAACATCAAGCCGATGATCGACCTGCTGGACGATCCGGTCGTGGGCAGCGTGGCCGCCGAAGGCCTGAAGAAGACCCTGCTGATGTTCGATTACTTCCATGACGTGAAGGAACTGGCCGACAAGGGCAGCGCCAACGCCAAGGAAGTGCTGCAGTCGTGGGCCGACGCCGAATGGTTCACGTCGCGTCCCGCCGTGCCGGAAAGCCTGACCCTGACCGTGTTCAAGGTCTCCGGCGAGACGAACACCGACGACCTGTCGCCCGCCCCGGACGCGACCACCCGTCCCGACATCCCGCTGCACGCGCTGGCCATGCTGAAAAACCCGCGCCCGGGCATCAACCCGGAAGAACCGGGCAAGGTCGGCCCGATCAAGCAGATCGAGGCACTGAAAGCCAAGGGCAACCTGGTCGCCTACGTCGGCGACGTGGTCGGCACGGGCTCCTCGCGTAAATCCGCCACCAACTCGGTGCTGTGGTTCACGGGCGAAGACATCCCGTTCATCCCGAACAAGCGCTTCGGCGGCGTGTGCCTCGGCACCAAGATCGCCCCGATCTTCTACAACACGATGGAAGACGCCGGCGCCCTGCCGATCGAGCTGGACGTGACGAACATGGAAATGGGCGACGTCATCGAACTGCGCCCGTACGAAGGCAAAGCCCTCAAGAACGGCGAAGTGATCGCCGAGTTCAAGGTCAAGTCCGACGTGCTGTTCGACGAAGTGCGCGCCGGCGGCCGTATTCCGCTGATCATCGGCCGCGGCCTGACCGCCAAGGCACGCGAAGCGCTGGGCCTCGCCCCGTCGACGCTGTTCCGCCTGCCGCAGAACCCGGCCGAGTCGAACCGCGGCTTCTCGCTGGCCCAGAAGATGGTCGGCCGCGCCTGCGGCCTGCCGGAAGGCCAGGGCATCCGCCCGGGCACGTACTGCGAACCGAAGATGACCACCGTCGGCTCCCAGGACACCACCGGCCCGATGACCCGCGACGAGCTGAAGGACCTGGCCTGCCTGGGCTTCTCGGCCGACCTCGTGATGCAATCGTTCTGCCATACCGCTGCGTATCCGAAGCTGGTGGACGTCAAGATGCACAAGGAACTGCCGACCTTCATCGAAAACCGCGGCGGCGTGGCCCTGCGCCCGGGCGACGGCGTGATCCACTCGTGGCTGAACCGTCTGCTGCTGCCGGACACCGTCGGCACCGGCGGCGATTCGCACACCCGCTTCCCGATCGGTATCTCGTTCCCGGCAGGCTCCGGTCTCGTGGCCTTCGCCGCCGCGACCGGCGTGATGCCGCTGGACATGCCGGAATCGGTGCTGGTCCGCTTCAAGGGCGAGATGAAGCCGGGCGTCACCCTGCGTGACCTGGTCAACGCGATCCCGCTGTACGCGATCCAGCAAGGCCTGCTGACCGTCGACAAGAAGGGCAAGAAGAACATCTTCTCCGGCCGCATCCTGGAAATCGAGGGCCTGCCGAACCTGAAGGTCGAACAGGCGTTCGAACTGTCCGACGCATCGGCCGAACGCTCGGCCGCCGGCTGCACGGTCCACCTGGACAAGGCCCCGATCATCGAGTACATGAACTCGAACATCACGCTGATGAAGTGGATGATCGCCAACGGCTACCTGGACCGCCGCACGCTGGAGCGCCGCATCAAGGCCATGGAAGCCTGGCTGGCCAAGCCGGAGCTGCTGGCACCGGACGCGGATGCCGAGTACGCCGCCGTCATCGAGATCGACCTGGCCGACATCCATGAGCCGATCGTCGCCTGCCCGAACGACCCGGACGACGTCAAGACCCTGTCCGACGTCGCCGGCGACAAGATCGACGACGTGTTCGTCGGCTCGTGCATGACCAACATCGGCCACTTCCGCGCAGCGTCGAAGCTCCTCGAAGGCAAGACCGACATCCCGGTCCGCCTGTGGGTGGCGCCGCCGACCAAGATGGACCAGCAGGTGCTGACGGCCGAAGGCCACTATGGCACGCTGGGCCGCACCGGCGCCCGCATGGAAATGCCGGGCTGCTCGCTGTGCATGGGTAACCAGGCGCAGATCCGCAAGGGTGCGACCGTGATGTCGACGTCGACGCGTAACTTCCCGAACCGCCTCGGCATCGACACCCGCGTGTACCTGGGTTCGGCCGAACTGGCCGCGGTGTGCTCCACGCTGGGCAAGATCCCGACCCGCGAGGAGTACATGGCGCACATCGGCGTGATCAACCAGAACGCCGACCAGATCTATCGCTACATGAACTTCGACCAGATCAGCGAGTTCCGCGAAGTGGCGGATACCGTCGAAATCTGAGACCGGTCTTCCTGACCTGACCCAAAATGGCTTCCCCGCGGGGAAGCCATTTTTTTATGGCCGCGTTCCAAATCTAACCCGGTAGAATCTCCCCTTTTTCGCGCCTTCACCCGTCGTCCCTTGCACAGCACCGTCCTTTTCCCTCCGTTCGGCTTCCGTCACGACCTGCCCCGCTGGCGGCAACTCGTCACGCCCGCGTGGCTGGCTGGGCTGACGGCCGGCACGCCCATCGCCGCGCCGCCGAACGGTGCATGGCGCCTGTTCGAAGTCGGCTACGGCGAGGTCGATGCATTCGCCGCCGGCCACATCCCGGGCGCCGGTTATCTCGATACCGCCTGGTTCGAACGCGGACCGGTGTGGAACAGGATCCCCGACGCGGAACTCGAACGGCTGCTGCTCGCCCAAGGCATTCATCACGACGTCACCGTGGTGCTGTACGGACGGAACCTGCTCGCGGCCGCGCGCGTCGCGCACCTGTTGTTATATGCGGGCGTTGCCGACGTGCGCTTGCTCGACGGCGGTTTCCATGCCTGGAACCTGGCCGGTCTCGCGCTGGAACAGGGCCCGCAGCAGAGCTACCCTCCCGCCGCCGATTTCGGCTCCGCATGTCCTGCGCGCCCCGACTACCTGCTCGACATGGACCAGGTCCGCAGCCTGCTGGCGCACCGTGACGGCACGCTCGTCAGCATCCGCACCCGGGCCGAATTCGTCGGCGAAACCTCGGGCTACTGCTACATCGACGCACGCGGCGACATCCCGGGCGCGCTGTGGGGCCGCGCGGGCGACGACGGCGACGTCAACAGCATGACGGCGTACCTCGACGGCGACGGACGCGTGAAGCCGGCAGCGGCCATCCGCCGGATGTGGCAGTCGGCCGGCATCCGCGGCGACCGCCGCACGGTGTTCTATTGCGGCACCGGCTGGCGCGCGTCGCTGGCGTTTTTCCAGGCCTGGCTGATGGGCTGGGACCACATTGCCGTGTACGACGGCGGCTGGTGCGAGTGGAGCCGCAATGGCGACAATCCGGTCGTGTGCAGGATGGCCGGGCGTATCTCGGCAACCTAGATCGTCCGCTTCAGCGCCTGCAACCCGGGCCGCTTGCGCCGGTACAGGTCGGGCGCGCGGTGCTGCCCGCCCGTGCGCCGCTGGCCGGTCGGCTCGATGATGCCCTCGTCCAGCACCTTCTTGCGGAATGCCGCGATATTGGTCGTCGAACCGGTCACCTGCTCGTACACCGCATGCAGTTCCGGGATCGTGAATTCGTCCGGCAGCAGGAAGGTCAACAGCGACGAATAGGTCGACTTGTTGCGCAGCCGCCGGATCGCCATGTCGACGATGTTGTCGTGATCGAAAGGCAGCTTCGGCAGCGCGTCGACCGGCACGAATTCGAGGCCTTCGACCTTCGTCTCTTCCAGCACCTTCTCGGGCACGAGCGAGTACCAGGCGATCGAGAGCGACCACCCGCGCGGATCGCGCAGCTTGCCGGAAAACGTGTAGAGCTGCTCCAGGTACGGTGCGTCGAAGCCGAGCTTCGTACGGACAACGCGCCTGGCCGCATCCTCGGCATCGCTGTCCTTATCCGTATGGATCACGCCGCCCGGCAGTGCCGGTGCGCCGAAATAAGGTTCGTCCGCATTCTTGCGCGTCGCGAGCAGCAGCGAGAGGCGCCCCTCGCGGATCGTAAAGAGCGCCACGTCGACCGTGGCCAGCGGGCCCTCATATCGTTTCATCATTCTTACCAGTTGCGATTAACGCCACGATCCTAACGCAAACTCCAGTTAGTTGTTTATTGCATTTTACGATAAACATGTTAGGATGAAGCTCATGGAGGGACCGATGAACACGTTGACCGCCGCCGCCTTGCTGGCCATTCCCGACGACTGCCCCGAGCGCCTGTTCGCCGGGAGCGCCGACGCTGTCAGGAACGACTACCGCCGGCTCGCGATGCAATGGCATCCCGACCGCTGCCGCGACCCCGACGCGCATGCCGTGTTCCAGCACATCCGGCGCCTGTACGAGGCGGCGGCGCATAGGATGACGCGCGGCGACTGGGCGCCCCGCCGACCGCTGACGCTGACGGCCATCGACGGCAGGACGTACGAGATCAACTACCTGCGCCGTCACCCGTTCGAGCTGGGCACGATGTATGTGGCAAACACGGTGGTCGCGTTCGTGATCGACGACGCGCATGCCGACCTCGTACGCCGCGCCGAACGCGCGCTCGCCGGCCTGCGCTACGCCGACGACGGCATGCGCCGGCAGGTCGCCAGCCACCTGCCCACCTGCCCTTTCGCCGGCGCGTTCCGGACAGACGCTGCCCACGTCATCGTGATGCGCAAGCGGCCCGATCTCCTGCTGTTGCGCGACGTGCTCGAGCACTTCAGCGGACGTCTGGATCCGCGCCACGCCGCCTGGGTCGTCAGTTCGCTGCTGAACCTGTGCTGCTACTTCCAGTACGCGGGCATCACGCACAACGCGCTGTCACCCGACACCTGTTTCGTGTCGCCGTCGCAGCACAGCGTCGCCGTCCTGGGCGGATGGTGGTATGCGGCGCGGACCGGCGAGCGCATGGTCGCCGCGCCGGCGGGCACGATCGCATGGGCAGCGCACGACCTGATGGACACCGGACGGGCCGACCTCCGCACCGACCTGGAACTGGTGCGCGCGATCGGCCGCGAACTGCTGGGCGACATCACCGGCGTGCGCCTGGCCCGGGAAAGCGCCGCGCCCCGGGCCATGATCGACTGGCTGCGGCTGCCCGCGCTCGATGACCCGATCGAAGAATACCGGACCTGGCGCATCCAGGTCCTGCATGACAGTTTCGGCGCTCGTCGCTTCGTCGAACTGCCGCTCACGCAAAGCGACATTTACCGTTAAGGAGGCCATCATGGGTGGAGTACGCTGGAACGAAGACGACTGGAAGCGGGCGTCGGCGGCAACGCGGGGCAAGCGGACCGAAGAGATTTTCACGTCGGCGGGGATGCACCCGGCCCTGAATCCGTACCGGATGAACCGCGAGTCGCGCGATTCGCCGGCCAATCCCGAATCGAACGCGATCATCGTCGGGCTGGACGTGACCGGCTCCATGGGCATCATCGCGGATGCGATGGCGCGCGAAGGCCTGGGCACGCTGGTCGAGGAAATCCTGAAGCGCAAGCCGGTATCGGACCCGCACATCATGGCATGCGGCATCGGCGATTCCTGGCACGACGACGCGCCGTTGCAGGTGACGCAGTTCGAAGCCGACATCCGCATCGCCGACCAGCTCAAGATGATCTGGCTGGAGAAAGGCGGCGGCGGCAACAGCCATGAAGGCTACCACCTGCCGTGGTATTTCGCCGCGCAGCACACCCAGATCGACTGCTTCGAAAAGCGCAACCGGAAAGGCTATCTGTTCACCGTCGGCGACGAGGAGCCGCCCCGGGAACTGCTGGCTGCGCACGCGGCCACGATCTTCGGCGATTCGCTGCAGCGCGACCTGTCGACCCGCGAACTGCTGACGCTCGTCTCGCGCATGTACCACGTGTTCCACGTCGTGGTCGAGGAAGGCAGTCACGCCCGCCACAACCTGCCCGCGGTCCTCGATCGATGGCACGAACTGCTCGGGCAACGCGTGCTGCGGCTGAAGGACTACCGCCGGCTGGCCGAAGTCGTGGTGTCGGCGATCGAGGTCAACGAAGGCCGCGACCGCGCTACGGTCGCGCGGAGCTGGTCCTGCGACACATCGGCCGTGGTCGCGCATGCGCTGCGCACCCAGCCTGTCGGCCGCGCGCAGGCGCTGCTCGGGATGATCCGTTTCTGAACGCGCCCGATGCCAGGGGAGGAAGCATGCGGAACACCGCACACGCCGTCATCGGCGCCAACTACGGCGACGAAGGCAAGGGACTGATGACCGACTACCACGTGGCGCCGGCCGGACGGGAGGGCATCGTCGCGCGCATCAATGGCGGCGCGCAGGCAGGCCATACCGTCACCACGCCGGACGGCGTGCGCCATGTGTTTTCCCATGTCGGCAGCGGCGCACTGGCCGGCGCGGCGACCTTCCTTTCGCGCCACTTCGTGTGCCACCCGCTCCTGTTTGCCAGGGAGGTCGATGCACTCCGGTCCGCCGGCGTGCCGGCGCTGCCGACGGTCTACGTCGACGACCGGGCCGCGGTATCCACGCTGTACGACATCCTGGTCAACCAGGTCGCCGAGCGCCACCGCGGCAATCGGCGCCACGGCAGCTGCGGCATGGGATTCGGCGAGACCATAGCACGCAATCTCGACCCGGAGTTTGCGCTGACCGCCGCGGACCTGCGGCATGGCGCCGGCTATTTGCTGCACCGGCTGGCCGCGATCCGGGACGGTTATGTGCCCAGGCGCCTCGCCGCGCTCGGCATCCCGGCCGTGGACGCGCAGGCTGCCGGGTGGCTCGCCAGCGACGCATCCCTGCAGCAGTTCGCACACGCCGCCATGCAGTTCCACCGTGCGACGCGGCAGGCGCGCCCGGCCATCCTGGCGGACCACGCCACGGTCGTCTTCGAAGGTGCACAAGGCCTGCTGCTGGACCAGGACCGCGGCGCGTTTCCATACGTGACGCGCTCGCATACGGGCGTCCGCAATGCGCTGGACGTCGCCGCCGAAGCGGGGATCGCAGCGCTCGACGTCACCTACGTCACCCGCGCCTATCTCACGCGGCACGGCGCGGGTCCCCTGGCGGGCGAACTGCCGGACAAACCGTATGCCGGCATCGAGGACCGCACCAATGTCCCGAACGAATTCCAGGGCACGCTGCGCTTCGCCCACCTCGACCTGGACCTGCTGGCGCGCACCATCCGCACCGACTTTGCCGACGCGCTGGCCTGCCCCGGCATCGCCGCGCGCCTGGACCTGTCGGTGAGCTGCCTCGACCAGGTCGGGGACGCGGTCTCGTACTTCGAGAACGGGACGCTGCGGACTGCCTCCCCGGGCGCGCTGGTCGACCGCCTGGCCGGCCGGATCAACGCGGGCATCGTGTACACGGCCTGGGGGCCGACCCGGGATACGGTCAGGATTCGGCCGCGCTGACCTGGCCATGGCGCGCCGCCAGTTCCTGTTCGAGCTTCGCGTCGCGGCCATAGATGTCGGCGGCAAAGTGCGGACTGCCCTGGCTGTCGACGCTGGCGGTGGCATAGTAGATCACGACGGGAATCGCGCGGGGCAGGTCGACGTGCCGCGTCGGTCCCGGCTGCAGCGCGGCCTGGACGGCATCGGCGTTCCACTGGCGCTGCCCGCCGAGCACCCACCGCGCCAATGCGGCGGGATCCTCGACCCGGATGCAGCCATGCGACAGGTCGCGCCGGCTGCGCGCAAAGACTTCGCGCGCCGGCGTCGAATGCAGGTAGATGTCCATCGGATTGGGCATCGCGAACTTGATCGCCCCCAGCGAATTCTTCGGCCCCGGGCGCTGGCGCGCGCGCGCGCGGCCGGCGCGCAGGTCGGCGACGCTCGCGCCGGCCGGCACGGTCTCCATGTCGTTCTGGGCCAGGTAGGCGGGGTTGCGCTCGATCTTCGGCAGCATTTCCTTCTCGAGGATGCTGCGCGGGACATTCCAGTACGGATTGAATTCCAGGTAGCGCATCTGGCCGACGAACAACGGCGTTTCCGTCTTGAGCGCGGTGCCGACCACGACCCGCATCTCGAGCGGCGGCTCCGCGCTGCCGTTCTGGAACGCCCACAGGCGGTAGGATGGCAGGTCGACCACGATCACCGGGCCGGAGCCGATTTCCGGCAGCCAGCGCAGGCGCTCGAGCGTCAGTTCGAGCTGGCGCACGCGCTTGCCGGGCGAGACATTGAGCGCGGCGATCGTGCCGCGACCCAGCACGCCATCGTCGACCAGCCCATGCCGCGCCTGGAAGCGCCGGATCCCCTCCTCCATCTGTTCGCCATAGGTGCCCCCGGCCGGCGGCGCTGCATCGGCCGGCAGGTCGCCCAGCAGCACCAGCCGTTCGAACAATGCCTGCGCGGCGGGATAGGCCCCACCGGGCAGGACCTTGGTGTCCGGTGCCGGCAACGCCGGATACGGCTGCTTTGCCAGCTCGCGGTAACGCGCCAGCGCCGTCTTGACCAGCCCATACTGCGGCGCTGACGGCTCGGCCGCCTGCACGGCGGCCTGCAGCCTGCCGGCGGCGAGTCCGGCGCGCAGGCGCTCGACCGGATCGTACGCGCGCAGGCGCGCGTCCAGCTGCCGGGTGTGATATTCGGACCGCACGCGGCCGACGCGCAGGTCGGCCAGGTAGCGCAGCATCGCCGCCGTGAGGGCGACGTCGAAACGGGCATTGCCTGTGCCGCCGGCGCGCAGCGCCCGCGACAAGGCGTCGGCGCCGTAGTCGAGCGGGTCCAGGCCCTGCAGCGTGGCCCGGCGCAGTACCCACAGCGCGGCCGAGGCGGTCGTCGGATTCCACGCCGGGGCATATTTGCGCGGGGCGTAGAACCGGGCCAGCCAGCCACGTTCGTCATAGGGACCCGTCGGCGGCGCGGACGACCGTGCGGCCTGGGCGGCCAGGGCGTGGATGGCGGCGGGGGCAGACTGCGCGAAGGCGGAACAGGAAACGAGGATAGCGGCTGCGCAGAAAGCGAGCACGGCGCAAATTTTCAGGCTGGGCTTCATGGGTGTTTTCGGACTTCGGCAACCGTACGTTGCCGATCCGCATCATACCTGTCGGGCCGGGCGCTGCCCAGCGGCGCACGATTGCCGAGCGCTTGTGTGGTACAGTATGCAACGCTGGTCCTCGATTCAATGTCCTGATCTTCATGAACCCCAATGCATTTGCGCCGTCCGAGATCGACGGCGTGTACCGCGCCATTCGCGAACGGCGTGACATGCGCCATTTCCTGGCGACGCCCATCGATCCGGAACAACTGGAACGCTTCATCGGGGCGGCCCACCGGGCACCCAGCGTCGGCCTCATGCAACCGTGGCGTTTCATCCGGATCGTCGACCGCCAGCTGCGCCGGGACATCCATGCGCACGTGGACGAGGAGCGCGTCCAGACCGCCCATGCGCTCGACCAGCGCGCGCAGGACTTCATGCGCCTGAAAGTCGAGGGCATCCTGGAGTGCGCGGAAGTGCTCGTCGTCGCGCTGATGGACAAACGGGAACCCTACATCTTCGGGCGGCGCACCATGCCGCAGATGGACCTGGCGTCGGCATCGTGCGCCATCCAGAATTTCTGGCTGGCCGCACGCGCCGAGGGCATCGGCGTCGGCTGGGTGTCGCTGTTCGATCCGCAGCGCCTGCGTGAACTGTGCAGGATGCCGGACGACAGTGCGCCGATCGCCGTGCTGTGCGTGGGCCACGTCGACCGGTTCTATCCGGAGCCCATGCTCCAGACAGAGGGCTGGGACACGCGTCGCCCGCTAGCCGGCATGGTGTATGAAGACACGTGGGGTAGACCCGCCGCGGTGAGCGACGGGCCGCCTGACGCAAGTCAACCTTGGTGCGCTAACGAGCGTTAGATCAACATGCACGTATGTTCGTGTGTGTTCCGAGGTGGAAATCATGATGTATCGTTCGTTAATGGTCGGCCTGGCATTCCTGTGCGCGGCCTCGTCGTTCGCCCAGACTACCGTGCCCAATCCTGTCGCCCCGTCCGGCGCAAGCGCGTCGGCAGCGGCTGCGAAGTCGCCGGCGCCAACCCACGACAAGCCGGCGAAAGCGAAACGCGAGCCTGCGGCGCAAGCACCGGGAGGCGGCGACGGCAAGGTGTGGGTCAATACCTCGAGCAAGGTGTATCACTGCGAGGGCGACAAGTACTACGGCAAGACCAAAAAAGGCGAATACATGACGGAAGCGGACGCGAAGGCCAAAGGCTTCCACGGCGAGCACGGCAAGTCGTGCGCCGGCAAATCGTAACACCTGGCAGTCCGAGGACGATGTCGCCGCCGTGCGCTGGTCAGGCGTGGCCGATCCCGGCCGCGCTGTAGAGGTGTTCGAAGTCGTCGATCGGTAGCGGCCGCCCCAGCAGGAAGCCCTGCAGCGACGAACACCCGCCGTGGATGAGGAATCGGCGTTGGGATTCGTGCTCGACACCCTCGGCGACAATGTCGAGCCTGAGCTTGCGTGCCAGCGCAATGATGGCCTCCACGATCGGCACCGCGTTGGGATCGGTGCCGACGTCGCGCACGAACGAGCGGTCGATCTTCAGGGACGCCAGCGGGAAGTACTTGAGGTAGGCCAGCGACGAATAGCCGGTGCCGAAATCGTCGAGCGCAAAGCAGATGCCGTACGAGCGGAGTGCGTACATGCGCTGCGTGATCTCCTCCGTATCCTCGGCAAACACACTTTCGGTCAGTTCCAGGCACAGCCGCTCCGGCGGCGCGCCCGTGTCGTCGAGGATATCGGCGACCGCCGCGGGAAAGGCCGGATCGCGCATCTGGTGCACGCTGACGTTGACGGCCAGCTTGAGGTGCCGGAGCGTGGAATCGCCGTGCCAGCGTGCCAGCGCGCGACAGCTTTCCTTGAGGACGTATGCACCGAGGGGCAGGATGAGCCCGGACTCCTCGGCGAATCCGATGAAGTGCTCCGGACCGATCACCTCGTGCTCGCCGCGCTGCCAGCGCACCAGTACCTCCGCGCCGACCACCTCGCCCCGGCGATCGAACTGCGGCTGGCAAAACAGGCGGAACTCGCCCAGCGACAAGCCATCGCGCATCGATGCCTCGAAGGCCGCGCGGCGGTCGGCCGCGTCCTGCATGCTGGGATCGAAGAAACAGGCGTTGTTGCGCCCGCCGGCCTTGGCACGGTACATCGCGAGGTCGGCCTGCTTGAGCAGGGTTTCGATATTGCTTCCCTTGCCATTGAACAGCGTAATGCCGATGCTTGCCGAGCTCTTGAACAGGAGCGATCCCAGCTGGTAGGCCTGGCCGAGTGTCGCCAGGATCTTCGCGACGACACGGCCGGCCTCCGTGGCCGCGCCGCCCGGCGAGCTGCCGAGCCCCTCCAGCACCACGACGAATTCGTCGCCGCCGAGCCGGGCCAGCTGGTCGCTGTCGCGTACGGTGGACCGCAGCCGGTGCGCCACCTGGCGCAGCAGCATGTCGCCCATGTCGTGTCCCATGGTGTCGTTGAGCAGCTTGAAATTGTCCAGGTCGAGATACAGCAGCGCGCTGCACTGGCCGGAGCGGCGGCTGCGCGCCAGGATGTGCTCCAGCTCCTCGATGAGGAAGCGGCGGTTCGGCAATCCCGTCAAGTGATCGAAATACGCGAGTTCGTAGATGCGCCGCTCGGTACGCTTGCGTTCGGTGAGATCGGTGTTCACGCCCGACATCCGCACCGCAGTGCCGGCGCCGTCGCGCAGGACGAAGCCGCGCGACAGTACGGGCACATAATGCCCATCGTGGTGACGCAGCCGGAATTCCAGGGTGAAACTGTCCCGGGTACTGGGCAGCAAGTCCGCGAGGTAGTCGGTAATCATGCCGTCATCGTCCGGGTGGAGCAGACGCCGCCACGCCTCGGCATCGTCGATACCTTCCCCGCTGGGGTAGCCGAGCATGTTCCACCAGCGTTCGGAATAATAGACGGCCCCCGTGACCAGATCCCAATCCCAGGACGCATCGGTCGATCCCTTCAGCACCAGCCGGAGCCTTTCCTCGGATGTCGCCAGGGATTGCTGGGCATCCTTCAGTGCCGTGCAATCGGTGAAGCAGACCGCGACGTGGCGGACACGTCCGGCGTCATCGAGCTCCGGGTAGGCATTGCACAACAACCAGCGCGTCGGGCCCGCCCCTACGATGCCGGCGATGTGGCCGGACAGTTTCTGGCCTGTACGCAGCACGATGGCCGCCGGGAACTCTTCCGGAGGTTGTACGGACCCGTCCTCGCGCAGCACGGCCCAGCCATCCACGACGGGGTCAGTACCAATGAGGTCGGCTTCACTGCGCCCCAGCAGTTCCTGCGCCAGGCGGTTGGCGAAGACGATACGGCCGTCCGCGGCGTGCACGACGACACCCGCCGGCAAATGGTCGTACAGCGCGTCGAGACTGCGCAAAATATCCGTTGAGGAAGTGGAACCCATGACGGCCCCGAATGACGGCGTGTTTGGCGCGACATGTAAATACTAGCAGGTTCGCTACCCGCCTGCGCATGGGGCCTTGAAGAGGCGTGTGGGAAATCGTGTCGGGCCCACCGTCGCCGGCGGACCCTTTCGTTGTGTTTGCGCCAATGCCGGCACTTTTTTGCAATCGTTTGCAATTTAGCCTTACAGAGATAGAGGAACCCATCAAAAATACTTTTCAAAGTTTTTATTGCAATCGTTTGCAATTACTTCTTTTTTGAGAAATAATTGCGACACCACCAATGCACGCCCAGCATTGCCATCCACTTTGACGCGATTTCCATGACCACCACGTCCTCCCCATTTTCCGCCCTGCCGGACGCACAGCACGCCACCCTGCAACGGCGCCTCGAGCGCCACGAAGGCATCCTGCGCGAGCGCCTGCATCGCCTGTACGGCCACCTGCCCGGCCACGACGCGTGGTATACGGCGCTGATGGCCGACGTCGGGCGGCTGATGGCCGCGCGTCCTCCGGAACTGCAGGCGCTGGACCGCGCGCGCGAAGTGAACCCCGCATGGTTCTGCGCGCCCACGATGCTGGGCTACAGCGCATATGTCGACCGCTTCGGCGGCGACCTGGCCGGCGTCGCCCGCCGCATCCCGCACCTGCGCGACCTGGGCGTGACCTACCTGCACCTGCTGCCTTTCCTGAAGCCGCGCGAAGGCGAAAGCGACGGCGGCTTCGCCGTGGCCAGCTTCGACGAGGTCGATCCGCGCCTCGGCACGATGACCGACCTGGAAGCCCTCGCCGCGCAGCTGCGCGCCGCCGGCATCTCGCTGTGCTCGGACCTGATCCTGAACCACGTCGCCGACGACCACCCGTGGGCCATCGGCGCCCGCGCCGGCGACGCGCGCCTGCGCGGCTTCTTCCACGTCCTGCCCGGGCGCGAAGAGGCCGACGCCTACGAACGCACGCTGGGCCAGGTCTTCCCCGAAGCGGCCCCCGGCAACTTCACGTACAACGAGGCGGTGAAAGGCTGGGTCTGGACGACGTTCTACCCGTTCCAGTGGGACCTGAACTATGCCAATCCCGCGCTGTTCGCCGCGGTGGCGGTGGCCATGCTGGGGCTGGCGAACCGCGGCATCGAGGTGTTCCGGCTCGATTCCACGGCCTTCCTGTGGAAACGCCTCGGCACCGACTGCATGAACCAGCCGGAGGCGCACACGATCCTGCAGGCGCTGCGCGCCCTCGTCGGCATCGCCGCCCCTGGCGTGTTATTGAAAGCGGAAGCGATCGTGCCGACGCGCCAACTCCCCGCCTACCTGGGCAGCGCGGACGCACCGGAATGCCACCTCGCCTATCACAGCACCCTGATGACGGCCGGCTGGGCCGCGCTGGCCGAGCAGGACGCGGGGCTCGTGCGCGCCGTCGTCGACGCCACCCCGGCGCTGCCGGCCGGCACCAGCTGGCTCACGTACGTGCGCTGCCACGACGACATCGGCTGGAAGCACCTGCTCCCCGAGGCGGGCCGCATCGAACGGCTGGCGGCGATCGCCGCTTTCTTTAACGGCGGGCGCGGCTTCGCCGACGGCGTCGCGTTCCAGGGCGGCCTGGCGACGAACGGCACGGCAGCGTCGCTGTGCGGCGTGAAGGATGCCAACCTTGATGACGAGGCCGCGATCCGCCGCGTGCTGCTGCTGCACGCGCTGGCATTCGCGTTCGGCGGCCTGCCGATGCTGTACATGGGGGACGAACTGGGCATGGTCAACGACCACGGCTACCTGCTCGACCCCGCCCGCGCGCACGACAGCCGCTGGGTGCAGCGCGCCGCGTTCCCCGCCGGCGCCGGCGCGGCCGACAGCCCGGCCGCGCGTATCCACGCCGGACTGCGGCGCCTGGTCGCGCTGCGCCGCAGCCTGCCCGACCTGGCGGCCGGCGCGGCCTGCACGGTACTGGAGACGCCCGACCCCGCGCTACTCGCGCTGGCGCGCGGCGACCGCTTCCTGGGCCTGTTCAATTTTTCGGACCGCGACGTCGCGGCCGACACCCGCGTCCTGCGACCGTGGGAATGCGTCTGGCTCGATCGCGCGACGGGCCAGCGCCTGAACTGACAACGACAAAGGAGACACATGGAACATCCGCAACAAACGATCGCCGTGTTCGGCGAAGCGCTGGTCGACGATTTCGGCGACCACCAGGTGCTGGGCGGCGCGCCGTTCAACGTGGCGCGCCACCTGGCGGCGTTCGGCCAGGCCGTCCTGATGCTGACGCGGGTCGGCGACGACGCGAACGGCGGCCGCATGCGCGCCGACTGCGCGCGCTTCGGCATGACGACCGCCGGCGTGCAGGTCGACGGGCAGCTCCCGACGGGCCGCGTGCTCGTCGAGCGCAGCGCGGACGGCGGCAGCCATCGCTTCACCCTCCTGGAGAACCAGGCCTATGACTTCATCGAGGCCGGCCCCGCGCTGGCCGCGATCGCGGAGGCCGCGCCGGGCACGCTGTACTTCGGCACGCTGGCCCAGCGCGCCCCGCAATCGCAGAAGACCCTGGCCCGCCTGACGGAAGCGGCGGACGCACAGCGTTACCTCGACCTGAACGTGCGCACGGGGGTGACGGAGCGGTGCGTATTCCGCTCGCTGCACGCGGCCGACGTCGTCAAGGTCAACGAAGATGAATTGCAGGACCTGTTCGGCTGGTACACCCATCT
>Ga0207667_10004270_pt1 | contig 17539 bp, 11 predicted proteins | sample KBSCornC52_FD_184301 | JGI IMG/M metagenome (GOLD analysis project Ga0207667, IMG submission 184301) | Corn rhizosphere microbial communities from Kellogg Biological Station, Michigan, USA - KBS Corn C5-2 (SPAdes) (version 2) | ecosystem: Host-associated > Plants > Roots > Rhizosphere > Soil ...
GGCCGGTCTTTTTCTTGCCTTCCCAGGCGCGTTGCGGGCGCTGGGCCTCAGGCAGATCACGATTCTCCACGCGATCATAGGTATAACGGTCGCTCACGGTACCCAGAGACTGGTTGTAAAGGCTGGTGCCTCCTGCGGCTTCCGTGAGTTCTTCTGCAACCTGGTGAATAGATTGGAGATGTTCTGCCGTGGCTGGGACTTCGGCCTTGGTCGTCTTCAGAAACTTTTGGTATCCCTTATCGATAAGACGAGAGATTTCACCGCCGATCTGGATCCCCGGCTTGGCAAAGAGGCGGGCCGCGCCATCATCGCCGCGCTCAATCGCCGCGGAAACGCCCGACTTCTTCACGAACACGCGGTTCTTTGTGCCGGGAGCTTCCAGAATGTCAAAGCCATGATCGCGAAGCCAATTCACAGCTTCTTCATACGTGCGTTTCTCTGTCGTTGTCGCCATAACCCACCTGACCGCCGATTCGATTCCAGACACGAACGGGCTGTTGCCCCGGAAAGCAGGGAATGGATAATGTCGCACACGGAGCGCCGTTACAGCAACATTACTGTTGTGCAAAGGGTTACCCCCACCCTGCGGGTGAGATCTTGCCTGATACCAAGTGAACAAGAAATTTGAGCAAAAAGCTTTATTGATTGTCTAACGCCTGACTTTTGAAGATAATCTTCCCGCCCCCCATGTTATTTCTTCAGGAGAAGTCCTATGCTCCGCTACGTTGCTGCGATGATTCTCATTTGCGCCGGGGCGCTTACCCGCCGTAGGGTTGCGGCGCGCCATACTCTATTCTCTTTGCTGCCGAAACTTGCGTTGCTCCTAATCTGTGTAACGAGTCCCGTGCTTTTGCATGCCGAAACCATCTCCGGCACAGTGCTTGATCCCTCGGGCGCGGTGATTCCCGGCGCGCGCATTGAGATTAGTGGCGGAGAACTTTCTCAGCCGATCGTGATTTCCTCCGATGCGCGAGGCAGGTTCGTGTCCTCTGACCTGAAGCCCGGTAATTATTCATTACGCGTAACACGAGAAGGTTTTGAGCCGCTGGTAAAGACAGTGGATCTGCGCGGAACGGCAGAACTGGAGCTGAAGCTGGCAATTGCCAAGCAACGTGAGGAAGTTACCGTTTCCGGCAAAGGCCGCGCTTACGCCAATACCGATCCCATTTACCGGCAACTACGGAATATTGGCCTCGGCGAGACTTTCCGTTTCAACGATTTCAACCTGCATCTGGATGCTGGAACATTGCATTTTCAGAATGGTACGTTGACCCTGTTGCAACCGGTAAGCGGGATCGTTACTGGAGCGATCTTTATTGGAGAAGGCCATTTCAACCTCAAAGCGGTCACTGCGCTCGACGCTGCCGAACTTAAGCGGCGGTCGGGCGGAGCGGAATTTGGCGAAGACTTCAGCGAGGCGGTTTTCCGCTTCACAGGAGATGAGCAGCAGACGTTCGCACCCGGCATGAAGGAGAAGGTCGAAACTCCGGGGGACGCCGCCAGCGTCTTCGATCACTGGAAAGATAAAGTGCGGAAAACGCGCGAAGTGGCGCAGGGTTTTACCGAGTACCTGCTGCACGGCGAAACCATGGACAATGTTGACGCCGACCTTCTGGCTGCCGTTTACAATCCGGGCCACCCGCCATTCGTAAATGCCTATATCCACGGCAGAAAACACAAGGACGTGCGTTTTTTTATGCGGACGCGCGTTGGCGCATTGCCGCAGCTTGATTCACCGGAGGAAGTAGCGCTGATCAACTACGATCAAGGCGCCATGGACGACGGCGTCTGGTACCTGGCCCATATGCAGCCGGAATATGCGGAGCACCGGGCCAGTTCGTCCGAGGACCGCCGGCTTTTTGCCACGCGCGGGTACAAGATCGAGACGATCATTTCCAAGAACGATCATCTCTTCTCAACCGCAACCATTTCGTTCGAGCCCCTGCTTGCCGGCGAAAGAGTGCTCAAATTCGGGCTGTTGCCCAACCTGCGCGTCTCCCGCGTGGTGGATGACCATGCACAGGACATCTATTACGTTCAGGAGAGCCGAAAAGAAGACGGCTCGTTTTACGTGATTTTGCCGCAGGCCCCGGAAGCTGGAAAGCAGTACTCCATCACGGTGCAGTATGAGGGAGACAAGGTGCTGGACTCAGCGGGAGACGGCAGCTATTACGTGCGGGCCAGGACATCGTGGTATCCGAACCTGAATGGATTTGGCGAACATGCGTTGTACGATCTCACATTCAAAGTCCCGAAAAAGTACAAGGTCATCAGCATTGGCACGCTGAAGGATGAATCGATAGAGCAGGAGTATGCAGTGACGCATTGGGTGACGCCTACTCCGGTAGCAGTGGCGGGATTCAACATTGGCAACTATCAGAAATTGGAACTGGCGGACGAAAAGACGGGTTTCAAGATTTCCGGCTACTACCTGACGGTGCTGCCCGACAATTTGAGCCACTACAGTATTCTCCAGACGATGGCGCCAAAGAGCATGACCAAGTACGCGCTGGAGCAGACGCGCGCCCAATTGCAGCTTTGCAATTTTTTCTTCGGCAAGATTCCTTACAATGAAATCTCTATTACTGAACAGCCGGATTTTAACTTTGGCCAATCCTGGCCCAACCTGGTCTATCTCCCGATCTCGGCGTATACGGATTCAACGCAGCGGTGGATGCTCTTCGGCAACATCAACAGCAAATTTACCGGGTTTGTGCAGGAGGTAACGCCGCACGAGGTGGCGCACCAATGGTGGGGCCATGCCGTGGGATGGGCTTCTTATCACGATCAGTGGCTTTCAGAAGGTTTTGCCGAATTCACAGCAGGTCTGTTTCTGCAACAAGCGGTAGCCGGCGACTGGCGCAAGGACTACATTGAATTCTGGGACCGGCTGCAGAAACGCATTGTGGAAAAAAACAATTTCGGCATCGCTCCCAATGACGCCGGCCCTCTCTGGATGGGATTGCGCCTAATCTCCCCAAAAACCTCGAATGCCTACCAGAATGTTACCTATCCCAAAGGCGCGTACGTTCTGCAAATGCTCCGTTCGATCATGTACAGCCCGCAAGATGGGGACAAGCCGTTCATCGCCATGATGCATGACTTCGTCGAGAGCCATAGTGACAAGCCGGCGTCCAGCGAGTCATTCAAAGCCACTGTCCAGAAGCACATGTCGAAAACCATGGACATAGCCGGCAACGGGCGCATCGACTGGTTTTTCAACGAGTGGGTTTACGGAACGCAGATACCGAAGTACCACTTCGACTATCAGCTCACTCCTGCCGAGGGCGGAAAAGTGAATCTGCACATGACCATCACCCAGAGCGAAGTCGATGACCAGTTTTTGATGCTTGTTCCCGTTTTTGCCGACTTCGGCAAAGGCATGGTGCGCATCGGCCAGCTCGGGATCAAGGGTAATTCCAGCCGCAGCGTGGATGTGCCTTTACCCATGCAGCCGAAAAAAGTCGCCCTGAATGCCTACAAGGACATTCTGGAGCGGTAAAGAGGAGACGTTCAGCGCTACCGATTCGGCTAATCCACCGCCGTTTTGCCTTGAAACAGATTGGAGGAAAATCCTTCGACTCGCTGCGCTCAGGATTTCGGCAGAAGGCTCCCGCTCGGCCTGCGCCTTGCTCACGCCTTCTAATCGCCTCAACATAAAACCGGCGCCTATTCTCCCCCGAGATTTTCGGCGCCGGCTTTAAAGGTTCTCCCGAAACCGGGAGGACCAGGCCGCTCATCTACTTTCGGCCAACTTGTTCACAGAGCGGAGGCGGGTGTGTAAAACCGAAATGGAAAAGCTCTGTACAACCAAGATGCCCTGTGGCCGCGAGGCGGGTCAATGAGAAAGGCGGACGCAGTATTTACTTAGTCGATAACAAACAAGGTGGCATTGAATCAGCCGAGCTGATGTATACTGTGCCGAACTTGAATTATTGCGGGGCTTTTTAAGTTATTTTTTTTAATCCCTGCATGCCAAAGATGTGGGGGGCTACTTATTAAGGGTTTGGAGAACACCATACACTTTTTACCTTGACCAGCAGCAGCCCCGGTCGGGAGGGTCCGTATGGACCTAATTATTATTCGTCTCGTTTTCATTGCTGTTGTTGCAGTTGCCTGTTACCACTTAAAACCGTTCGGACTAGCAAACCTGCCCGCATGGATAGCGGCTTGCGTCGGAATTGCGATTGGCCTCGTAGTGGTGTGGTTTGAAGCGCGCCTGCGCGTGGTAAGCCTGAAGCGGCTGATCGGGGCCGTGATCGGCAGTATCCTGGGCATTCTGGGCGCTTACCTCTTCAGCGTTGTCATCAAAAACAGCATTACGCACTCAGAAACCCAGCGTTTCCTTATGCTGATGGTGATGCTTTTGATGTCCTACGTCGGGTTGATTGTGGGAGCCAATAAGGGCGACCTGCTGAACCTGGCGGCGCTGGGCGGAATCTTTGGCGCGGAAAAACAAGGGCGCAAAAGCTTCAAAATTCTGGATACCAGCGTGATCATCGACGGGCGCATTGCCGATATCGCCGATACCGGCTTCCTGGACGGCGTGGTGGTGATTCCGCAATTTGTTTTGCGCGAGCTGCAACTGGTGGCGGATTCGGCGGATTCACTCAAGCGCAATCGCGGACGCCGAGGGCTGGACATTCTGCAGCGCGTACAAAAAATGGTGACGGTGAGCGTGCAGATTGTGGAAGACGATTTTCCAACGGTGCGCGAAGTTGACTTGAAATTGATTGAGCTGGCCAAGGTATATGAAGGGAAAATCATCACCAACGATTTCAACCTGAACAAAGTGGCGCAGCTCCAGGGCGTTGAGGTACTGAACATCAACGAGCTGGCTAACGCGCTGAAGCCGATAGTGCTGCCGGGCGAAACGATGCGCGTCTTCATCCTGAAAGAAGGCAAGGAATACAACCAGGGCGTGGCGTATTTAGACGATGGCACGATGGTGGTGGTGGATAACGCGCGCAAGCTGATTGGAAAGAACGTGGATATTGCCGTAACGTCAGTTTTGCAGACTACGGCGGGCAAGATGATTTTTGGCAAGTTCGATGAGCGCAGCCGCGTGGCTGAACGAATGGAGCCGAAGGCCGAAGCCGCAAAGGCTGAGGTGCGGAAGCCAATCATCGTGGAATCAACACCGCATTCGCAGACGGAGTGATTCAGGATTGCCAAAATCGCCGAAACACCCCAGCAAGCCAAAAATCGGGCTTGCCTGGCACCCCGGTTGCCAAAGATTCTTAAAATTGAAGAAGCAAAAATAACGCGGATTGCGCGAACCGGAATTTACCTTTTCATTCTCATACTCTTACGTTCATCCTGTATCCGCTGGTCAACGGCCTGCGGATGTGGTGAATCGCACGTCTGGCGGCGAGATGCGCGTGCCTGACCTCTAGTCCATGGCCTAATCCTATCTGGTGATTGGGCCGCAGCTCACATACAATAAAGGCAGTTTGCACCTGCTTGAGGGGTATATAGGACCCAACTCAAGAGGCCTGCCGCGGTTACCATGATGCCCTGGAAAATTACACGGCGTGCTGTTTCGGCCCTGCTGCTTTGTTCTCTGGTGTGCGCCAGCCGGCAAACTGCGTTGGCTGAAGAGCCATTGCAGGGCGCGTCTGCGGCCACCGGACAATTACAAGTCACAGTAACGGACCAGAATGGCCAGCCCCTCCCCAGGGTGATTGTGATTGCGCAGCAGAATGACAAGACGGTGGCGCAGGAACGCACAACGCCTTCAGGCAATGCGCTCTTGCGGTTAGCGCCGGGGACGTACAAGATCCTGGTGGAAAAACAGGGTTTCTATACCACCGCCGTGGCCAAGCTGGATATCGCGGCGGCGCAGCAATCGCCGGTGGAAGTGAAACTACAGCCCGTCCGCGAGTATAAGGAAGAGATAGAGGTCACGGCGCAGGCTTCGCCGATTGATCCGCAGGAAACCAGCAGCGCGCAGGCCATTACCGCAAGCGACATTTCAAGCGTTCCTTATCCCACCACGCGAGACTATCGCGGCGTGCTGGCTTATATTCCGGGCGTTGTTGGCGATCGCGGGCAGCAGATCCACATTGCCGGAGCGAGTACGCAGGAAATACAGGATTACCTGGATGGCTTTGAAATAAGCCAGCCGGCGGGCGGAGCGCTTTCTCTCCGCGTGAACCCGGATTCACTACAGAAGATTGACGTGCGCAGCAGCCGCTATTCATCGCAGTTCGGCAAAGGATCAGGCGGGCTGGTGGACTTGCAGGTGCAGGACGGAGACAACCGGTTTCGCTTCAACGCCACGGATTTTTTCCCGACATTCCAAAATGTGAAAGGCTTTCAGCTGAATAACTGGACGCCGCGCGGCTATTTCTCCGGGCCGCTGGTGAAAGACAAGTTGTGGTTCGATATTTCTCATGAAGGCGAGACGGACTACAACATCATTAAAGAGCTGCCAGCGGGCGCGGACACGAACCGCCTGTGGCGGACTGCCGATCTGGGGCGGCTGCGCATGAACCTGACGCCGGGAAATGTGCTGACCGCAAGCGCGGTGTTGAATCTGCAGGACTCGCAAAACTCCGGAATCTCAGCGTTTGATCCGGTATCAGTCTCATTGCACAACCATAATTATCTTTACCTCTTGGGGCTGAAGGACCAGATCACTTTGGCGCAGGACACCCTGCTGGAGTTTGGCGGGGCATTCCATCGGAACAAGGCATCGTCGTTGCCGCAGGGCGATCTTCCTTATGTGCTGGGGCCGGAAGGGCGCTCCGGAAATTACTGGGTCACGAATGAAAATATCTCTACCCGCACGCAGGCCTTTGCAAACTTGTATCTGCGTCCGTGGAAGCTGGCCGGCACACACCAGTTCACGGTGGGCGGACGCGCAGACCGCGTGCTGTACCATGCGAATATCGACCGCGGTACAGTGCAGTTCGTCGATGGAACTGGCGCGGTGCTGCGGCAAATCACTTTTACCAACGCGCCGCCATTCAGCCTGAGCACACTGGAGTCGAGCGCCTACATTCAGGATCGATGGACGCCGGTGCAGCGCGTGATTATCGAAACGGGCGGGCGCTGGGACCACGATACTTATCTGGGCCGCGACTTCTTTTCACCCAGGATTGCCGGGACAATGCTGATCAGCGCGGCCAGTGAAACCAAGCTCAGCGCAGGCATTGGCATTTACTTTGACCGGTCAAACCTGGCGCTGGCGGCGAATGGCGCTCAAGGCACGCGGACGGATGAGTTCTTTTCTCCTGTGGCGGCGGTATTTACGCCAACTTTCACAGTGGATCCCAGGCTTCTGACGTTGCCACGATATAACAACTGGAGCGTGGCGCTGGAAAGGAGATTGCCAGGAAAGGTCTATGCGCGACTGGAATACCTGAGCCGGCATGGCGCTCATGGATGGGACTTTGCCAGCCAGCCGGGAAACAACTTTGTGTTGCTCAGCGATAAGAAAGACCGCTATGACGCAGCGCAGCTGATTGTGCGGAAGGAGTTGAAGCGCGGATATCCGGCGCTAATTTCTTATACGCGCTCACGCGCCACCTCAAACCAAACGGTGGACTTTGCCATTGACGCGTTGACGGTAGGTAATCAGGTGGGCGGAGTGTTGCCATGGGATTCGCCAAACCAACTGCAGACCTGGGGAAGCTATCCGCTGCCATGGAAGCTCAAGAAGTTTGATATGGCATGGTCCAGCATATGGCGCTCCGGCTTCAGCTTTGTGACCATTGACCAGTTTGGGCAGATCGTTTCCGGGCCGGGACAATTCCGCTTTCCTGAGTTCTTTACGCTGAATGCCACGGTGGAACGAAAGTTCGCGTTTCATGGATATCGCTGGGCCGCGCGCATAGGCGTGGACAATGTCTTGAATCGGCAAAATCCGACGGTGGTGGACAATGACGTAAACTCGCCGACATTTCTGACGTTCTTTGGCACGGACCATCGCACGCTGAATGGACGGATCAGGTTCCTGGGAAAAGCAACAAAATAGTCGCACTCAGAAAATATCCAGATCATGCGCGGACGCCGCCGGGGTCCTGTCCCGGAGGCGGTGAACAGACTGTAGGAAAACAACAGTCGTTGGCATACAGCGAGTCTGCAAAAATGCATGGACATAGAAGCAGTGCAGGCCGGGAAACTCGTTCCTGACACTTGCATCTCCGCTATGAACAACTAAACTAATTCTGAGTGTTGCATATGTATTCGCCACTCGGCCGGAAATTCGCACCGTCCCCTCTCCTCCTCGTCCTCAAAAAATGCAGGTTGTATATGGAAGAAACAACAGCCTCGGTCAACTCATGATTGCCACAAGAACCACAACTTATTTCTTTTCTCAGCGGCGCAAAATGCGCCGGTCAAAAAAATGAAGGAGACCAATTATGAAAATTGTAGTGATCGGCGGTACCGGACTCATTGGATCAAAGCTTGTCAACAAACTTCGCGAACAAGGACACGAAGCCATAGCGGCAGCACCCAACACGGGCGTCAACACCCTTACCGGCGAAGGGCTGGCTGAAGCGCTGAAGGGTGCTTCAGTAGTGGTTGACGTATCAAACTCTCCCTCCTGGGATGACGCAGCAGTGCTGAATTTCTTTGAAACATCAACTCGCAACCTACTCACGTATGAAGCGGCGGCAGGCGTAGGACATCATGTCGCGCTGTCAGTGGTGGGAACTGACCAGCTGTCTGAAAGCGGTTACTTCCGCGCCAAGATTGCTCAGGAGAAACTGATCAAAAGCTCATCGATTCCTTATTCCATCGTGCATGCGACGCAGTTCTTCGAATTCCTCAAGGGACTCGCCGACATTTCCTCTGACGGCAACAAGGTGCACTTGCCGCCTGTGCTCTTCCAGCCGATGGCTGCCGACGATGTCGCCAGCGCCGTAGGCAAAGTCGCTCTTGGCCAGCCCATCCGTGGCACTATCGAAATAGGAGGGCCGGAAGAGTTTCGCATGGATGATTTGGTTCGGCGGCGCCTGGCCGCGCTCAAGGACCCTCGCGAAGTTATCGCTGATCCCAAGGCGCTTTACTCTGGCGCGAAGGTCAACGAGAGAACACTGGTTCCGGGCAATAACGCGCTACTAGGCAAGACCCGCTTCGAAACCTGGCTCAATCAGTCCGCACAGCGTGCCGCCTGACGCGCACGACCAAAGCGAAAGGTCCATTTATGACGTTCAGAAAACTGATTCTGGCGCTGGCATGTCTCATCTCCGGCACACTGGCGGCACAGGAGGCCAAGGTAACGCAGCTCCTGTCAAAAGACCTGACAAACCTTCCAGGCAAAGAAGGCCTGATGGTCATCGTGGAGTATCCCCCGGGCAGTTCAGACCCTATACATCGCCACAATGCGCATGGCTTTATTTATGTGCTGGAAGGCTCGATTGTGATGCAGGTGAGAGGGGGAAAGGAAACGGTCCTGAAGCCGGGCCAGACCTTCTATGAAGGCCCCGATGATGTTCACGTCATTGGGCGAAACGCAAGCCCAACCAAACCGGCGAAATTCGTCGTATTTTTTGTGAAGGACAAAGGCGCTCCGGTGCTGGTGCCCGCCAAATAAACGCAAACCACGAGCATTTCTGCTCAACAAAAGCTACAGGAGAAGATTCAGATGAGCACAATTACTGTGAAAGATGGCACGACAATTTACTACAAAGACTGGGGTAAGGGCCCGGTCGTAACGTTTTCACACGGATGGCCGCTGAGCTCGGATGCGTGGGACGGCCAGCTACTTTTTCTCGCCCAGAATGGCTTTCGCGTCGTTGCTCACGACCGGCGTGGCCACGGCCGCTCCAGCCAGGCCTGGGCGGGGAACGACATGGATGGATACGCCGACGATCTGGCAGCTCTCATCGAGACGCTGGATCTCAAGGATGTGACTCTTGTGGGGCACTCCACGGGCGGAGGCGAAGTGACGCGCTACATTGGACGCCACGGCACAAAACGGGTTACAGCAGCCATTCTGATCGCGGCTGTGCCGCCGCTCCTGGTGAAGACGCCTGCCAATCCTGAGGGGCTGCCGATTGAGGTGTTTGACGAACTGCGCCTGGGGCTAGCTAAAGACCGTTCGCAGTTCTACAAAGACTTTGCCGTAATGTTCTATGGCGCCAATCGAGCGGGCGCGAAGGTCTCACAGGGAATGCTGGACCAGTTCTGGCTATGGAGCATGCAGGGCGGTCTGAAGAACGCCTACGACAGCATCAAGGCGTTTTCCGAAACCGACTTTACCGAGGACCTTAAGAAGTTCGATGTTCCGACTCTGGTCATGCACGGCGAAGATGACCAGGTAGTACCGATCAAGGATTCAGCGAAGAAATCGGCCAGGCTCATCAGGGGGTCGAAGGAGCTCTATTATCCGGGCTTGCCGCATGGCCTCACCGCCACGCATCCTGATCAAGTGAACGCAGACCTGTTGAAATTTCTGAACTCGGTTCAAAAAGGCCGCAGGGCAGCCTGAATACAATCAACGTTAGCCGCGGAAAAACGCGAAAAACGCGGAGATGAATTTTCGCGACGAAGGCGCGGCGACGCGGAGAAAACCAAAATCTTGGCTGCAGATCAGTGCAGAGAAACGCAGATAAATTAAAAAATAAGCCCCCGCCTTTTTCGTAGAGGCGGGTTTTTTGTTGGAATGAAGAAATCTCACTCACCCGGCGGTTGGGAGAATCGCTCGCGGTTTGCATTCCTTTGAGGCGGCACATGGCTCGGAGCAGATAAGCTGAAAAATAAAAAACTCATGTTTGTTGGATTAGCTTAGCTTGAATTCCGGCTCCGGTGTTGCTTCCAGCAACGTGCGCGTGTATTCGTGCTGGGGATGCGTAGTGATTTCTTCGGCGGGGCCAATTTCGACGATTTCTCCGCGGCGCATCACGGCAATGCGGTCGCAGAGATAGCGCACCACGGGCATGGAGTGCGAGATAAAGAGATAGGTCAGGCCGAAGTCACGCTGGAGTTTTTTGAGCAGGTTGACGATCTGCGCGCCGACGCTGACGTCGAGGGCGGAGACGGGTTCATCGCAGACAACGAATTTGGGACGCAAAACCAGGGCGCGGGCAATGCCGATGCGTTGACGCTGGCCTCCGGAAAATTCATGGGGGTAGCGACGGAGAGCGGATTCGTCGAGACCGACGGCGCGCACGATGTCGATGCCCGCCTGATGGAGATTAGCGGAGCCGCTTGAGGTGGCCGCAGTTGTTTGGCTGCCGTTTGTGGGGGATGAGCCGTGAATCACCAGGGGCTCGGTGACGATTTCTTCCACGCGCATGCGCGGGTTGAGCGAGGCGAAGGGGTCCTGAAAGATGATCTGCATATCGCGGCGGAGGCGGCGCAACTGGCTGCCGCCGGCTGCGAGCACGTCCTGGCCGTTGAAGGTGATGGCGCCGGAAGTGGGCTCAATGAGGCGGAGAAGCATGCGTCCCAGGGTGGTCTTGCCGCAGCCGGATTCGCCGACGAGTCCGAGCGTTTCTCCCTGCATAATGTCAAGCGAGACGCCGTTCACGGCGCGAACTTCCCGCTGGGTCTTGCCGAAAATGCCTTCGTCAGTCTGGTAGATCTTGACGAGGTCGCGGGTAAAGAGCAGCGGCATGCGGACATTCTATTCTCTATAGACAATCCATAGCAGGACACGACTCACGCAACGCATCCGATAGAGTTCCACCTGGCGTTCTTTGACGTTTCAGATTGCATCCTACTAAGATGCTGGTCTGCTCTGGAGGCACTCTTACCGGATGGTTAACACAGTTTTTTCCGATCCGCGCCTAAGCACGGGGATTTCCGGCCTCGACAATGTGTTGCATGGCGGCCTCCCCATGGGCCACGTCTACCTAATCGAGGGCGACCCGGGCGCGGGCAAAACTACCCTGGGCATGCAGTTTCTGCTGCAAGGGATTGCCCACGATGAGAAAGTCTTATTCGTCACCCTGGCCGAATCCAAGGGTGAGCTGGAGAAGGTGGCAGCTTCGCACGGTTTTGATATTTCCAAAATCGATGTTTTCGAGGTGTCGCCGCCGGAACTGGCAGGGCGGGGAGCAGAGCAGTACACAGTCTTCCATCCCGCAGAGGTGGAACTGGCGGACGTAATGCAATCCATTCTGGACCGCGTGGAGAAATCGCAGGCGGCGCGCATCGTGATCGATTCGATGTCAGAGATCAGGATGCTGGCGCGCGACCCGCTGCGCTACCGCAGGCAGGTGCTTACCCTGAAGCAGTTTTTTGTAGGGAAAAACGCTACCGTGCTGCTACTGGATGACAGAACCGGGGACCGGCAGGATTTGCAACTGCAAAGCATTTCCCATGGAGTCATCCGCCTGGAGAACCTGCGGCGTGACTATGGAGTGACACGGCGGCAATTGGAGGCCCTGAAGGTGCGTGCTTCGCAATTCCGCGAGGGAGTCCACGATTATGTCATCCGCAAAGGGGGGTTACAGGTATTTCCCCGGCTAATTTCCAGCGAGCATAAAGCACGCAAATTGGATATGCAGAACCTGGAGAGCGGCCTGGATGAACTGGACAAACTGTTTGGCGGCGGCGTTCCCACCGGTTCAACCACGCTGTTGATTGGACCTGCCGGAGTAGGGAAATCGACGATTGCCTCCAAATTTCTGGATACAGCCGCAGCTCGGGGCCAAAATGGAGTTTTGTTTTCCTCGGATGAAACGCTCGATTCGCTACTTACCCGGTGCCGCGGGCTGGGAATTGCGCTGGAAACCCATATTAAAAATAAGACCGTCCAGGTAAGCGAGATGGAAGCTGCCAACATGTCACCCGGCGAGTTCATTCATCACATTCGCCGGCAAGTGGAAGAGCGCCAGGTCAAGGTTGTGGTGGTGGACAGCCTGAATGGCCTCTTGAACGCCATGCAGGAAGAACGAATGTTAATGGTGCATCTGCATGAGCTTTTGTCCTACCTGAACCACAAAGGAGTAACGACCTTCATGGTGCTGGCCCAGTCTGGCGTGATAGGCAATCAAATGAGATCGCCGATAGATGTTTCTTATATAGCCGATAATGTGCTTCTGTTCCGGTATTTTGAGGCTGAGGGAGCAGTCAGGCAGGCGGTTTCAGTAGTCAAGCGGCGCAATGGGCGGCATGAGCGCACCATTCGCGAATTGCGAATGTCGTCTAACGGTATCGAGATAGGCGAGCCGCTGAAGCAGTTTCAGGGCGTGCTGACAGGAGTTCCAACCTACATCGGCGACAAGAAACCGCTATTGTAGCCCTTGGCTTCTGATTTATTGTTTAGCTTTGAGGGACTCAAGTGAACCAAAGCAGCGACAGCCAGCGTGTGCTGATTGTGGCGAAGATTGGCAGAGACGGGGACCTGCTTGCCTCCACCATGAGGCGCGCGGGGCTGAGCTGCGATATTGTGGGCGGCATTGACGAGCTTTTGGAGGAGATAAAGCGAGGCGCGGCCACGGCCGTGGTTACGGAGGAATCGCTGCGAGGAGCGGCCCCGGGCTGGGTACAGCGGTTTCAGATGCAGCCGGCATGGTCTGATTTTCCCCTGATTATCCTTACCGGTTACAGCCTGGATCCGGAGATTTCCGCGGAAAAGCTTGCGGCCTTAAGGGCGCTTGGGAACGTGACCCTGCTGGAGCGTCCTGTGCACACGCAAGGCTTGCTGAGCGCAGTTCATGCGGCCCTAAGAGCGCGCAACCGCCAGTATGAAGTTCAACACTATATGCAACGGCAGGCGGACGCCCAGGAGGCACTGCGGAGGACGGAGAAACTTGCCGTTGCCGGCCGATTGGCGGCGAGCATTGCCCATGAAATCAATAACCCACTCGCGGCCATTACCAATCTGCTCTATCTGGTAAATACATCGAAAGGTCTGGAAGAAGCACACCGCTATGGGGCCATGGCGCAGGAAGAGGTGCGGCGCGTATCAGAGATTGCCAACCAGACCCTGCGCTTTTACCGCTCCCCGGCCGAGTTGGAGCGGGTTAATGTTTCAGAGTTGATAGATTCAGCGCTGGCATTATTCAAAGCCAAGCTGCGCGCCAGCCGCATAGAGTTGCGACGCGACTTTGCTGAAGACTGCATGCTGGTGTGCTCCGTTGGGGAACTTCGCCAGGTGCTGGTGAACCTGATCGCCAACGCGATAGATGCCATGCGCAACGGCGGCGGGTTGTATCTGCGAGCCAGAGCGGTAGCACATCCTTCGCAAAAGACGGCAGGCGTACGAATTACCGTGGCCGATCATGGAGAAGGCGTGGAGCCGCAGGTGCGCAAAAAACTTTTTGAGCCCTTTTTCACCATCAAAGGCAGCACCGGAACCGGCTTGGGCCTGTGGCTAACCAGAGACATTGTGGAGCGCAACCAGGGTCACATCAGGTTTCGCAATCACTATCGTCCGCACGGCGCAGTATTCTCTTTGTGGCTCCCCAGAGAGCCGGAGTCGGGGTCGCAGGAACAAGCAAAGAAGGCCTCGTAGGGTTGGTATGTCGAGCGTCGGCGTTTAGCGAGGTAGCGATCTTATGAAGGCGATGTACAAATTCGTTCTTGGTGGGTTGCGATCCCCCCGCTGTTGGTGGTTTGGAAGAAGGGCGCACACTTTTTGTTTGCGGCGGCGAGAAAAGGATGCTAAAGTATATTCGTCTTTTGTTTGCTAAAATTGATAATCGATTTCATGTAAAAAGCACAGCCGAGGGCGGCTGTGCCACACGAGCATCGCAGGCGAGGGCGCCTGCGGTCCACGATCAATCATGACCCGTCACAGGCAAGGGTGCCTGTGCCACGTAAGAGACTTTCACCCGGCTTTTGAGGCCGGGTGTTTGCATTTTGGGGTTGCGACCCTCAGCCTGATCTCTCAGCCGAGCGTTGAAGATGGGGACGAAATGGGGAGGAACGAGGTAAGTTCCTTTATTTGCAATGCGAGCGGATGGGGACACATGGGGAGGAATGGCGTAAGTCCTTTAGAAATGGGGATCGAAGGGAGGGGTAGGGGTATCCGGTATCCCCATTCCCAAAGGCGGAAGTCGCTGAAGAGCTGGAAAGATCAATGACAACTAGGGCAAGAGCAAGGGCCAAATTTTAGACGAGGTAGAGCGATGAGCATGAGCCTGGATGCACTGTTCAAATTAGCGAAGGAAAGAGCCGCAGAAGAGGAAGCCAAACCGTTGGAGCAGAGGCGCAGAGAATACCGGGAAAAGCATGGTGCGTACTGGGAAGCCAGCGAGGAAGGCAAGCTGTGCCTGGAATTTTATCGCGCGTACACGGCATACAAAAAACATCTGCAAGAACATTCCCGCGACTGGAGGGAGGGGAACGACACTCCTCTGGAGTTTGAAGAACACCAGGCGTTTCAAGAGATGGCGCGCGCGATGGCCGAGTACCAAAAGCAACGCGAGGAAAGAGACAAGAAGAACCTGGAAAAGGCCAGATTGGCGGCACGATGCACGCATCGGCGGGCAGGCGGGCAATATTGCGGGTCTCCGCGGATGAGGGGCAGCAAATACTGTTACGGCCATGATCGCTTGATGGCGGCACGCACGCAGGACATGGAACTGCCTCCGCTGGAAGACGCGAATGCGGTGGTGCTGGGACTGACGAAGGGCCTGCAGGCGATGATGAAGGGACAGATGGACCTGAAGTCGGCAGGAATGTATTTTTACGCCATGCAGATCGTTGCGAGCGTGATGGGGCGGGTGAAATTTGGGGAGGCGCAGGAACGATAAGGTCAGATCGGGTGATCCGGTGATCGGGACATTGGGTGATCAGAACATTGGGTGATGGGAAAACGCAGAATCCACCGCGGAGGCACCGGAGACGCGGAGAACTGTCGAGGGGTGAAGATCGGAAAGCTACCACTGATTCAACACGAACTGCGCTAATTAGGGAAAAGGTCGAGGGGGAAAAGGCCACCGGCAAGAGTGCCGGTGCCACACGAGAGCACGCGCCACAGGAGAGTGGCTGGAGCAACAACTTCGCAAGATCGGAAATCTCGCTCATTCTTGACGAAGAGCGAATGCGCTTCGAGCACAGAATTCTCAAGCTCAGGATTTTCGAACCAGAAGTTTCGAACCAGGATTAAGGTCTTTTGAATCAGTTTTAGGCGTAAAATCCAGCAGGTCAGCGTGCTAGAATTTGAGTAATCCTTCGGCCCAACGAGAAGATTCTATTGATTGAGCTAGCGCCCTCCATATTGTCGGCGGATTTTGCCCACCTGGCGGACCAGATCCAGGCGGTGGCAGAAGGCGGCGCGACAGTGCTGCACGTTGACGTAATGGACGGGCATTTTGTGCCGAATATTACGATTGGGCCTCCGGTGGTGGCCAGCTTGAGGAAGGTAACAAACCTGCCCCTGGACTGCCATTTGATGATCGAGAATCCTGACGAGTACATTCCGGCGTTTGTGGATGCGGGAGCGGACTGGATTTCTGTCCACCAGGAAGCGTGCGTGCACCTGAACAGGACCATTGAGCTGATCCGCAGCCATGGAGCGAATCCGGGCGTGGTGATCAATCCGGCAACGCCGGTGGGGACTTTGGAAGAAGTGCTGGACATGGTGCATCACGTCCTGGTGATGTCAGTGAATCCGGGGTTTGGCGGGCAGAAGTTTATTCCTTCGTCGCTGGAGAAAGTACGCAAGCTGGCGCTGATGCGCACAGCGCGCAACGCGAATTTCAGGATTGAGATTGACGGCGGCATGGCTCCAGACACGATTGGCCAGGCAGTGCGGGCAGGAGTTGAGGTGCTGGTTGCCGGGAACGCCGTTTTCGGCAAGGGAAATCCCAGGGAAAACACCCAGCGTTTGCTGAAGCTGGCGACGGAAGCCACGCTGCAACGCGTGTGAAGCGTTCTAATTTTAAGGTAGTGGTACAGTTTGAACAAACACAAGGTCCCTCCGGTCTACTCGCGCGCTCTGCCCATCCACGCCAAAAGCGGGCGTGAACGGGGCCCCGAAAGCGCGCGCTCGTTTACGACCGTCGGGATGACGGCGCTAGTAGCGGTTTAGCGCTTCCCGACCTTGTTTCAATCGGTGCTGCCACCAGATTATGAGGTAGGTAGGTAAATGGTGAGAAAAATTCTAATTTCAGCCGTGTTGGCCGGCGCAGTGCTGGCCTCCAGCGGATGCCATCATAAAGTGCAGAACCCCCTGGCCAACATTGATTCCAAGCAGCCGGATAAGACCCTGTTTGACCGCTCCATGGATTCAATGAAGAGAGCGCGCTACCAGGAAGCCAGGACGCTGCTTGAGACCCTGATCAACACGTATCCTGATTCCGAGTACATTGCGCGGGCCAAGCTGGCGCTGGGCGACGCGTGGTACAACGAAGGCGGCAAAGCGGCATGGCAGCAGGCAGAATCGGAATACAAAGATTTCCAGACCTTTTTCCCCAACCTGCCGGAAGCTTCAGAGGCGCAGTTGAAGATCGCGTCCATGCATTATCGTGAAATGGAAAAGCCTGACCGCGATTACGCTGAAGCGCAACGCGCGGCCGACGAGTATAAGCAGCTGATCCAGCAATATCCTGACAGTCCGCTGGTGCCGCAAGCGAAACAGAAACTGCGCGAGGTGCAGGAGATACTGGGAGAGCGCCAATATCGCATA
>Ga0207667_10004272_pt1 | contig 17529 bp, 15 predicted proteins | sample KBSCornC52_FD_184301 | JGI IMG/M metagenome (GOLD analysis project Ga0207667, IMG submission 184301) | Corn rhizosphere microbial communities from Kellogg Biological Station, Michigan, USA - KBS Corn C5-2 (SPAdes) (version 2) | ecosystem: Host-associated > Plants > Roots > Rhizosphere > Soil ...
GTCTGCCTCTCCGTTGAGTCAATCGGGCTTGTTCTACTCTGGCAATCGCACTCACCCTTCATGGCCCTTGCCGGCGCTGCACTTGGCGGGTTTGGATTCTCGCTGGTATTTCCATCCATTGGCGTCGAAGCAGTAAAGCGCGTTCCAGAAAATAATCGCGGCACTGCGCTGGGCGTCTACACAGCATTTGCAGATGTGTCGTTCTTCCTGACGGGTCCCGCAGCCGGCGCCATCATCGGCGCTTTTGGCTACGCAAGCGTATTTCTCTTCGCGCTAATCTGCGTGATCGCAGCGCTTTGCATCGTGATCATCCTCCGCCAGATCCAACGCCGCACGCGTCCCGCAGACGAATTGGCGTAAAGCTACCCTGTGCCAGCCAAAAACGTCAAAGGGACAACAGGGCTAGATCAATCTACATCAGAATGGTAGTTGGGCCGAATGACCATGGTTAGCAACGCATCATGGTGAACCTTTGTACCAGGAGATACCGTCATGGCAATCGATCTGTTGGACAAATTGCGTAAACCCGCCACCGTGGAGGATGTTCTCGACGAGATTTCGAGAATGAAATCGACCATTACCGATGCCGTGGACGACGGAGTCAAATCGGCGCTCAAGGCAATTCGGCAGGGCCGCGATGCCGCTGAAGATGCGATCGGAGACACCAAGCTTGCGGTCAGGCGTAAGCCATTGCAGGCAATCGGCATATTCTTTGCAGCCGGAGTCGTCACCGGATGCGTGGTTACCTGTTTAGGATTCCGACGCCGCTGGTAAAACAATCAATGCGCAGTCCAGCCGGCGTAGCTCTCATAGCAGTTAAGAACCCGGGCTGAAATTCAGGCGCAGATTACAGCCTCTCACTTTGCCGGGCAAATGCGCCGCTGCAATCGAGGTGCGTCCAGCCCTCGATCAAACTTTCAATCAGCGGATGAAAAACTCTTGCAGTCATCTACCTACGCGTGGCACCTTGGGGCAACACAACTGAGGTTCCAATGAAATCAGGGTTTCTGCCAGGCGTCTGTGTTGTTGCCCTCCTTTCTGCAGTCACTTTGCACGTGCAATCCCAGGATTCCAGTGTTCCGTCCGACGTGAAGGCGTTTGCCGCACAGTATGTGGCAGCCTACAACTCCAAAGATGAAGCGCAGCTTTTGTCGCTGTATCCTCCACAATCGCGCGCTTGCGTCACCTCCGCGAACAGGGAGGTCTACGACTCGATCTCCAGACAGATGAGAGATAGTGTTTCGCCGGGTTACATGCTTTCGCTGATGCCCGTGAATGAAGGCAATCTGAAAGCGCTCGCGAACCAACTCTACTTTCTCGTAAAGCCAGAGCGCGAGTTGCATATCGACTACCAGTATCCCGGAACCAATGACGGCGGACAGCTTGTGCTTTGGCTTGTTCACCAAAATGGCCGCTGGATGGCGGATTTCCCGTGCATGACTGCGGAGGGAATCAAGAGTTATCGCGACAATGCTCCGGCGCGAGAACACTACAACGCAATTGCGGCGGCCATCAAAGAGCCATTGCGATCGCAACTGCTCGCCATGCTCCGCATGCACCAAACGGGCGAAGCCGAGATCCGCTATAAGCAGGTCACGGGAGGGGATATGCGAACGGCGATGCTGGTGATCAACGCTCTCCAAGCGCAGGCCCACTGACGTGGCAAGGGAGGGGTGAGAGCGCTCAGCATTTGAATGTTTCCTGACGAACGGGCCTCCGGAAAGTGAACCACTATGCCTAAACGCAGAACGGCCACCCTTGCGGGTGGCCGTTCTGCATTCGTGTCTTCAGAGCAGCGGTTCTACCGCTCGCCCTTCCGCCAGTTAATTAGGTCGCCAAGGGTTGTGGTCGAACTAGAGACCGGATGCTTGTGCGCATCCGCCTTGTAGTTTTCAACCTGTGCGCGGCTTGCTTCCTGGCCCACTGCGCGCAAGCTCAAGCCTACTTTCTTCTCTTCCACGTTGATCTTGATGATCTTGAACTCGTGTTCCAGACCGGTCTCAAGCTTGGTGGCATCGTCTCCGGCTTCGGAGATGTGGCAAAGACCCTCGACACCCTCGGCGATTTCAACGAAAGCACCGAACTGCGCCGTACGCAGTACCTTGCCGTGGACCACGTCGCCAACCCGGTGCGTGGCAAAGAAGCTCTCCCACACGTCAGGCTGCAACTGCTTGATACCAAGGCTCAAGCGGCGATTCTGCGGCTCCACGCCCAGAACAACTGCCTTCACCTTCTCGCCCTTTTTCACGATCTCAGACGGATGCTTTACGCGCTTGGTCCAGCTCAGGTTTGAAACGTGAACCAGGCCGTCGATACCATCTTCGATCTCGATAAAGGCACCGAAATCGGTGAGATTGCGAACGCGACCCTCGACCACTGCGCCGGTCGGGTACTTCTCGGTCAGGTTCTCCCACGGATTTTCAAGGAGCTGCTTCATGCCGAGCGAAATGCGGCGGTCCGCCGGATTCACGCTCAACACAACCGTCTCCACCTCGTCGCCGGGCTTGACCAGCTTTGAAGGATGCTTGAGGCGCTTGGACCAGGTCATCTCAGACAGATGTACCAGGCCTTCGATGCCTTGCTCCAGTTCAACAAACGCGCCGTAGTCGGTTACTGAAAGAACGCGGCCCTTCACATGCGCGCCAACCGGATACCGCTCAGCGGCATCCAGCCACGGATCGGGCGTCAACTGCTTGAAGCCGAGCGATACGCGCTGCTTGTCTTTGTCGAACTTGAGAACCTTCACCTGAATCTCGTCGCCCACGTTCACCAGGTCACGCGGATGTGTCAGGCGTCCCCAACTCATGTCTGTGATATGAAGCAGGCCGTCAATTCCGCCCAGGTCAACAAACGCGCCGTAGTCGGTCAGGTTCTTGACAGTGCCGGTCAGAACCGTGCCCTCGCCAAGATGCTCGAGAGTCGTAGAACGCTTCGCATTCTGCTCCTCTTCGAGGATTTCCTTGCGGCTCACCACCACGTTGCCGCGCTTCTTGTTCAGCTTGATCACCCGGACTTCAATCTGCTGTCCAAGGTAGCCGTCAAGATTGCGGACGGGACGAATCTCGATCTGCGAACCCGGAAGAAATGCCTTGAGGCCGATATCGACGGTCAACCCGCCCTTGACGCGGCTAACCACTGTGCCGATCACCGGGGTCTTCTCGTTGGCAGCCTTTTCAATCGTGTCCCATACGCGCAGACGTTGTGCGCGCTCATAGCTGACGAGGTATCCACCTTCCGGCTCCTCGCGCTCGATCACAACGTCGATGACGTCGCCCGGATTGAACTTAACCGCGCCCGTGTGATCCTGAACCTGCTCCAGAGGAACCAGGCCCTCGGATTTGAGGCCCACATCCACAACCAGATGCTTCTCGGTCTGCTTGATCACCGTGCCGGTAACCAGCTTGTCCCCATAAGCTTCCACCGCGGCCGCTTCCGCGGCTTGCTCGCGTTCAAAAGCTTCCAGAGCGGCAGAAAAGTCATCCATCGACTCGCCTGCTTGAAAATCGTGTGCTGCATGGGCAGGCTCTGGTGCCACTTCGGCTTGCGCCTGGGGCGCAGTTTCCTCCGCGGGTGCGGCCTCCTCAGTAACGCTACCGGCAGTTTCTGTCTTGCCAGTTTCGGTTGGGGCATCGGCGTCCAGCGCGGGTGATTGGGCTACTTGGGCTTTCTCAGGGTTGGACGTGGATTCGTACGACGGCTGCTCAGACTCCGTCGCAGGTTCAAGGGTGGGCGTTTCCAATTCGGTGTTCAGGGTTATGCTCTCGGGTTCGGGATTGAGGACGTTTGACATTGCTTGGAGCTCCGGAATTCCTTGCTGCCGCGATCAATCTTGCTGATCGGGTTGGCTTCCGCGCTGCGATTGCCGCTGCCGGAGATGCCGTGAGGCCGTATCCTTGCCACCGCAACACGAGACAAGACCGAAAGCATCTTCCAGGAGCCGTTCGACCCGGTTTTGAACTGGGCCTGAACTACCGGATTTTCTCCTCGGATAATGCCCGGCAGCCTACGGCTTGCTGGGGGGCGGCCGCAACTTACTGCTGGAATCCGCGCAGGAAGCTACGCTCATGAGTGTATCAACCTGGCAAACGAAGGTCAAACCAATGGCGACGCTGTCCCGCGCCAATTTTCATGGTCTTATATCAGCTTTCGACGCTAATCCAAAACCCTTCAACAATACCTCGACAAATACCTCCACTTTTCATGCGTGATGCCCGACACAATGCATTTACCCGAAATCAGTTCACCGGAAATTTGGCGTGCCATTTCGGACCAATCGCTGCCATCCCCTCGCGCGCGTCGCTCTATACTGTCTTGAACTGGATTGTCTTCACAGTTTAGGCAGGTCAAACCTTCAATGGACCATCTCTGGAGTCCCTGGCGCTTTACCTACGTCACCACGGCGGACTTCAAAGTGCGCCCAGGAGTGCCTGATACGCTCTCGGCATGGCCCGGCGATCTGGGCTGCGTTTTCTGCAACCTTATCGCTTCAATCGACTACGCCATCGCTAACGGCATGAGCGTCGAAGCGGCAGAAGCTGCGGGCGGCCTGGTTCTGCGCGGGCAGCACTGCTTTATCTGCCTCAACGCGTTTCCATATACCTCAGGACACGTAATGATCATGCCGTTCGCGCACCTCGACTGCCTCGCCTCACTTCCTACCGAAACAGCCCACGAACTCATGGACCTTGCTCAACGTACCGAGCGCGTCTTGGCTCGGGTGTACTCTCCGCACGGATTCAATTTTGGTTTGAACGTGGGCAAGGCCGCTGGCGCGGGAGTTGCCGGCCATCTGCATCTGCACGCCATGCCGCGCTGGACCGGCGACACCAACTTTATGACCACCGTTGCCGAAACCCGCGTTCTGCCGGAAGACCTTGAATCAACCTGGATGCGCCTGCGCACCGCTATCAACGAAATCGAATAATTTCTGGCGTGGGCAGGGTTCCGACCTTATGATGGGTTCGCCGCGAGAGTGGCTGTGAGGACAACATGAAAAGACTGCTTTTTGTTATGTGCGCCGCAATTTTTACGGCGTTTGGCACTGCACAGGTCCATGCCGCAGATGTAACGGGTAAGTGGACTGCGGATATGCAGATGCCCGGCGGTGGTGACAGCATGCAAATTGCTTTCACGTTCAGCCAGGATGGATCGGCGCTCTCCGGTTCCGTGCTGGGACCGCAAGGTGACACCATGGCCATATCCGACGGCAAAGTCGATGGCGATAAAATCTCTTTCAAGGTTTCGTTTAACGGGATGACCATCACCCATGAAGGCACAATCAATGAGGCCGGCGACGAAATCAAGTTGAGCTCGAAATCCGACTCCGGCGATTTCCCGGGAATGGAAATGACTCTGAAACGAGTGAAAGCGGCGCCCACGCCGGCAGCCATCAGCGTGCCACCCGCGCAACCTCACCCTGTCCGCGCCGCGCTGTAGCGCATTTACTGGAATCGGATGAAGGACACGGCTGCAGCCCGAACCGAAAATCGTAAGATCATTCGCGCTTTAGTCTAAGGGTGCGAACTGGTATCTCTGCTTCCGAAGCAGCCAAATCTACAGAGAGTCCTAGCTACCGGCCTCTTCAGATTCCGCTGCAAGCGCGAGCAACGGCTCATCTTCGTCTGCCGCAGCATCAAGGAGATTCTGCGGCAGCGCTTTGCTGGTCCTCAATCCGAGTTGTTTCAGCATCTCCACCTGGCGAACCAGATTTCCGCGTCCCTCGCTCAGCTTCTTCATTGCGGCCGAATAGTTCTGATCGGCGCTGCGCAAGCTTTTGCCCACAGCTTCAAGGTCACTCACGAACCCTACAAACTTGTCGTACAGTTCAGCGCCGCGCTCCATTACGTCCTGCACGTTGCGCGCCTGTAGTTCCTGCTGCCATAGAACATTCACAATCCTGATGATGTAAAGCAGCGTCGTCGGACCGACGAGCAGGATGTTCTGCTTATATGCATCCGCCCACAGTGCGCCATCGTTTTGCAGGGCGATGAGGAATGCGGGCTCAATCGGTACAAACAGCACAACGAAATCCGGGGTGTCGAGACCCGGCAGACGATGATATTCGGCTTTGGACAATCCGGAAACATGCGCGCGCATACTGGCCAGGTGAGACTTCAGCGCGATAGAGCGAGCATCATCGGTGGTGGCGTTCACGCAATCGGAGTAAGCCGTCAATGAAACCTTCGAATCGATAATGAGGTTGCGCCCGCCCGGAAGATAAACAATGACATCGGTGCGGGCTGTGCGCCGCTTGGCTCCGTCTTCACCTTCAAGCCCGGTAAAGCTCTGTTGAAAGCTGTACTCATGTCCCTCGCGCAATCCGGCCTTCTCAAGCAGATCCCGCAAGATGAACTCACCCCAATCGCCCTGAGTTTTTGAGGACCCGCGCAATGCCGTCGTCAGGTTGCGGGCTTCTTCAGCAAGTTGCTGATTCAGACTTCCAAGGCTGCCGATCAGTCCCTCAAGCTTGGCAACGCCAGTTTTCGAATCGCTCTGCGCCTGCTCCACCTTGTCTCGGAATTCTTTGATCTGTGTCTTCAACGGCTCGAGCAATGTTCCTAGCTGCACCTTGCTGTTTTCAGAGAATGTCTTCGATTTCGAGTCCAGGATCTCCGTAGCAAGCGTCTGAAATTGGTTTGAGAGGGTCTGCTTTGCGGTTTCCAACAGCGCAATTTTCTCTGCCACATTTTTCTGCTCGTTGCGCAGCTCGGCTTCAAGTTCCTTAATCCGCGCGCCCTGCATGCGCTCCGAGACAGCCTTCACCTGCAACTCTTCGCGTGCGCCGGCCAGCGCCTTTTCACGCTCGGTAGCCAGGGCCTCAAAGGCTGCACGCGAGACCGACTCAGCCTGGAGCCTTGTGATCTCCGCTTTCGCTGCGTCGAGATTACGAGTCAGTTCTGCTACCCGCATCTCCGACTGCCCGCTTTCAGCCTGCGCAGACTTGTCGCGCAGCCAGAAACCTACAAGAATCCCCGCAATTGCGGCAATCACAGCGGCAATCGATGGCCCCATTTCTTCCCCCTGTGTCTCTTCGCCGAATATACGCCTTTCTGCTGTTAATATCGCGGCAAAATTCAGCACTGTTTCATCGGTGCAGGGCAGTCCTCTGTCCCTCGTGCGGTACCTGGGTTAACGAACCTGGCAGCGATTGCAATTTCTTGTTTTCCACGGCTTTACACACTCCCACCCGCCCATTAGACTTGAAGCTTCGGGGCCATGAGCTTTTTTATTCATGGGCGGTGGTTGTATTTCTCTGTCTCACGCCGGTATCGAGGCAGGCGCAATGAGAACGGGTTTAAGCCCCGGAAGTTTCCTGAGTTTCGAAAAACACGAGGAGAAGCACAGCATGGCCGTTGAAGATAAGGTGAAACAGATCATCGTCGAGCAGTTGCAGGTGGATGAAGCCGAGGTTACCCCCGGTGCCAGCTTCCAGGAGGACCTGGGCGCGGATTCGCTCGACGTGGTCGAGCTGGTGATGCAGTTTGAAGAGGCGTTTGATCTCGAGATTCCCGACGAAGACGCCGAGAAGATCAAGACCGTCAAGGACGCCATCGACTACATCGAGAAGAACGCGAAAGGTGGCAAATAGCTCTTGGCTCGCAGAGTTGTCATCACCGGCATGGGGCTGGTGTGCGGCGTAGGTAATACCGCTCCCGAAGTTTGGCAGCGAGTGGTTGCAGGAGTCAGTGGCATGGGCCCTATTCAAGGGTTTGATACCACTGATTTTTCTGTAAACTTTGCTGCCGAGGTCAAGAATTTTGACCCGCTGAATTTTGTGGACAAGAAAGAAGCGCGCAAAATGGGGCGCTTCATCCACTTCGCCTTCGCCGCCACTCAGGAAGCACTCGCCCAATCGGGTCTCCAGATCTCTGAGGAGAATTCCGAGCGCATCGGTGTCTTCATCGGGTCGGGGATCGGCGGATTCGAAATCATTGAGCGTGAACACTCTAACCTGATCCAGGGCGGCCCGCGCAAAATATCGCCCTTCTTTATTCCCGCGGCTATCGTGAATATGGCTGCCGGCCAGTTAAGCATTCGCTACGGCGCCAAGGGGCCCATCTCGGCAACCGCTACAGCGTGTGCCACTTCAGCAAACTCCATTGGCGACTCGGTGCGGATGATTATGCACGGCGACGCAGATGCCATGATTGCCGGCGGCTCAGAAGCTGCGGTTACGCCGCTATCCGTTGGCGGCTTTGCATCCATGCGTGCGCTCTCAACACGCAATGACGAGCCAACCAGGGCGAGCCGTCCCTTCGACAAAGATCGCGATGGTTTTGTGATCGGCGAAGGCGCGGGCATTCTCATTCTTGAAGAGCTGGAGTTTGCCAAAGCCCGCGGAGCAAAGATTCTGGCCGAAGTGATTGGTTATGGCATGAGTGCCGACGCTTATCACATGACCGGCATTGCTCCTGAGGGGCAGGGAGCGCAGCGCAGCATGCGCGCCGCACTCAATGACGCCGGAATCAAGCCTGAGGAAGTGGGCTACATCAATGCCCATGCCACCTCAACACCGGCCGGCGATGGTAACGAATCCCGCGCGATCGAACTCGTTTTCGGCGAACATGCCACCAGCCACAAACTCAAGATCTCCGGAACCAAATCAATGACCGGACACTTGCTCGGTGGTGCTGGCGGACTTGAAGCAGGCATTACTGTTTTGGCATTGCAGAACCAGATGCTACCGCCAACCATCAACCTGGACAACGTCGATCCTGAGTGCAAGCTCGATTACGTTCCTAATAAAGCCATTGCGCACAGCTTCGACATTGGACTCTCGAACTCGTTTGGCTTTGGCGGTATCAACGCAACCTTGATCATGCGGCGTTGGATGGAGTGATGCAGCTATTAGTCGTTGCTCTCAGCTGAAAATAAGTTACCAAGGCGAACCGGCGTGCTCATCAGCACGCTGGTTTTGTTTGGCGGAATTTAGAAGGTCGATAGCCAGCCGCCATCGACGTAGATTATCTGGCCGGTAATAAAATCGGCGGCGGATGACGCAAGAAACACAACCGGCCAAGCGATTTCATCGGGAGTGGCCCAGCGGCCAAGCGGACAACGCTTTTTCACCCATTGATCAAAAGCCGGGTCGGCCATCAACGGTTCATTCAGTTCCGTCGCGACGTAGCCCGGCGCGATGGCGTTAACGAGAATCCCCTGCGGAGCCCAGTCAATCGCCAGCGCTTTAGTGAGTTGTCCCACCGCGCCCTTCGATGCCGTGTAGGCTGAAACACCGCGACGCGCAGCCGCCGTCATTACGGATGCAATGTTGATGACTTTGCCTTTGCGTTGGAGCCCGATGAGGCCGCGCGCAAAACATCGGCTAAGCTCAAACACCGCGGTTGTGTTCACGGCCTGCACATCGTTCCAATCGGATAGCGAGAGCTCAGTCGCGAGACCTCGCCGCTGAATGCCTGCTGCATTCACCAGAATGTCAGGTTGGCCAAACTGTTCAACGGACGCGCTGAACCAATCAGCAATGCCGTCGGTGTTTCTGAGGTCACATGCCGAGTACGCTGCGTCGATATGCGCGACCTTGAGCTCAGCCTGTGCGCGCTCAAGCATTTCTGCAGATCGCGCTGCCAGGATCACGCTCGCACCACTCTCGCCAAGTGCTCTTGCCGCAGCCAGGCCAATGCCGCGGCTGCCTCCCGTCACCATGGCGAGTTTTCCATCAACAGAAAAGCGGCTCATTCCACTGTCAGCTTACTATGCCCGCTTTGCTATGCTGCTGCGTCGCACACCTATCCGGTCACCACAGCAATTCCCGCACTTACAAGTACAAAAACTGTCCACCATCCAAATATGGCAATGTACCCGGAGCTTCGTTTTGTGCCCGCGATGATGGATGTTCCCATTCCAAGCAGAATTAGAGTCCAGATCGTGACGATGTCGATCGAACTTGCCAGCGAGTAAAGTGCTTTGTTCGTCTCAATGGGATCAAGGAACGCGCCGAGATTAGTAGGCGCCATGTTTTTTATGTTGAATGACTCAGGCGCCATTCCCGCCAGGATCGTGATCATCCCCAGGAACGATTTGATGACGCTCGGTAACGTCGCATACATCCACATGGCGAAAATGCCGCCGAAAGTGGCGCGACCGCCAAAGGCGAAATTGATGGTGCCCCAGATTCCCAGGGACATCAGCGCCACTCCTGCAATCACAAACACTGGATTGGCGATAAAAGCAGCTTCTGTAAATCCGACCGAAAACTTGTTGCTTGTCTCGCGCTGCTCCGGAGTAGCCTGCGCAAGTCGCGCTTCGGTGTTGGGGCTGAGGTGAATCTGGTTGTCGACAACCTGCTGAATGCCAATTCGTGAAACTACTACACCAAAAAGCATGTAAGCGAATACGGTGAAGATGACGAGAGGCATCCACCAGCTGCGATGGCCATTCCTGATATCTTCAAAGGTCTTCGATGGGGACGTAAAAGCATTTTTTACGCGCTCCCACTGCGTCAGCCCGATGGCCGCCTGAGGCATCGGTACTCCAATATTGGACATAATTACGTCCTTTCAGAACTTGCATTGGTACTTTGCCCGCGATTGTACTCCGTCCGGGACGCGTGCTGGCCAATTTCTGACAGGAATTGTAAGAGAGAGAAAGAGCGTATGTCGCCTGAGCTATTCGACTGATGAAGCGAATGCGCTGGCGGCGATCGAGCTTGGCAGCGAACTGCCCGACCGGCGTGCCGGAACAGGAGTTTTGGCAGGAGCTGAAGCCTCGCGCACTTCAGGCTGCGCAACCTTATGCACCGGGCGCGGAGCCGTGTAGGTCTTGTATACCGTGATATGGAAGCAGGCCTGTTCGAACTCCTCTTCCACATCGATCTTGCCGGTGTTCTGCAAAGCCAACAAGGTGCGGCGCATCCACATCAGTTCCGCGTGCGTCATGCCCTGTTTGCCGATATCGATCGTCGCGCCGGTGAGATGCGGGCTAACGATGTCGCCCACCGCTGACGCGGCGTTTCCGTTGGTGCGCATCAGGCGCTTTTGGTATTCAACTGTGCGTACAGCGGAATTCACCTGGAAAGGACGATGGAAAACCGCGGCATGTGCCTTGGCAAAATCAGAAAGGAAACGCGCTGTCCACGAACGGCAATAGCGCCGGTTTTCAGGCAAGGTCGGATTCACTATCAAGTTTGCGGAAGCGGGCAGTGGGGTCAGCAAACGGTGAGCAATGCGGCTATTGAGATCGGAATCATCGAGGATGCGTTCCATTCCCTCAGCTTCGAGACGCATATTTTGCCTCTGAAGCGATGCCAGAGACCCACGCAGTGAAATCCGTGTTGCAGACCGCGGTACTTCCAGCGTCGCAAATTCGAACCCCCGCGCTTCTTCAGTTTCGTCTTGAACACCGCGCTCCTTGCGAAGAGCTTCCGGCTTGTACTCCGTTGTGGCGGACTGGTTCGTCGGACCTGCCGCCGGATCGGCATCAGAGGGCTCCTGCGCCGGTCGATTCTGCGCTGACTCTGCGGATCGCTGAGCGGGCTGCGCCGGCCCAGCCTTAACGGCCGGATGAGAGTTCTGGCTCCGCAATTCTTCCATTGCAGCAGCGCGACCGGCGTCATAGCCGTTGCGATAGCCGATGGAATAAGCCGTGCTGGCTCCTGAAGCCCCAGTTTTGGACGTAGTGGCAACAGCACTCGCGCGGTTCGCAGCGTGGTGGACGCTGTGTTTCACAGCACTCGAGTTCGTGGCTGTATGCGTATGCTTGACTCGGCTGTGAGACCTCGCGTGCGAAGAGCTACGCGTATGGGGCGCAGTTTTCCTGTGAGCCTGTGTAGACTCCGCTGCGGAAGCAATGGCCGATGTCGCCGAAACTACCAACAGAACAAAAGCGAATATAAAGGTCCGGCGCATTTTGGAGTGTGCGGACAATCGAGAGCTCCTCCAGAGTATCCCAGTTGTTAAGTAACTTCGAGTAACCGGAGGGATACGGCTTTGTCTGATAATTGGATGCAGCAGCTCTCGATTCCTTTGCGGACAGAACCGTGAGCAAGTGCAACTACTTGCATCTAAATAGCTTGCGGCGTATGGTCTTAGCCGTTCCTATACCTTCGCCTGTTCCAGCATATAACGAATTGCCGCTTCGAGTTCGGTCGTTGAAACGTCTTCCACCACGCCTGCATCGCCTATACCCACCGGCAGCACGAAACGCCGCACGCCGCCTACATTCTTTTTGTCAGCGCCGGTTGCGGCAAGTACCTTCGCGGGCCGCAGGTTAAGAGCAGGGAACGGACCGTAAAGGTCAATCAGGCGCTCCAGGCGTTCGTGTTGCGCAGCCGTTATGGTGCCACGTGCTCGCGCAATGTAGAGCGCAGCAAACATTCCCCATGCAACCGCCTCACCATGCAGCAGGAGTTTGTACGCCGTAGCCTGTTCGATCGCATGGCCAACTGTGTGGCCAAGATTCAAGATCATGCGCAGCCCGGATTCGCGCTCATCCCGGCTGACAACGTCGGCCTTCATGCGAATGGATGCAGCAATTACTTTTTCAAGCGCGCGTGCGTCGCGGCCAACGATGGACGAGGCGTTCTCTTCCATGTAGCGCACCAGCGAGCGATCGCGGATAATACCAGCCTTTACGCTCTCCATAAGCCCGGCCTTTAATTCGCGCACAGGCAGTGTGCCCAGCACAGTAATATCGGCGAACACGGCGCGCGGCTGATGAAAACTGCCGACAAGGTTCTTGCCTTCAGGCAGATTCACGCCCGTCTTGCCGCCCACCGACGAGTCAACCTGGGCGAGAAATGTGGTGGGCACTTGCACATACGGAATTCCACGCATAAAGATTGCGGCAACAAATCCGCCCACATCGCCCACGATGCCGCCGCCAAAGGCAATCAGCAAACTGCCGCGATCGGCGCCCGCGCGCAGCATCTCGCGAGTCAGCCGCTCCACGCTGGCAATCGTCTTGAACTTCTCGCCAGGAGGCAGAAACAGCGCAATGGGCGGCTCAGCAAAGGAGGAGCAGAAGACCTCTCCCCAAAGCGCCCAGATGGGCTCCGATGTAAGTACAAAAACCCGGCGAGGCAGTCGCCCTATGGCGCGCTGAATGCGCGGTGCAAGCGACTGAAGCAGTCCGCTGCCCGCGAAAACGTCGTACTTTGCAGTTGGTGTATCGACCCGTATGGTTTGCACGTTGATTTAATCGTAAAGCAAGCAGCTCATCAAAAGCTCTTTTGGGGGCCGCTACAGGAACCAGATCAGCGGAACCAAGCCTGCCGCGGCCAGGCCAATCAGAAAGAGCAGTCCCATACGGCCTGTTTTGCGATCGGCAAGCGAATAAGCGTAGACGCCTTTGGCTACATTGTTGCTCGCGGCGGCTATCAGGATGGCGCCTGCTGCCACGCTTACGGGAGTGATCTTTCCCGCGTCCTGCGTCAGCCCCATGATGAGCGGGTCCACATCGGCGACCCCCATGATGGCGGCCAGAATGTCGACGCCGCCTTTGCCAAGATGCGTAACGGCCAGTTGCGTAACGATGAGCATGGCCATGAAAAGCCCGGCAAACATGAACGCGGTCAGCAACTCAAGCGGGTTCTTTGGCTCGTACTCGCGTTGAACTTCCGAAGTATTTTCGTCAGGTCGCCGTGACCACAACCAGCCGATGATAAGCGCTCCCGCCGCGAGTGACAGAAACGGAAACAAGAGAACGGATAAAAGCTGATGATTGAAAAGCGCGAGCAACGCCGTCAATCTCAGATACATCATTCCGCAGGCGATCAGCATTCCGCCGGCAAACAGGTGCGGATGATTCTCGCGTTTACTTCGTTTCGCCATGACCACCGTGGTCACAGTAGACGAGTAGGCGCCGCCCAGCAGCGCGGAGAACACAATTCCACCCTGGCCTTTCGTGATCTTCTGCAGAACATAACTGCCGTACGAGATGCCGCTGATGGCGACCACAACCAGCCACGTCTTGTATGGGTTCACATGGAACTGACCGAAATCCTGGTTGGGAAGTGTCGGTAAAACCACTGCGCTCAAGAGCAGGAACTTTGCAAACGTAAGGATCTCGCCAGGGGCTACACTGGTTGCCAGCTTTTCGAGAGCTATCTTCAAATCGAGCAGCAACAGGCTGGCAACGGCCAACGTTGTCGCGATCCAGAAATGGTCGTACCAAATGAGCGCGCCCACCAGAAACGTGGCCAAGCCCGACATTTCTGTAGTAACGCCGCCCGGCTTTTCCTCAGCGAGCTTGTGCCAGTAAGAAAGCAGCAGAAATCCAGCCACCACCACCAAGCCAATTCCGAGCAGCAACAGCTGTGTGCCAGCGATCAGTGCGATGGAGAAGCCGATCAGCCCCAGTAGCGGGAAAGTGCGAACTCCGCCAAATGAGTAGTTGCCGTCTGATTTGTGCTCTTCGCGCTCCAGGCCAACCAGGAACGACAGAAAGAGCACCAGAACAATCTTCAGAGCCTCTGACGGCAACAGGTGGAAGAGCTCCATTCGATTACTGCCTCCGCGCAGACGACTGGGCGCAGAAATTCAACACCAGTTTCGTCAACCACACACCGGGGTCGCGCACCATATCATCGGCATGTCGCTGAGCAACCCGCTACAAAGCTTATACTCTGTTGCCGTCGAATAAAGCTGATTCTTTCTACCAGCTATGCAGCCACTGTTCGTCACGACCAATGCGGACCGGCGTCCGGAACAGCACGCTCAGCCGTGCCTCGGTCAGCAACTCATTGCGGGGCCCATCGCCCACAATGCGGCCGTCGCGCATCAGGATAATGCGTTCAATTTCCGGCAGAATGTCCCCGAGATGATGCGTCACCAGCACCAGCCCGGTGCCTTCTTGCGCTAGCCGGCGAAGGGTTTCACGCAGTTCACGCTGGGCCGCCAGATCAAGCGCATTTGAAGGTTCGTCGAGCAGCAATTGCCTCGGGCGGTGAACCAGCGCGCGGGCAATCACGATGCGGCGTTTTTCTCCCGCAGACATGGTGCCCACCAACTGAGAGCTGAGATGCGTTGCTTCCATGCGTTCCAGTGCTTCGGCGGCGCGCGCGCGCATTTCTTCCGTGACGTGCAGATTGGGCCAAAGCGTGGACGCGGAGAAAAAGCCTGCTGTTACGGCATCAATTCCGGTGGTCACGGCCGTGCGCTCGCCCGGCAGATCTGCACCCACTACGCCAAAGTGCTTTCGCAATTGCGTCAGGTCCCAGCGCTCGCGGCCAAAAATCCGCACATGCATTTCGGGCTGCACAATCGGATAGATCTGGCACGTCATCGTAAGAATGAGCGATGACTTGCCGCATCCGTTTGGTCCCATAATGGCAACATGTTCGCCGGCGCGAATGTTCAGGTTCACGTCGTGCAGCACAACGCGATCGCCGCGGGCGACATTCACTCTGCGCAGGTCGAGAAAATCAGCAGCGGTGTCCGGGTTTGTAGACTGGCTCGATGCTGGTTGTTGCCCGGTTTCGATTGATTTCTCTGTCACTAGCCCCCCGTTCTCCTGCTAGATTAAATGGGTTGGTTCCATCACCGGACTAAATATCCAATGACAGACGTTTCTCGACTCATCATCCCGCGCGGATTTCGCTTTGGCGCCACGAAAGCAGGCCTCAAGGCCAGCGGGCGCCCAGATTTTGCATTGATCGTAGCCGATGCACCGGCGAGCGCAGCCGCAGCTTTCACCGCCAATCGAGTTATCGCTGCGCCGCTCATCATTGACAAGCAGCACTTGACGGCGACCAAGGGCAAGGTGCGCGTGGTGGCTATCAATGCCGGCAACGCAAACTGTGCTGCAGGCCAGGCCGGCCTGGACGCCGCAAAGGCCACCTGCGACGCAGCTGCGAAGGTGTTCGGCTGCAAAAGCGAAGAAGTTTTTCCGTCTTCTACCGGCGTCATAGGCAAACCGCTGCCGGCCCAGAAGCTCATTGACGTCATGCCGTCGCTGGCTGCAACCATGGGTTCTGAGTCGGACCATTTTGTTGAACTGGCCGAAGCCATCATGACCACCGACCTGGTGGAGAAGACCGCGTTCGCACGGCTTGAAGTTGCCGGGCCTGACGCCACCGTAAAAGAAATCTGCATCGCAGCAGTCGGCAAGGGTTCAGGCATGATTCATCCGCAGCTGGTGCCGCATGCCACCATGCTGGTGTATCTTCTCACCGATGCCGCAATCGAGCCGGATGTTCTGGATGGATACCTGCGGCCAGCTATCGACGCGAGCTTCAATCGTATTTCCGTGGACGGTGATACGTCGACGAACGACACCGTGCTGTTGCTTGCGTCAGGGGCAAGCGGCGCTTCGATTGGCCGCGGCAACTCGGCGTTTGCCACTGCGCTCACGCAAGTTTGCACATCGTTGGCGCGCCAGATTGTGGCCGACGGTGAAGGCGTCAGCCACGTTGTTGAGCTGCAGATTAATGGAGCCGTCAACGATGCTGAAGCGCTGCGCGTGGCCAAAGCTATTGCGCATTCTCCTCTGGTCAAAACCGCGTGGGCCGGCTGCGATCCAAACTGGGGACGACTGGCCGCCGCCATCGGCTACTCCGGCGCGCAGATCGATCCCGACCGCATTGACATTTCGTTTGGCGAGCTTGCCATCTGCCGTAATGGCGGCCGTGCTGCCGATTTTGACGAAGTGGCCGCGCATACCTACATCTCGCAGCCTGAGTTCTCGATTTCAATTCAACTTCATCAGGGCGACGGTAGCTGCGTTTTCTGGACCACGGACCTCACGCACGAATACATCCATATCAATGCGGACTACTCAACCTAGTGAGAGTGCCCCAGGTTTCGATTGAGACCTGGGAGAGGACTCCAGTTACAATCGCAGCAACGCCTTGTTTGGTTCGACACCCAATGACAAAAGCAAGAACCGCTGAAAAAATTCCCGACGGATCGCTGTCTACTCATAATGGATTTTCGCTGATTTCAAATGAAAAGCTGCTTGAGATCTACTCGACCATGTTGAAGTGCCGCATGCTCGAAGAGCGCATTCACTTGCTCGACAAACGCAAGAAGGCGGCCAAATCAAGCAATCCTTCGGTGCACGTTGCGGCCATTGCAGGCGCGGCCATCGACTTGCTCTCCGGCGATACACTCGCTCCGTCTCAAGGAGGGTTGACACCGTGCTTCGCGAAAGGGCTGCCGCTCGCGGCAATTTTTCCCATCGTCCTTTCCAGCGGCGCGTTACCCCGGCCAAGGTACTCTGCCTTGAATCTCATCCCGCCGTCACTCAGCGCAAGTAAGCAGCTCGATCGCTCCCTGGCAGCAGCGGCCATTTGCAAAGCGAAGCGCAACAAGAAAGCCGCCGTCGTGTTCCTGAGCGATGCCTCAGGCGCATCCAGCGAACTTGAACGCGCAATGATGGTTGCCGGGAAGAAGAAATTGCCTATCCTGTTTGTGTATGAAACCAAGTCGCTCGAGGAAGAACAACTCCAGCGCGCCAATGACCTTGGTGTTCCAGGCGTTGCGGTGGAAGATGACGATGCCGTGGCTGTTTACCGCGTTGCTACCGAGGCGCTGGCGCACGCCCGCCGCGGCAGTGGACCGACCCTGATCGAATGCA
>Ga0207667_10004274_pt1 | contig 17517 bp, 19 predicted proteins | sample KBSCornC52_FD_184301 | JGI IMG/M metagenome (GOLD analysis project Ga0207667, IMG submission 184301) | Corn rhizosphere microbial communities from Kellogg Biological Station, Michigan, USA - KBS Corn C5-2 (SPAdes) (version 2) | ecosystem: Host-associated > Plants > Roots > Rhizosphere > Soil ...
GCCGACTTCGATGGACGAGTACTCGATCGCGCCGACTTTCCCGCGTGCGCTACGGCCTTCACCACGGCCGTTCGACCATGACCCTTGGCCGCGTGACGCGATGTCGGTTTGGCATCCGCCTCGCTCGCATCGATTTTCTGCGCACGCGTGCCTTCCGGGATAGCGGTCGCGATCCTCTGCGGACCCGGCTCGGTGGGCATGGCCTTGCCGACCGGCACATGCAGCACGATGACCTGCCCCGGCATGGCCGTCGAGCGGTGCGTCCTGTTCCAAGCATGAAGCTGGCCCAGCGATACGCCATAGCGTGCGGCGATCGCCGACATGGCTTGCTTGCGGCGCACGCGGATCAGCATCTTTCGCGTATCGGGGACATCGGGCTCCATGGCAAGCACGGCGCCTTCGGCAACATCGGCACTGATGTCTTCATCGTCGTCGTCGCCGCGCGGCACGACGAGCGTGGAGCCCGGCTTGAGCCGCATGCCAACGGGGATCTTGTTGACCGACATCAGCGTCTGCGCGTCTACCCCGATTTTTTCAGCTAGTGCCTGCGGACGCGTGCGCTCGGTGACCGTGTAGGTGGTCCAGGACGACAGTTGGCCGTTATAGGCCTTCAGGTTGTGCTCGAATGCGCTTGCGTTGTCGAACGGCAGCAGGATCTGCGGCTGCGTCGCACCGAGAATCACGGGCTTCTTGAACGACGGGTTGAGCGCGCGAAATTCGTCCGTCGTCATATTCGCGAGCTTGGCGGCCACGTCGACGTCGATATCGTGCGAGGTCGTGACCGTCACGAAATACGGGTGATTCGGAATCGAAGGCAGTGCGAGCCCGTACGCTTGCGGGTTCAGCACGATGTTCTTGACGGCCTGCAGCTTCGGCACGTAGTTGCGCGTCTCGTTGGGCATGCGCAGGCTTTCGTAGTCGGTCGGCAGACCCGCTGCCTGATTGCGCGCGATCGCCCGCTGGACATTGCCCTCGCCCCAGTTGTAAGCCGCGAGCGCGAGATACCAGTCGCCGAACATGTCATGCAGCCGCGAGAGGTAATCGAGCGCGGCCCCCGTCGAAGCCAGCACGTCGCGGCGCTCGTCCTGCCACATGTTCTGCTTGAGGTTGTAGGTGCGGCCCGTGCCGGGGACGAACTGCCACATGCCGGCCGCCTTGGCAACGGACAACGCCTGCGGGTTATAGGCGGATTCGATGAACGGCAGCAGCGCGAGCTCCGTCGGCATATGCCGCGATTCAAGTTCCTCGACGATGTAGTACAGGTACTTCTCGGAGCGCTCGGTCATGCGCTGAACGTAATCGGGACGCTGCGCATACCAATTGGCCTGCATGTCCACGAGATCGTTGTTCAGATCGGGAATTTGAAAACCGCGCCGAATACGCCCCCACAGATCCGCATCCGCACTCGTCAACTGGCTGACCGAACTCTTGTCGACGTCGATGGGCTCCTTGGCGGCGGTGATGCGGACGGTATTGTCGACCGAATTCGGACTGGAAGCGTCGGAAGATGACGGGGTGGCCGTCGGTCCTTGGCTTGCGCAGGCGGCAAGCGCCAGGACCAATAGCGCGCTGAAAATAAATCGCATGAACGTCTCTGCTTCCAAAGCTTGGAAATTGCAGGGGATAGTACGAAACGGAATCGTCCGCGTCAACTGGAAAAGAGGGGAAAAAACCTGTCAAATCCAAGACTTGCCGCATTTTCCAAAAGCATCGGGCTAAAATTGCGCCGCATGCAACGCTTAAGACAAACGGTTGGAGGCGCTTAACGGAAGCGGTTTTTCCATTCGCGCATCAATGTAAACGCCGTTAGCCGGTCGGGCACCGTTTCCTGCAATTGTTCGGCAAGCACGCGTTGGACCGCCGGATTTTCCACGCGCAAGAACGGATTGACCTCGCGCTCGTGCGCGATCGTGGTGGGCAGCGTAGGCAGGTCGCGCGCCCGAAGCCCCTGCGCTTGATCGCGCCATGCCTGCAAACGCGGGTTCTCGGGATCGCAGGCGAGTGCGAAGCGAATATTCGAGAGGGTATATTCGTGTGCGCAATGCACTTGTGTCTCGCCGGGTAGCGCGGCCAGCGCGTCCAGCGACGCGAGCATCTGCGCGGGGGTGCCCTCGAATAAACGCCCGCAGCCGCACGCGAACAGCGTGTCGCCGCAAAAGACATGGGGCGAGGCACCCGCCTGCCCTGCCTGGAAATAGGCAATGTGGCCGCGGGTATGCCCGGGAACCTCGAGGACGTCTAATTCAAGATGCGGCGCCGGGACACGGACGCGATCGCCGCCCGACAGCGGCTGCGTGACGACGCCGATTCCTTCCGCGGCGGGGCCGTAAACGGGAATAGGGGTATCGCCTATGAGTTCGGCGACGCCGCCGACGTGGTCGGCGTGGTGGTGCGTGAGTAAAATAGCGCTCAGTCGCCGTCCCCGCTCAGCGAGATACGCCCTGACGGGGGCTGCCTCGCCCGGGTCGACGGCGACCGCATCGTGCCCATCCGATACGAGCCAAATGTAATTGTCCGCAAACGCCGGCACCGGCACGTATTCGAGCGTATTCATAGGCGACTTACTCACCACGATGTCTGACCGACCGATTATAGACTGGCCCGCCTGGACCGAATCGCCGGCCGGCCGCTACATGCTGGACTGGGAGCAAGCGCAGCTCGACAGCGTCGTGTCGAATGTGTTCGGCTATCACGCCCTGCAGCTCGGGCTGCCGCAGCTTGACGCGCTGCGCGAAAATCGCATGCCGTGCCGTGCGCTGGTGCTCGATGCCGCGAGCGGCGCCAGCGCGCCGTTCGTCTATCCGCCCCGCTCGTCTGAACCGGCCGCACAGGGGCCTTCGGGCCTGCCCGGGCTTGACGGCCGCTACGCGCCTGCCGCGCGCACGACGCTCTGGTGCGATTTACTCGATCTGCCGTTCGAGGCGCAAAGTGTCGATCTGCTCGTGATGCCGCACACGCTCGAATTCACCAGCGATCCTCACCGCCTGCTGCGCGAAGCGGAGCGCGTGCTCGTGCCGGAGGGCCAGCTCGTCATTCTCGGATTCAACTCGCTGAGTTTGTGGGGCGCGCGCCAGGCATTCGGCAAAATGACGGGCCGCCCGTTCGTGCCGGCCGCGCGCGACCTCATCGCGTTCACACGAATCAAGGACTGGATCAAGTTGCTGGGGTTTGAGCTTGAACGCGGGCGCTTCGGCTGCTATCGTCCGCCCCTCGCCCACGAAAACTGGCTCGATCGGTTCGCTTTCATGGAGGCGGCCGGCGATCGCTGGTGGCCGATTTTTGGCGCGGCCTATATGGTGACGGCGATCAAGCGCGTACGCGGCATGCGGCTCGTCGGCCAGATCAAGGCCAAAAAAGCCGTGCTCGCACCGGGCCTCGCGCCGGCCGCCACGCACCGAACACCCAACAAGAGAATATGACGTGACGCCCGAGTTCATCGAAATCTTTACCGACGGCGCCTGCAAGGGCAATCCGGGTCCCGGCGGATGGGGCGCCCTGCTTCGCTGTGGCACGCAAGAAAAAGAGTTGTTCGGCGGCGAAGCGAATACGACGAACAATCGCATGGAGCTCATGGCCGTCATCGCCGCGCTCGAAGCGCTGAAGCGTCCTTGCAAAGCGGCCGTTCATACCGATTCGCAATACGTGCAAAAGGGGATCAGCGAGTGGATCCATGGCTGGAAAAGAAACAATTGGAAGACCGCGGCGAAGACACCTGTCAAGAACGCCGATCTATGGAAGCGTCTGGACGAACTCGCGGCCTTGCATCAGATCGATTGGCGCTGGGTGAAAGGGCATGCTGGTCATCCTGAAAACGAGCGCGCCGACGCGCTCGCGAACCGCGGTGTCAGCGCGCTGGCCGAAAGCTGACCTGCAGCGTTCCACGTTCTCTTGGTTTGTCGTTGTTGTTTTTGCTTTCTTTGTTCGCTCGAAGGCGCGTAGCTAGCCGCGCCCTATTGCACCGCTCTTCACCGAGACACACGAAATATGCGTCAGATCGTTCTCGATACCGAAACCACAGGCCTTAACCCCCGAACGGGCGACCGCATCATCGAAATCGGCGGCGTCGAGCTCGTGAACCGCCGCCTTACGGGCAACAATCTGCATTTCTATGTCAACCCGGAGCGTGACAGCGATCCGGGCGCGTTGGCCGTGCACGGGCTGACGACGGAGTTCTTGCGCGACAAACCGAAGTTCGCTCACATCGTCGATCAGTTGCGCGATTATTTGCGCGATGCGGAACTCATCATCCACAACGCGCCGTTCGACCTCGGTTTTCTCGAGGCTGAATTCGCGCTACTTGGCCTGCCACCGGTCAGTACGCACTACGCCGGCGTGATCGACACGCTCGTTCAGGCGAAGGCGATGTTTCCCGGCAAGCGCAATTCGCTCGATGCGCTATGCGATCGCTTCGGCATCAGCAACGCGCATCGAACGCTGCATGGGGCACTGCTCGACTCCGAGTTGCTGGCCGAGGTGTATCTGGCGATGACGCGTGGCCAGGAAAGTCTCGTCATCGATATGCTTGGAGAAGCCCAGGCGGCGCAGAGTGCACAAGCGGGCGCGCGCAAGGTCGTATCGTTCGAAGCGCTAGCTTTGCCGGTGCTGGCGGCCGACGAGAGCGAGCGCCAAGCGCATGAGGCCGTGCTGAACGATTTGGACAAGGCGAGTAAAGGCACGAGCGTATGGCGGCGCGAGCCGGCGGCCGAGACAACGGCAAACGCGGCCGACGCACAAGTTGCATAGAAATTAGTTTACGAGCGCGCTCGCGTCTGACATAATTCGAGGCTCTTCGGGTGGTTAGCTCAGCGGTAGAGCACTGCCTTCACACGGCAGGGGTCACAGGTTCAATCCCTGTACCACCCACCAGGATTTTGCAGCAGAAACAAGGGCTTAGGTCGTCAAACCTAGGCCCTTTTTCTTTGCGTACGGAATCCGTACGGAAACAGCCCCCTCAGTGCGGGGTCCAAACGCCAGTGACGACGCCGATACACTCGGCGTCTTCCGGCATACCGCGGCATATGCGACGGTTGCCACCGACGACAGCGATCGTGTATTGGTCCGCGCCGGCATGGTCGTAGGGTATGTAGGTGAGGAAGTCGCCCGGGCGGAACGGTGCCCTCGCATTGTCGGGGGTAACAGCGAGCTGGGAACTGAATGAAGAAGCGAGAAGGGATTGCATGGTGGTCTCCGTATGCGGTTGGCGCCGCCCTGCTGCTAAACAGGGTGGGCGATGACAGCAGGGTTAGCAGACCGGGGCATACGGAACCCGGCAGACCGAAGTCTCCCCACCGCCACCACCCATAAAAGGCGTGACAAGCTCAGACGAAGAAAAACCGCCAGCGGCGGTTATTCGCCGTACACATTCGGGCTGCTAAACCCGATCGATGTTGTTGCATCGATGCGTTGAATCATAATCCGGCCGACCGCTCGATTCAAGTAGAATTTCTTTATTTTCAACGTGTTAGGTAATGCCGAACTTTTGTCGGGGGTTGCACAACATGAATGCCCGTTTGCTGTCATCGGAAGACCTGATCCGCCTTACGGGCGCGAAGCGCTATTCGAAACAGTCTCGCTGGTTCAAGGAGCAATTCGGCGCCGACGTGCCGACACGTAGCAACGGCAGCATTGTCATGACGTGGGAGACGTTCGAGCAGCTGCAGCGGAAGAAACACGGGCTGGCGCCGACCAGCGTCGACAAGCCCCGTGTCGATCTTTGTTTCGATTGAATGCCGCGTCCGTCAATAGTCGCTGGGGTGGTTGTACCGCTCGCGGGCTGTCACGCCCCGCGGTTTTATTGTGCGCTTGATTGCGCGTTTTTGAAATGCCAGTACGCGCCCATCATTTGCCCCTCGGTCGGATCTGAAACGCCGTTCGCCGCAAAATCGGACCGCAACTTGTTCCAGACATCATCAGGAACTTCACGATTGTCTGTGGTCAGCATGTTGTAGGTTTGCGTTCCACGATCGATCGAGAAAAGCCCGAAACTTAGTCTGTTGTGCAGGGTCACCGAGCGTGCGAACTGCCCGTCAACGAAGGTTGCAATCTCTCCTTCGGTGAACTTCCGACCGGCCTGCTTCTGCGCATCGAGAATGCCGTCGTTAATGAACTGCCGGATCGCGGCGACGCGTGTGCCAAGGTCAACGTCATAGCCTGCCGTGTGGGCAATCTCGCCAAGCTTATAACCGGCCATCTTCGGATTTGGATTGATGCCCATCGAGGTAAGCCGCTGCGATACCACGTCATTGATGGCGCTGAGATTGAGGCTACCCGGCGCGTTCGAGCCAGTGTCGTTGACGATGTCCGCCCGCTGCTTCGTGAGCGTCTTGAAGTCTTCTGCGGATAGATTCGGCTGAGCGACGGAATACCACTGCGCATCCGGCATCGAGGCGTATTTCTGCGGGTTCGTGACGAAATCCTGATAAAGCGCCGGGTTCGTGGTCGTGCCGCCTTCGCGGATTTTGCCCGCGTAGGTGAGCAGATCCGGTACATCCTTCGGATTCACCGAGGCAAGCATCGTCGCCGGAACTTGCGTCAAATCGCCCTTCGCTTGCAGGATCGACGTTTGCGCGCTCGCGAGCGCCTGCGTTTGCCGCTGCTTGATGGCTTCTTGCTGGGCATCGAACTGCTTCTCGACAGTCGAATAGGCAATTGCCTTCTGTTGCGGCGTGACGATGCGCGGATCGGCGTCGACCTGTGCAAGCAGGTCGGCTTTTGTCGGCATCGCTGCCGTGCCCGACTGGCGCGCCGCGGCGACTTTCTGCACATACGCCTGCGTTTCCGGCGCCATATTCGCAAGCCAGTTACCGGGTGTGCCTGCCGCGTTTGCCTTGTCGATCGCCGTCTGCAACGCACCTGGGCCGCCGTTGTAAGCGGCGTCCGCTTTCGCCATGTCGCCGTTGTTCGCGGCGAGCTGCTTAGACCAGTAGGCCTGGCCGAGCAGCCGGTTATAGGCGGCGTTAGTCCTGAATGCGACCGGGTCCCACGGCACCCCAGCCGCGGCCGCGGCTTCTGGTCCGGTGTCAGGCATCACTTGCGCCACGCCAATCGCACCCTTCGAAGAAGTGACGGGCGTACCGTCGGCGTTCGTTTGCTTCCCGGCCGACTCGATGTGCACGTTCGCGCCGAATGCCTGCCCGGCCGCGGTCGTCGAAAGTGTCATCGGCGCGAGCGCTGAACGGGCAACTGCGCTGCCGATGACCTGATCGTTGATCGTGGTCTGCACCTTGTCGACTTCGACCGCGTGGTCAGCAGTCAGGAACGCGCCATATTTCGACTGGATCGCGGTTGCGGTTGTGAAATCGCCCTTCGCGACCGCGGCTTGGTAAGCCGACATGATCGTGCTGGACTCGGCGGCCTTCACCGTCTGATCGAGCGCCGGGCCTTGGAAGCCTTGCACCTGTGCATTCTTGTACGCAGCATTGCCGGCGGCCGCGACGTGTTCGTCGAGCATCGGCGGCTTCGCGTAGTCCTGCGCAGCACCATCCTGCGCGAGCTTGATCGTGCTGTTGTTCGTGTCGAGCGAATATTGCTTTGTCTGCTGGCCCTCGTGCGCCAGCGCCTGGCCGTGGAACTGCGTGGCGAACGCGTTGTAATGCTGGTCGAAAAGGATCTGCTGCCGCGGCGTGAGTTCGGCGCGTGCAGTGCCCGCCGCGTCGTTCAGCTTCGACAGCGCTGCGTCGGCCGGCATCTGGCCATTTGCGTCGGCCGTGATGGCTGCGGCGCCGGTCTTGTTCGTATAGCCTGTTTGCGGGTCGTATTTGAGCGTGTAGGCCGTTGCCTGCGTCGCGTTGAGCGCGTCATCGACACGTGTCTGATTGATCCGGCTCTGCGCGTCGATCGCGATCTGTGACTGAGCGTCCGATGCCTGACCGAGCGCGGCACCGGCCTGGCTTACCTGATCGGCGCCCTGGTCGAGCAATGACGCCGATACGGCGGATGAGCCTTGGACGTCGGGCGACTGACTCGGCGTTATCCGCTGCGAGGGGTCAAGTGAAGGTACGGTCGGCATGCTAGTTCCCCAAGTCAGTCGAAGATTTCGGCCATCTCACTGCAGCAGCCGTCCAGGGCCGCGATCGCCGCGCAAAGCTCGGGCAGTGCTTCTCGGACGTCGGCCAGCAGCGTCATTACGTCGCCTCGACGCACGACGCGGCCCAGGTGGCGCTCGTTGCACTTGCCGAAGCGGCCGAGCAGATCGGTTGCGATGCTCTGTGCGGCGGTCATGTGGCCGATCGCGCTGACAACGTTGCGACCGCCGTCAATCTTGAGATTCGCTAGGCCATTGGCTATCGCGGCGAGACGGCTCTTTGGTGTTTCGAGCAGTGTGCTCGCGAACACGTCTTCGCTTTCCTCGTAAGCAGCGCTCAGGCATGCCGCATCGAGGCTTGCAGCTTGCGCGGCGAGTTTTCGGACAGGGTTTTGCATGTCATTTGCACCATGGGGTTCGTCGGGGGCTTTACAGCAGTTCGCGAATGCGACGGGCAGCGGTCGCCCGTTGGGGTTGCCGCTCGTGCCTGGCAGAAATCGCCCGCTGTTATTGCGCTTGGCCATCAGACAGTAAAGCCCTTCGCGTAGTCGGTCGTGCCGTTGAGCGTCTGGATATCTTCGATCAGGGCGGCAAGCACCGTACCGGCAGTCATCGGGCCGCCGACCACGGTGTACTTCAACCCAAGATAGCGGCGATATTTTCCGTGGGGCAATGCGACAGCAATCAGCCGCGTTTTCGCTGACAGAGACGCCTGGGCGATCGCGCCGGTGTCGTAGTGCACCTGTGCGTTCGTTGACAGCGCCGAGTCGTCAGCCGACACGAGCTGGATTTGCAGCGACGTGCCGCCAGTGAAAGCGTTCAGGCCGACCTGCACGAACAGGCTGATATCCTGCCCGTCGCCGATGCCCGACTTCGTGTTCGGGCCGCCGCTCGGCAGGGTGTCAATGACGTTCGTCGAATTCGCAGTTACCGTAATGGCCTGCGAATCGCTAAAAAGGGATTGGGTGTCGAGGATCATGGTTTCATTGACCAAGTAGCGAATTGCCGCCCAAGCCCGTACCGCCGAGATTGAGGGCCGAGTTGGGGATACCACCCGAGCCGGTGAGCAGCGTTGACGCCGGACCACTATTGACGCCAGCCGCGGCCGGCGTGGCCGGTACGTCGGGCGTGAACGGGTTCGGTGCAGTGCCGGTTGCCGGGACGATCAGGTCAGCCATTTACGGGTTGCTCGCGGTTCGGGATTGCGCGGTTTTGAAGTGCCAGTAGGCGCCGAGCAATTGGACGGGCAACAGGGTTGCAGCTTGCGCGGCAACAGCGACGACGGTCGCCAAAACCATGGTGAAAATGCGTTTCATGTCTTATACCCCGCTATTAAGGCCAGAAGAACCGTCAGAGCCGCCGACGGGACCGGAAGATCCATTGCTAATTCGTGGCGTGTTGATCAACGTACTGGCGTTGAACGAGCTGCCCGTGACACCGCACCCCACGGATGCGCCGTCAAAGTTGACGACCGCGCTGTTGCAGTAGCCGTCGAACACGTTGCCGTTCGTCATCACGCGCGAGCAGGTACCGCCGACGATCATGTTGGTCGCCGGCGTGCCCGACGACGAATAGAACCGGTTGCTGTTGATTGCGCTGTAGCCACTGCCCGTCATGTAGACGCCATATTTCATCTCGCTGAACAGGCAACCACTGACGAGCACGTTCACGCAGTTCGCCATCTTCACGTGCGTGCCAAACGCAGCGCCGGCCGCGCAATAAAACTGCATGCCGATGATCGAGATGCCTCGACAGTTGTTCAGAAAAACAGAATCTGTTTCCGCCAGCGTCGAACGGGAATTGACCCAACCACCGATCACCGTCACCATCGAATCGCTTGACCCGGATGTACCCGCACCGTTGATGTACAGGCCATACGTGTTGGTGCTGTCGAAACGGCAGTTGAGCAACTGAACGTCTTCGTTCCCGGTGTTGGCGGACGTCGACATGTCCAGTTCCATACCGATGCCGTACGGCATTTGCGTTTCGCAGTTAGAGAACTTCAGATCAGATACGTAGGCACCGAATGCATAGAACCCGATGTGACCGGTGCTGGTCGGTGCGATCTGTGAGCCATCAACATAGCAACGCTCGAGTTCAGCCGACGCGTTGCCGCCTGCGCTTGCGCCACCACCGTCGAGATTGAAACCTCGTTGGCCGTTCACGCTGCCCGACAGGATAACGATGACGCGCTCACAGATCAGGTTACCGTCGCGAAGCGCGCCAACGCCCTGAATGAAACCGCTAATCGTGACATCGGAGATGTGAAGCAGCGACGTGTACTGACCATAGATGCCGACGCCACCGGTTGCTGCCGGTGACTTCGTGATGCTCAAATTGCGGATCTCGACTCCCTGCAGGGGCGTGCCGTCGGCGCCCACAATCTGAATACCGCTCGCGGTTCCGATCGTGAAATTGAGCTTCGTGAGGTTGCGACCTTTGCCACGCAGTACGATGTTCTGCCCGGTGCTGCCTCCGGTGCCGGTTCCAATGTTGATGTTGGCCGACATGTTGTACGTCTGCGCATCGAAATCGACGACGCCGCCCGTGTAGCGGATCGCGTCGAGGGCGGCCTGAAGCGCGGCCCGGTTGTCGGCATTGGCCGGAAGTGCTCCCGTCCATTCCGGGTACACCGTCACCGGTACCGTCGACTGGTACACGCAATTCTTGAAAATCTGGACCCGGTTCGCCCCAGGCTGTGATTGCGTCTGAATCAGTTCCGTACCCGCCTTGCCGATAATGCAGCCGTCGTTCATGAAGATCGGCGTGATGTTCGGCGGGAACGTGATGGCCTGGCTGGTCAGCAGCGGTCCTGCGATAAGTAGGCCGCACTGGCGACTGCCGATCGCCGCGATCGCCGCGATCAACTCTGCCGAGGCGTCGGTCGTACCATCGAGCACACAGCCGCTATCGCGCACGCTCACGAAATCTTTCACACGACTCGCCATGCGCGAGCCGACCGCCAGCATCGCTTCGGTAACGGATCCAGCTGGCGGGGTGTAGATCGACAGAGTTGTGCCCCCAACGCACCAAATACGTGTCACGCCGAGCGGGATAACGCCGTCGAACTGCAGCACCGTTCCGTTACTCGTGAGGCTGTAGCTAGCCGGGTCTTGGGGAAGACCGGCCATCACGACCGTGCCGAGGTTCGCTTTCGTGCCGTAGGCCCGCGAGAGCGTGACTGAGGTCGATGTTCCCGCAGTGAAGTCCTGACCGCCGGTCCACGCTTCATTGCGCAGATCGCCCGCGCCCACGGCGGGAGACAGCCCGTACAGTTCAAGATTGCCCGAGGCGTCAAACCCGACGAGTGAATTGGCGCGGGCCTGCGCGTTCGGTAGAACTGGCGACGCGCTTTCTGCTTCGCTGTAGACAATCGCGCGCGATGTGATCTCGGCAAGCTGCTGGATCTGGATCGTCGACCGATCAGACATGTCTTCAATCACGCTAGGGTAAAAACCGCCCTGGTTCGTGATATCGGTTTCTTGGTCGTAAGCAAGGTCGCCGAGCGTGACCAGTTGATAGCCAGAAGCCAGCGGGTTGCCGCTGATTGGGTAGGTTACCCAGCCGCCAGGATTGGAATCCTGGTTGGCGTTGAGCAGTACCGAATAGTCGGAGTCGAGCGTAAGCGCCGTAGCCAGCCCGTTGGGGTTGACGAGCAGTACTTTCACGTCACCTTTCGCAAAGACCTTGAAACTGAATGGAAACGTAGTGGCCGCATTGTTACCGGCGAATGGGCCGGCCTTGCGAATTGTGCTGGAAACGGTCATGGTTATCCTTATCCGCGCATCTTCGCGCTGCGCGCGAGTTGTGCGATTTTGAGAACAGTTTGCGGATCGTTGCCGAGACGGGACGTGTCGAGCATTCGCGTGAGACGCGGGTCGCGCGCGATCATCTGTTGCGCTGCCTGCAGCGCGCTGGGCCAGTCTTTGCCGAAATGCTCGTTGAGCAACTGAATCGCGGCGTTGGTGTTCGACGCGTCGCGTTCAGCCGTCATTGGCTCGGCGGTGAATCGGCTTGCAGCGTCAACGATCTCTTGCGCGTCCGATGGACTCGCGCCCATGTCTGCGAAAATTTCCCGATATTCGGCCGCGGCTGCGGCTTTGACTTCCGGCGCCGCAGTCCAGCTTTCCATCGCAGATTCCAGTTGCACGCCGGCATAGGTGCCCTGCGGCGAGAAGAGTCGGCGAAGCGGGTCGTCGCGTAGCTCACGGATTGCGTCGGGCAATTCCCCGGCGGCGGCCGGCGTCTCTGTTGCGGGCTTCGCTTCTGCCGACGTCTGCGTGGCCTCTGCGGGCTTGGCGGCCTCGACAGGTGGCGACTGCTCGGCCGGTGTGCTCGGAACGCTGGACTTACCGTACAGGCGATCCGCAATTGCATTCACGTCGGGGCCGGAATCAGCCGGCGCGGCGCTGGCGGTTTCGACGTCACTCATCGCCGCCGCCTTGCGTGTCGAGCACATTGCAGCTGCGGTGCCAGTTGTCCAGCGTGCAGATAAAACTGTCGGCCGTGCGTTGGGCGGCCTCGCGAACCGTGCCCGGACGATGGAGCAACATGGTGCCAGCGGCCTGGGTGTGGAAGTCAATAAAGGCGTTGAGCGGGATCGGACCTTCATGCGGCCCGATCGCATTCGAGTCGAGCGGCCCGCACACGCCTGCGTGTCGCAACGCCTGCGCGAATGCGGCCGGCACATCGCAAGCCGCATCAAGTTGTGCGGTAACGGCGCCGAGCTGCAGCAACCGGTTATCGAACACGTTGGCGGGCATCTGATCTGCATCGAGCGCGCCGACGGTTGCAAGGCTCAGTTCCCGCCGTGCGGTTTGGGTGTGCTGATGCCATTCGGTAAGTGCTGCGCGCAACGCTTGGAGTGCAGCGTCGATCTTTGCCCCCGCCTGCACGCGCGCGACGACAGCACTCTGTGCCCGGTCGCGCGCCGCGATCATCTCGACACGGTGTGAGGCAAGGACTTCGGCAGCATCAGCACTGCCGGCGCTTTCGAGCGCTTCTTCCATCGAAGCGATCACACCGGAGATCTGCTTGCAGGCATCGATGGCGGCTGACAGGCGCGCGTGCGCGGCCTCGTCACCGGGCGCTTTTCCTACGGCGGTTAGCGCCGCAGTGCGCTCGGCAGTTGCGCGCTCAAGTTCGCCATTGAGTTCGGCGATGCGCGACTTCAGGACGGTGGTTCGCTTCACGGTTTGGACTCCTGTGTTCATAGAGTCCATTGTCATCAGCGAATCCACGCGGCGTAAGCCCCGGTGACATTTGAAGCCAGGGGTTACCTGACAAGCCTGCACCACTCGCCGCGGAACTCGATATCCGACAGCGTGGCGCCGAGCAGCGGGCTAATTTCGCGAAGGGTTTCCGCCGCGCGCTTCAGCCGCTTGATGCGCGCCGTGCGTTCCAGATGGCCAAGCGTATTGACCCATATCCCCGGTTGATTCCAGATCCGCCACAACGCGCGGTTGGCGCTTGTGTCAGGCACTGCGACCCCGTCGAAGTCCAGCATTGGGTTTTTCCCCTTTTCAGGTGTTAGGTCAGATCGCGTGCTTCGAGTGCTTCAAAAATCGCGGCAGTCTCGGCCGGGTCGAAGCACCAGTAGCGGCACCGCTCGAACAGCTTCAGGCGGTTGGCTGTCGTCGGCAAGGCGTCGCCTAGCACCAACGCGTTCATCACGCGGTCGCGCTTGCATGCCCGGTCCAGCCGTTCAGCGAATGTCTTGCGTTTCGTTTCGTTTCTGGTTTCATGTGTTCCTCGCGTGCGCGCACGTGACGCGCGTAGTGGTCGTGAAACTCTCACGTGCGCGCACGTACGCGTCGCGATGCGTGCCGAAACCTTGTCAGGTGTTAGGTCTGGCAATCCGTGTAACTCCTTTGCGCAAAAACAACCATGTTCGTCTACGACTGCCTGCCTCTACCGCCTCTACCTTGCACCCCCGTTTCGGAAACTTCCCTAGAACCCCTATATATGGCGCGCGTTAAAGCTAGTAAAAAAGGTAGAGGCGGTAGAGGCAATTCTCAGGAACCCAAGCCCCTATTGGCTTCCGCTGGAACCACCTCGCAATTTTCAGGTGGGGGCAAGGTAGAGGCGGTAGAGGCATTACGCCAAATCGCCGTCTTGCGAGCGCACGAAGACCCACGTCTTGCGCCCATTTATGCGAATTTGTGCGCGTTCGTATTGCTGCCTTTTGAGAATCGCAGCAATTCGCATGGAGTCGCCGGGCCGGATGGCCTTCGCTTCGAAACGCAGCGCGCCGATAAGCACTTCATCAGTACGCAAAAAATCACGCGCTGCCGGAATCCCGCTGCCGAAGACCTCGTCTTCGTGCAGCCAGGCAAGCACCGTCGGTTCCCACTCGTCCTGCAACTTGAACTCGTCGTGCTCGGCTGCGGCGAGACGCTGCGCATCCCGCCACGCAATACCCTGTTGCTGAAACGCGACAACCGCTTCCGCCCAAAGCTGATCGCGGTCACGTTCGATTGCTGTCGGGTCGCACTTCGTGACTCGCACGGGGAGCCAACGGCGCTCGCCCGTGTCGTCGCTCAGAAACTGATCCTTGTTCGTGGTGCCGATGAACAGATGACGCCGGTGGAACTCGACCATGTTGTTGCGATACAGATCCCGGAAAAGCTCGGTCTGGCGGGTGATAAACGCCTTCACGCCTTCAACATCGCGCGCCGACATGCCGCGCAGTTCGCCAAGCTCGACAACGAGCCGGCCGCGCATCTTGCGGGACGCTTCGACGTCACGCTCGGCAAAGCCAAGCTCACAGAACAGCTCAGGCGCAGGCGCAATGGCCTTGACACCTTGGGTCTTGCCGATACCCTGCGGGCCGACCAGCGTCGGCACCATGTCGGCCTGAATGCCCGGCTTGAGCGCGCGGCCGGCGAGTGCCGTCCACATGTAGCGCGACACTGCGCGCGTGTATGGCGTGTCGTCGGCGCCGAACCGTTCGATCAGAAAGCGCTCAACACGCGGCACGCCGTCCCAATGCAACGTTCCAATCCATTGAATCGCCGAGTCGTATTGGTTTTCGTAGGCGACTTTATAGAACGCGTCGCGAACGAGATCCTTACCGAGCTTGAGAAAGTCGCGCGCCTCGAGTCGCATCTGCAATTCGGTGATGTCTTCGTCGGTCGCGACACGCCCGTCGATCATGTTTTGAGCGCGGAACTCGTCGCGGGCAATGTGAGCGCCGCACTCAAACGGGAAGCGCAGCGCCTTAACCACGTTTCCCACGAGCGCGAGAACCTTGCCGTTACCGTCCCGCTGATACGCTGGCCGCGAGATGGCTTCGCCCGGCAACGCCTCAAAATCGCTTGCGATCTCGCACAGTTCAAGCACCGCCACCGCTTCGGGCGCATAGTGCTGCGCTGCCGCGCGCAGGGTGCGTGCGCTGATACCCCCCTCGCGTGGGGTGATCGACGCCCATTTGTATTCGAGATTGTCCATCCTGAATTTGGGCGAACGGCCGAACATCTCGGCGGCAATCGCCAAACCCTCGTCGCTACCATCGGTGGCGCGCTTTACCGCGATCATCAGTTCGATATAGCTCCGTCCGTTCGGACCATCTTCGTAGCCCAACTCGTCCGCACCGCTATTCGGAATCAGATCGCAGTACGCTTTGACCCGCGCAAGGTCGATCGTCAGGCCGTCGACCGATATCGGACGCGGGGCGGGGCGCTCTCGCACCGGCACCGGCACCGACATCACCCAGTCTCGTTCCAGCGCGCGATCAAACGGCATGGGTTCTGGATTGACGTCGTCGAGGTCAAGCGGTAGCGACTCGCCGCCGAGCGGCAGAACGAACATGTTTCCGCAATCGTGACAACGGTCGCTCTTTGGAAAAACCTCGACAACGCCCGCGGCAATGCCGCCGCACGCGCCGTTCGTCAGTCCGTTCTCTTCGAGTACTTCGAACATGTGCTGGCGCACGCTGTACGCGTGCTGGGGAGCATCCCACACAAAAATAAGGTGGATGCCGCGTCCGCCCGACGATCTGAACCCGTGGGCGACAAGACCCCGCGACGCCGCTGTGAGCGCGACGCGTTGAGCGGTATCGAACATTTCGACCCATGGCGTGGCGCCGCCGTGACTGTCGAAATCGAGCACGGCGCTTTGCGTCGCCTCGCTGCCCCGAGCCATCGGGTACAAGCCGACGGGTTCACCTCCGCGGAAGTGCGCAAGCAACGCGGCGTCGGTCACTGGTCTGCGATTGCACTTTGGGCCCTTGGATGTCTTCACGGCATGGATATCCGCGCGCAGACGTTGGCGTAACGGCGCGATCCAATCAACGTAAGCCGACGCGTCGATTTCCGTACGGCTTTGCTTGACAACGCAAGCCTCCGCGCTACAATTGCTCATGATTAGTAGTCCTTAATTCCTTGCGCAAACAAGGAGTTGCATTCGAAGCCGCCCCCTCGGGCGGCTTTTTATTTTGTCAAAAAGCGGCACTTTGCTTCAAGCAGCCGTACACGATCCTGTGCCGACTGAAGACTGCCGTCGCTATACGCGACGACGCCGCTCGGGAATTCGATGCAGTACCAGCGCGGGATCTCGCCTGTCGCGCCGATCGCGGTGACGTCGAAATAGAATTCCACAGACCCGGTCGCGATCTCCGTCTTCTTCACACGCTGCAATTGCCAGCCGATCAACGGCTCGCAGACCAGATCCGGCTCGGCTTCGGTGAGCAACGTGCCCGGCGTATCGAGGTCGTGACACTCCAGCCAAACTACCGCACCCTGCGCGTCGAGCTGGGCTTGCGGCGGGCCATCGTCCGCAATTTCGAACACAATGCGCGGCGGCTTTTTAGCCTTGTCAATTGCCAGCTTCGCAGAATGATCGGCGCTCATGGCGCGCGCGGCGCGGATGAAGTCTTCACTGGACGGTGCGCGGGTCATTTAATTTCCTTCGGGTAGATGCTTGCAGTTGTTGTTGTTGCAATCTGCGCCGGCCTCTCGATTCCATCCTGGTCAAAGAGCAGCGCGTGCAGCTTTGCCTGGCTACCGCCGACGACATACACAGAAACGCCAGCCGGCGGTCGGGGTGCGCCCACTGGCTCAGCACCGTGATGCATGCCAAGAATATTCGCGGCTGTCGGGGCAGTGATAAGGCGATGCGTGTTCACGCCGCCACCTCACAGCCGCGGATGAACGCGTCGAGCACCGAACGCCGGTAGCCGATCGCGCGCGGAGCAAGCCGTGCGGGCGGCGGCAATTTGCCCTCCGAGATCAGCTTAAAAAACGTGGTTTTACTGACCCCGAGATAGGCCCAGCATTGTTGCGGGCGGTAGACTGGATCATCGTGCATGGTGGCTTGCCCCTTTGTTGACGGTGCCCCAACGATAAGTCCCAAACCTTGAGGTATGGTTACGGCTGTAGATTGTCAATTACGATGACCGCCCGAGCGACAACTATCTTGGCCGGTCGGCGGGGTTAGTTGTCGCTGCTCAGTTCGTCATAGTTGTCGCTCCTTCCGATTCGGGTTGGGGTAATTGA
>Ga0207667_10004275_pt1 | contig 17516 bp, 17 predicted proteins | sample KBSCornC52_FD_184301 | JGI IMG/M metagenome (GOLD analysis project Ga0207667, IMG submission 184301) | Corn rhizosphere microbial communities from Kellogg Biological Station, Michigan, USA - KBS Corn C5-2 (SPAdes) (version 2) | ecosystem: Host-associated > Plants > Roots > Rhizosphere > Soil ...
TCCCCCTATTTGAGGTTGGTTTTCACGAACGATTCGACCGCCAGCGCGAGCGCCTCGTTCCCGGCCGCCCGGGCGTATTGGATGGCTTTTTGTGCGTACGAATTGGCACTGGCCTTATCGGCATCTTTCTTGCCGCCGGAGTAGTACATACCCGTATACGCCACGGCTTCGGCATAGTTCGCAAGCGCGTCGTCGGGCTTGAGCGCGATCGCCTTGTCGGCATAGGCCTTGACCTTAGCATAGTCGGGCTTGGCCTCCGACTGCAGGGTGAACGCGGCTTCGGCGTCGGCCGTGACGGCGACCACCGGGTCGCCCGCGGCGGCGGCCTGGTCGTAGAGCGCCGCGGCGGCGTCGTAGTTCTTGGCGGTGCGCTGGGCGCGGGCTTGCTCGAGGAACGCATTGCCCAGGACGCGGCCCGGGATGGTCGAGGTCGGGTCCAGCGCCTTGATCTCGGTCGCGACGATCTGGGCGTTGGCCGAGTCGTTGTTCTTCTGATAGGCCGAGAGCAGGGCCGAGTCCAGATTGATCTTGGATTTGAGGTCCGTCGTCTTGAGGGCGAAGGCGTCGTCGCGGGCCTTCTTGAGCGAGACGACCGCGTCGGCGATCTTGCCGGGCGAGTTGAGCTGAGCGACGCCCAAAGCGAAGAGCGAGTTGGTGCCCTTGTCCAGCGCGTAGGCCTTGGTGCCGTACGAGAGCGCCAGGTTAGGATTGGTCGCCGCGATCGCGACGGCCGCGCTCGCGAACGCCTGGGCGGCCACGACCGCGAAGCGCTTGTCGATGGTCGGGACCGCGGCGAAGGCCGCCGCCGCTCCCGGATTGTCGCCGGCGTAGTAGTCGGCCAGGCCGAGCAGCACGCGGCCCTGGGAGTCGCCCGGATTGCTCAGCACGTACGAGGCCGCCTTCGTCTTGGCCATCGGGTAGTTGCCCGACCTGATCATCGCGCGGATCTGCCCGAGGGCTCCGCTGTCCGCGCTATCCGAGGCTACGCCCTTCGCGGTGAACTTGAGGGTGTAATCGTAGAACGAGACGACCGCCTTGGGGCCGCGATGGGCGGGACGGTAGGTCGCGGTCTGCGCCAGTTCCATCGCCGCGGCGTTGTTGGCCGGATTGGTCGACTTGATGACCTTGATGGCCTTGTGCGACCCGTCGGGATTGACTTGGACCTGCACGATGACCGTGCCCTTGCCACCGATCGGCTGGGACGTCGTGCCGGCCGCCAGGCGTTTCGCCGGGCTGAACTCGCTCGCGTACTGGGCGTGAACCGGGGCGAACGACAGGGCGAACGCGACGATGCCGGCCGCAACGGCGACCCGGGAACTGCGATTCATCTGATACCTCGTGGACGTGTGCATGTACTACAAGAACGTACGTTATACCCGAAATGTGGTCTTCTACCAGGAAACTGTCCGAGCCCGCCGCTTTCTGCGACCGAGCCCTCGGTTCCACCAAACGCCCCACGCCGGTGGCGCGTGACGCGGGACCGGGACGTCAGTCCTCGTCGTCGCCGCCGGGATCGGAGGCGGCTCGCAGGGCCGAGACTTCGCGCTCGGTCAGCACGCGCGAGAGGCCCGGCGGGAGCGTGCCCATCTTGAGCGGACCGAAGCTGGTCCGTTCGAGCGCGAGGACCGGATGGCCGAGCGCTTCGAACATCTTGCGGACCTGGCGGTTGCGGCCTTCGTGCAGCGAGATGTCGACGACCGTGTTGTAGGCCCGGGTCGCGATCACCGCGAGCTTGGCGCCGGCGGCGCGGAAGTCCGAGGTGCGCACGCCTTCGAGGATCTTCTTCACGTCGGACTGCAAGAGCTTGCCCTTGACGACGGCGCGGTAGGTCTTCTCCACGCCGTAGCTCGGGTGGAGCAGACGGTTGGCCAGATCCCCGTCGTCGGTCATCAGCAGCAAGCCGGACGAATCGTAGTCGAGGCGGCCGACCGGAACGACGCGCGGCGTGCCCTTAGGCACCAGCTCCGCGACGGTGCGGCGGCCCTCGGGATCGCGCATGGTCGTCATCATCGCGACCGGTTTGTGGACGAGCAGATAGGTGAAGTGCTTGGCCGGCATCACGCGCTTGTGGTCGACCTCGACCTCGGCGCCGTCGGGCACGATCGTGCCGAGTTCCTTGACGACCTTGCCGTCGATACGCACGCGTCCGCGCACGATCAGCTCTTCGACCGCCCGCCGGGAAGCCACACCCGCGTGGGCGAGATACTTATTGAGACGCATCGTCTTCTTCCGCTCTTCCACGCCGCTCGAAATCGCTCAGAAGGTCCATCGCACGACGACGCTGTCCCAGGCTCGAAAGCGAGAGAAGCGCGAACAGCGCGAGAAGTCCGATGCCGACCCACATGGCGAGCTACCTGTCATCCCGAGCGAAGCGCCGGAGGCGCGCAGTCGAGGGACCGCCGAACGCATCAGCCACGATTCGTCCCTCGACTACGTTCGCTTCGCTCACTACGCTCGGGATGACCGTGGTGTAAGCGAGATGTCTATCGAGGCGCATACGGATCGTCCTCGACGCCGTCGCTATCGACGTCGTCGTCGACATTTTCCATCGTCACGGGCTGGAGCGGGAGCGGCCCCATCCTACCTGCGGCCTGTGCGCCCAGCACGATGACCGCACCCGTCGCGACTATTGCGAGCGCCGTGACGAGCCAAGCACCCTTGAGAGCGAAGTCGCCCTCGAGTCGTTCCATCTCGGTGGGATGCCAGACGGACGGATTGTTCCACGCTACGAGCGCCATGATGGCAAGGATGAGGGCGGCAAAGCCGGCCCCCACCACCTGCGACGTTTTCGGAAGGAACCAGACCCGCTTCACGCGCTAGTTGTCGCCGCCGCGCATCTGCATGGCGTCTTTGGTGACGCTCTGCAAGAACTCTTCGTTCGTGCGGGTCTGCGCCATCTTGCCGAGGATCATCTCGGTGATGTCGCCGGTGTTGAGCGCCGCGCTGACGCGGCGGAGCATCCAGATCTTGCGCATCTCGTCGGGCGAGAGGAGCAGCTCCTCGTGACGGGTTCCCGAGCGCTTGATGTCGACGGCCGGGAAGACGCGCGACTCCGCGAGTTTGCGCGTGAGGTTGAGCTCCATGTTGCCGGTGCCCTTGAACTCTTCGAAGATGATGTCGTCCATCTTCGAACCGGTCTCGATCAGCGCGGTGGCGATGATCGTGAGCGAACCGCCCTCTTCGATCTTACGCGCGGCGCCGAAGAAGCGCTTCGGCTTGTGCAGCGACGCGGTGTCGAGACCGCCCGAGAGGGTGCGGCCGGAGTTGGGGATGACCTGGTTGTAGGCGCGCGCCAGACGCGTGATCGAGTCGAGCAGGATCACGACGTCTTTGCCGAGCTCGACGAGACGCTTGGCGCGTTCCATAGCGAGTTCGGAGACGGCGGTGTGGTTCTCGGGATGCTCGTCGAACGTCGAGGCGACGACTTCGCCGTCGATCGTGCGGCGCATGTCCGTGACCTCTTCCGGACGCTCGTCGACCAGCAGCGCGATGATGTGCGCTTCCGGATGGTTGATGGTGATGGCGTTGGCGATGTTCTTGAGGAGGGTCGTCTTGCCGGCCTTCGGCGGCGAGACGATCAGCGCGCGCTGGCCCTTGCCGATCGGGCAGAACAGGTCGATGACGCGGGTGGAGAGCTGGGTCGCGCGCACTTCGAGATTGTAGCGCTCCATCGGATAGATGGGCGTGCCTTTTTCGAAGTTGCGGCGGCCGCGGATCTTGTCCGGCTCCAGGTCGTTGATCTTGTCGACGCGGATCAGACCGTAGAACTTCTCGCCCTCCTTGGGGCGGCGGACCTGGCCTTCGACCAGATCGCCGCGACGCAGTTCGAAGCGCCGGATCTGCGACTGGCTGACGTAGATGTCGTCGGGGCCGAGGATGTAGCCCTCGCGACGCAAGAAGCCGTAGCCCTCGGGAAGCATGTCGAGGATGCCGCTGGCCATCTCGAGGCCCGAGCGCTGTTGCTGCGCGGCCAGGATCTGCGCGACGATCTCGTCTTTCTTGACCTTGGCCGGCGACGGGATCTCGATCTCGAAACCGACCGCGATCTCGACCAGCTCGCTCTTCGTCTTCTCTTCGAGATCGGCGGCGGTCAGCAACGGCGGACCGACGGGTTCGGCCTGCGGAAAATCGTGGTGCTGATGCTGGTTCTGGGGGTTGTTGCCAAAGGGCTGACGGCGGCGCGCGCGACGGCGGCGGCCTCCGCCCTGCTGCCCGTTGTTATTCGGGCGATGTTCGGTTTGCAGCGGAGTGTCTCTCTCGTAGAGCCGGACTCGTCATCATAATTACGACGCAAGAGGCGAGGCTGCCAACTTCGCGGCGGTGACGAGTACGAGGGGGGATGTCCTGGCGATAGTAGCACAGGCCCCCTGGGGAATCAAGGAGAGAGCGAGCGCGGGCCGCTCAGGAACGGGCTCCCGCGCAGGTAGTAGCGCAGGCGCCGGTCGGCCCCCTTGGTGATGCCGATCCGGGTCGAGAGCCCGATGCGGGCTCGCTGGCCGGCCGGCACCAATTCCAGCGGGCCCCCGGGTCCCAGCTCCGCGCCGTCGAGCGAGGCGTCGATGGCGAGCGCGGTACAGAGCCGGCCTGGACCGCGACACAGGTCGCGCACGACCGCCGTTCCGCGTCGCGCCTCCATCAATGGGACGCCTTCGAGCGGTTCGAGCGCGCGGATCAAGACGGCCGCTCCGACGCCTTCGGGCTCGCTCGTGATATTGAAGCACCACGACGTCCCGTAGATCCGGTAGACGTAGGCACGCAGCGGTCCGAGGAACATCGAGGCATTGCGAACCCGCAAGCCGCTATACGCGTGGCTCGCGGGATCGCCCGGAGGATAGGCTTCGACCTCGACGATCCGCCCGGAGGCGGCACCGTCGGCGGTCGTCCGGCGCAGGGTCGCGCCGAGCAAAGATCGCGCGAGCGCGACCGTCGCGATCGGGCTAGGCAGCGATGTGGAGGGCGACTTCGGCCCGCGCGCGACCCGAGAGATCGTCGTTTCCGCCGGCGACCACGTCGCACTGGCTGAACTGATTGAACGCGCAGCCCAACCGGATATAGGGAAGCGTCAGCGGCTGCGGCAGCGCGCGGCGTTCGCTCAAGTCGTGGATCAGCTCTTGGTCGGGAACGGCGAACCGGACCCGGCGTACCTTACGATCGCGCAAGGCGGTCGCGACGGCCGTGACCGCGGCGTAGCCGATCTCGCGGCCGGAGAGCCCGGCGTAGCGCCGGACCTGGAAGGGGACGCGGAGCAATGCCGGCGATGCGTTGGCGATCGTGGCGATCGACGCATAGGCGACGCCGATACCGGCTTCGTCTGCCGCGTATCCGACGGTGGCCTCGACCAGGGGTGCGGTTTTGCGACTGCTCATGACAACCTCATACCCATACTACATCGAACGTATGTTCGATGTCAATCGTGGGCGATCGGGTCCCAGAGGCTCCGGTACAGGGCGAGCATCCGCTCCGTCTGGGCAGCGATCGAGAACCGGCCGGCGCTGCGGCGGGCGCGTTCGGCCTCCGCGGCGTCGGGCTCGGCCGGCACCTCGTCGAAGGCTCGCGCGAACGCCTCGACGGTCGAGGCCAGCACCTTGCCCGCTCCTCCCAGCACGTCCCGGTTGGTCGGCGCATCGGCGGCGATCACCAGCGCGCCGGCCGCCAGCGCCTCCGCCAGGACCAGACCTTGCGTCTCGGTGGTGCTCGGGAAGACGAAGGCGTCGCTGGACGCATACAGATCCGGCAGCGCATCGCGTTCGACCGCGCCCAGAAAGGTCGTCCGGTCCGCGACGCCCTCGGCCGCGGCCAGCCCGATCAGCGCGTCGCGCTCGGGGCCGTCCCCGCCGATGACCAGGTGGAGATCCGGAGCGCTGTGGGCCAGGGCCGCGATCAGCAGGTCGACGTTCTTCTCGCGCGCCAGCCGGGAGACGAAGAACAGCATCCGGCGGCCGCCCGCGCCGACCCGCTCCCGCAGGCGCGCGTCCCGCTTGCCGCCGCCGAACTTGAGCAGGTCGATGCCGGTCGGGATGATCTCGATGCGGGCCTCGACGCCGAGTTCGCGCAACCGCTGGCCCATCGCCAGGGTCGGCACGACGACCGCGTCGGTCATGTCGGCGAACGTGCGCGTCAGGGTCTCGGCGGCCATCCGGGTAGCGGTCTCGTCGAAGGGCACGTAGTGGGCGTACTCTTCGAGCTTCGTATGGTACGTGTAGACGAACGGGATGTTGTAGCGGCGGGCGTAGCGCAGTCCCATCCAGCCCGTGATGAACGGCGAATGCGCGTGGATGATCGAGAGGCGCTTGATCACGCCCTGGACGTTGCGGCGCCGGACCAGCGGCAGCGTCAGCCGGTAGGGCGTATCCGGCAGCGGCAGCGAGGGCATGCGAAAGACCGGGCCGTCGGCCTCTTCGTAGCCGGGGACCTTGGGCGTGAAGCAGTAGACCTCGTGGCCCTTCGCGCGCAGGCCTTCGGCCAGGGCGTCGACCGACGCGACCACGCCGTTGACGACCGGGCGATAGACCTCGGTGAAGAAGCCGACCCGCAAGTGCTGCACGCCGCCGAGGGTTCCGCGAGCGGCCCTTCGGGCCTCCGTGGCTCGCTTGGAAGGGCTCCGGAGACCCGGAGTGCGAAATGCAGGTCAGACCTCCCGCCAGTACGACATTTGGCATATGGCTGGGCTCGCGGGCCCATGATATAGTGCCCGAGTTGCCGGACCACCCCGCGAGTGGTCCCTTCGGTATGCCGCCGGGAGCGGCTACCTGACCGATACCACCCCCGCTCGGAACTCCCAGGAGTTCCAGCGCGACGATCGGTCCGATGGCGTTTCCCTTGATTGAGGATCCGTCAACCACTACGAACCCTGCGATCGAAGAGCGCTGACGCGCTCGGAGTTGTCTTGGCGCCCGACGGCGTCGGGGCCGGTGTTGCAGAGAGAGGAGCCTAGGTTGATAGGACGCAGCCCGATGCGTGCGAGCCACCTGCTCGCCGTTAGCGTTCTCACCGCCGGACTTACGATAGCCGGCTTTACCATCCACCCGACCGCGGCATGGGCCGCGCCGGGGATCCCGGCCGCCCCGACGCGACCGGCCGTCACGGTGACCATCGTCGCCGGACGGACGACCACCCAGCTCCAGAGCGCGGCCGACGACGTCGGCGCGCTGCTCGAGGAGCAGGGCGTCACGCTGGGCGCCTACGACGAAGTGCATCCGTCGCTGGCCGCGCGCCTCACCCCGAACGAGACCGTTCGGGTGGTGCGCGTGAACAACTGGACGCGCACCGTCCGGCAGCCGATCGCCGCGAAGACCGTGCATCGCATCTCGCTCTCGCTCGCGCCCGGAAGGACGAAGGTCCTCTCCAGCGGGACGCCGGGCCTGCGCGAGACGATGGTGCGCTTCACCCAGCGCGACGGCGGACGCATCGCGAAGAACGTCCTCGAGACGCGCGTGCTCCGCTCGGCGAAGCCGCGCGTGATCGCGGAAGGCGTCGGCGAGTACGACGCGTTCGTCCGCTTCGAAGGACGCGGACTCGACAAGACCGCGTACGTGGCCCGCGCCGCGCTCACGATGGTCGCGACCGCGTATACCGCGAACTGCTACGGCTGTTCCGGCATCACGGCGAGCGGCCGTCCCGCCGGACACGGCATCGTCGCGGTCGACCCGCGCGTGATCCGTCTCGGCACGCGGCTCTACATCCCCGGCTACGGCTACGCCGTCGCCGGCGATACGGGCGGCGCGATCCGCGGTAACCGCATCGATCTCGGTTTCAACTCGCTCACCGACGCATTGCGCTTCGGACGGCGAGCGGTCACCGTGTACCGGTTGTAGCGACCGCAACGCCTTGGAAGACCACCCGCGCGCTCTTCTGAGCGCGCACGGCCTGACGCCGAAGAAACGCTTCGGCCAGAACTTCCTGATGGACGGCGAGGCGACCCATCGGATCGCCCGCCTGGCTCTCGACGGCGCGTCTTCGGATGCGCCGGTCCCAATTCTCGAGATCGGCGCCGGCACCGGCGCGCTCACGCGCGCGCTCCTCGATGAAGGCGGCCAGGTGACGGCGCTCGAGATCGACGATCCGCTGGTCGCGATCCTCCGCGGACGAGCGGACCTGTCGGCCGCCACCATCCTCCACGGCGACGCCATGACGTTCGACTACGCGGCGTTCGCCGCCGGGCGGCGCTGGCGCGCGACGGGCAACCTGCCGTACAACGTCGGCACGCCGGTGCTGATGAAGCTCGTCGAGATGCGCGGCGGCCCCGAGACGATCGTCGCCATGCTGCAGCGCGACGTGGTCGACCGGCTGGTCGCCAAGCCCGGCACGCCGGCGTACGGCAGTCTTTCGATCGCCGTGCAGTACGCGATGCACGTCGAACGCGCGTTCACGCTGGGGCCGCGCGCCTTCTTCCCGCCGCCGAAGGTCGACTCGACGGTCGTGCGACTGGTGCGGCGGGACGCGCCCGCCGTCGCGACGCGCGACGAGGCGCTCTTCCTGCAGGTCGTGCGCGCGGCGTTCGCGTACCGCCGCAAGACGCTCGCCAACTCGCTGATGCTCGCCCTCGTTCTCCCGCGCGAACCGGTCGCGCGCGCGATCGCGGATGCCGGGCTCGAACCGGAGATCCGTGGAGAACAGCTCGACCTCGCCGCCTTCGCCCGCCTGGCCGACGCGCTGGCCGAAGGACGCCTTTAGGCCCGGCCGGGTCGCCTCGCTCCTCGGACTGATCGTGGTGGCGCTGATCGTCGGCGCCGTCCTGGCGATCGTCGTCGCGCAGTTCATCGCCCCCGACTTCCTGGTCACGCGCCGTCTCGACGCGGTTTCGACCATCGCGCTGAGCGCCATCTGCGAGATGTTCGTCCCGATCGCGGTGCTGGCGGCGCTCCCGTGGGCGTCGCGGCTCTCGCTGCGGGATCTCGGCTTCGCCCGCCCGGACGCGCGCGCGATCGGGATCGCACTCGCCGCCGTGGCGGCCGGCGTGGTCCTCGTCAACGCCGGCTCCGCGCTGGTCAGCGCGGTGACGCATACGGGCGAACATTCGCAGCAGACCGAGCAGATGTTCTTGGCGCTGCGCGCGCCGTGGAAGATCGCGCTGTTCGCGTTCTTCGCCGCGATCCTAGCGCCGTTCGTCGAAGAGAGCGTCTTCCGGCTCTTCCTCTTCAACGTCGGCCTGCGCTACGGCGGCTTCTGGATCGGAGCGGTCGTCAGCTCGATCCTCTTCGGTCTGGCGCACGGGGACCCGTACAACGCGTTCCCGCTCGCGCTCGTCGGGATGGTGCTGTGCGGCGTGTACTATCTGACGCGCAACGCCTACGCCTCGATGATCGCGCACGGCGCCTTCAACCTGCTGACCCTGGTCGCGCTGCTCGCCTTCCCCAAGATCGCCGGCGGCTGAGGTGCCGTTCCGCATCGCGGTCGACGCGATTAACCTGGCGGCGGACCGGCGCGGGATGGGGCGGTACGTGCGCCACGTGCTGGCGGCGTGGGAGCGCGATCCGGAACTCGACGTGACCTTGCTCGACCGCACCGCCGCGCGCGCGGCCAAGCGCGCCGGTTTCGACGCGGTCTGGTATCCGTGGAACGGGATCCGCTTCGCGGCCGGGGCGCGCGCGGTGGTGACCGTCTACGACGCGTTCGCCTTCACGCAGCCGCATCGCAACGCGGTCGCGCGCTGGCGCGAACAGTCGCCGATCCGCCGCGCGGCACGCGACGCGGATGCGTTCGCGACGATCTCGCAGTGGTCGGCCGGAGAGATCTCGCGCGAACTCGGCATCGACCGGGGCGCGATCGCGATCGCGCCGCCCGTGCCCGACGCGTTCTGGGAGCCGGTCCCGCCCGACGGCCGCGATCCGTTCGTGCTGGTGGTGGGCGGTCCCGAAGAGCGCAAGAACGCGCGCATGCTGCGCGCGGCGTTCGCCGCGGCGTTCCCGCGCGGCGAGGTCGCGCTGATCGACACGTCGGACGCGCACCCGACCGACCTCGAACTGCGCGCGCTCTACGCCAATGCGCTCGCGGTCGCGGTGCCGTCGTACGCCGAGGGCTACGGTCTGCCGGCGGTCGAGGCGATGGCCTGCGGCGCGCCCGTGCTGGCGGCCGATGCCGCCGGTCTTCCCGAGGCCTGCGACGGAGCGGCGATGCTGCTCCCGCCGCACGACCCGGATGCGTGGGCCGCGGCACTGCGCGAGCTGCGCGACGATCCGACGTCGCGCGGACGGCTGCGCGCGCGCTCGCTGGTACGCGCCCAGCGCATCGATCGCGACGCACCCGCCCGCATCACGCTCGGGTTGCTGCGACGATCTCCTTGAGGCGCGCGACGAACCGCGCCGGCGCGAACGTCTCGGCGTGCGCGCGCAATGCCTGCGGGTCGTAGGCCGAGGGCTCGAAGCTCGCGAGCGCCCGCGCCAGCGACTCGGGCGTCGGGTCGTCGAAGAACGCGCCCGTCCGGCCTTCGAGCACCGTCTCGAGCGCGCCGCCGCCGCGATAGGCGATGGTGGGCCGTCCGGCGGCGGCCGCCTCGATCGGGACCAGCCCGAAGTCCTCTTCTCCCGGCAGGATGGCGGCGCGCGCGTCGCCCAGCAGCGCGTCGACGTCGGCGTCGCTGACGAAGCCGAGCAGTTCGGTCGTGGTGCCGCGCGCCAGTTCGCGCAGCGCGCGCTCGGCCGGCCCCGTGCCGGCGATCTTGAGCCCCACGTTCGCGAGCTGCGCGGCCCGGATCGCGAGGTCGATGCGTTTGTACGGCAGCAGCCGCGAGGCGATCGCGAAGTAGTCGCCGCGACCCGCACCGACCGTGAAGCGATCCACGTCGACCGGACACGGCAGCACGTCGGCGTCGCGTCCGTAATACGTCTTGACGCGCTCCGCGACGTTGCGGGAGTTGGCGACGAAGCGGGTCGGACGCAGCGCCGCGCGCCGGTCCCACTCCACCAGCCGCGCGATCAGGGGACGCGCGAGCGCGCCCAGACCGAAGCCCCCGACGTACCGGTCCGCATCGAACGTGAAGCGCGAGACCGTGTTGATGTAGCAGACGTGGATAGCACCGGGCGGAACGATCACGCCTTTGGCCCAGGCGGTCGTCGAGCTGACGATGGTGTCGTATCCGGAGAAGTCGAACGCTTCGAACGCGCGCGGGTAGAGCGGCGCGAGCGCCCGGAAATACCGGCTCGCGCCGGGAAGCGCATTCAGGAACGAGGCGTGGATCCGGCCGGGCGCGACGATGCTCGAGGCGACGCGCGGATCATAGAGGGCCGTGTAGACCGGTGCGTCCGGCCACGCCTCCGCGACGTGCGCGAAGACGCGCTCGGCACCGCCGAGCTGGTTGAGGTAGTCGTGGACGAGCGCGACGCGCACGGGGGGACTAGCCGCCTTGGCGCGGCAGTACGAGGGCGATCGTCGGATCGCCGAGATAGCGGTGCGCGACCCGGCGCAGGTCGGCCGGCGTGACCGCGTCGATCGACGCGAACGTACGGCCCAGATAGTCGGGCGAACCGCCGTCCTGGGCGAACACGCCGGCGATCCACGCGCGGTCCTCGATCGTCTCGACATCCCCCGCGAACCGGCCGCGCGCGGCGGCCTTGAACTCGTCGAGCGACCCGACGATGGGCGCGGCGCCGACGGCTTTGAAGACGCCGAGCGCGGTCGAGAAGGCCTGGCTCGGATCGCCGACGCCGCCGTACAGATAGACGGTCAGGTTCGACGACGGACGGTCGAACGCGTAGATCGAGCCGACCGCCGAATCCGCACTCGTCCGCGAGACCAGCGTCGGGAGCTGCGCGACCGCGCCCAGCGTCTTGTCGACGAACGACGCGAGCACCAGCATCGCGCCGAAATCGGCGCTGCCGTACCTCGGCGCGGGATAGCGGGCGACCAGCCACGGCACGTCGATGTCGCGTCGCGAGATCAGTTCGTGCGAGGCGCCCGCCACCGGCGCGACCGTCGCGCCGGCCGGCGCCGAGGAGCCCGGCGCGAGCGAGCCGGCCAGGCCGGCGTAGCCGGCGACGGTGCCGAGCGCTCCGGCCGCGCTGACGAGCGCGCCGCCCGAGCGATACGCGCGCGCGTAGAACGCGCGGACGTCGTCGGGGACGAACTGCGCGAGCGAGACGGCCGTGCCGCCGGCAGGCGTGCCGTCGAGCATCTGCAGACCGATGCCGAGCGCGCCGCGCGCGCCGGTCGAGCGGACCACTTCCGCGCGCGCGCGGCCGACCGTCGCGGGCGAGAAGTCGGGCGCGCGCAGCGCCGCCGCGAACAGCGCGAGCAGACCGTCCTCGTCGGGGCCGAGGCCTTCGACGTAGAAGCGCACGCTCTGCGGGTCGACCACGTAGCCGATCGAACCGCCGGCAGCGGCGATCGCGTCGCGCAACGGAACGCCGCCGGCCGACGGCGTCTGCAGGATGGTCTCGGCGGTCAGCGCCGCGAGCCCGCTCTGCGCGAAGCTCTGGCGATCGAGGCCCGCCCGCACGAACAGCATGGTGCCCGCCAAGACCGACGCGCCGTCGGGCTGTGCGACGACGGTGATGCCGTTCGCGCGGGTGACGACGGGCGCGGGGGCCAGTCCGAGCGCGGCCAGCGCGAGCGCGGCGATCACGACGGGCTCGCCTTCTCGGCCGTCAGGCGCACGACCGTCGGCGTCTGCAGATAGCGGCGCGCGACGCTCGCGACGTACGCGGGATCGAGCGCGGCGATGGAGTTCGCGTACGTCCCGCTGGCGTCGCCCGGCGCGTATGCGGCGTCGCCCTGGATCGCATACCAGGCCAGATCGTCGGCCAGCGAGGCCGGCGACGACCAGCCGTGCGCGCTGCGATACGCGAACGCGCGCCGAGCGGCGGCGAAGGCGCCCGCGGGGAGCGGCGTCGCCATCGCGGCGAAGGCCGCGCGCACCTGGCCGGCGGCCAGTTCCAGATCGCCGCCCGAGATGCTGACGACCGTCAGGCCGGGATCGTGGTACGTCAGGAAGTGGCCCGTCACGTCGGCCGCCGTATCCCGCAGTCGCAGCGAGACGACGCCGCGATCCGGATCGAAGAGATAGTCGCTGATGAAGTCGAGCGCGGTCGAGGCGCGTTCGTCGCGGATGGGCGGCCCGGCGTACCCGTAGACCAGGCCGGAGACCGCCGCGCCGACGTTGGCGGTGGTGCCGGCGGGCCCGAGCTGCGAGTCGATCGGTGCGGCGGTCGCGGGCGCGTTCGGGTCGCCGTCGGTGACCGCGTCGAGCACCGACGCATCGACCGCGCCGGCCAGCGCGAGGAACGCGTTGGGCGATGCGAACGCGCGCTTGGCGAACGCGGTCACGCTCGCGAGCGGGATGGCGGTATAGGCGTCCGCCGTGCCCGGCAGCACCGGCGCGTGGCCCGGACCCGAGGCGAGCATCTGCGCGAGGATCACGTCGTGCATCGCGAGATCGGGCGAGTACCGGCGCTCGACGCCGCGCACCGCCGAATCGCGCAGCGCGAGCGCGTAGGCCGTCGCGTCCGGCGTCGATGCGAAATAGGCGGACGTGAGCGCGGCGAGCGCGCGGCGCGCGCTGCCGGCCGGCACGATGACGTCGACCGAGACCATATCGGGCTCGCCGCCGAGCACCAGGCGGCCGCCGAGCGCGCGCACCTGATCGGCCAGCGACTTGCCGCCGGCGAGGCGGACCGCCGCGCACGACGCGGCGGCGAGTTGGGCGATGCCGGGAGCGGCGCCGTCGTAGCCGTCGCTGGGCGCCCGGAACCAGAGCGCGAGCGAGGCCGTCGACGCGCCGGCGTCCGGACGGAGCACGTAGGCACCGCCGTGCGGCAGCGCGCCGTTGGTCTGTGCGGGAGCGGCCGCGGCCGCGCCGCCGCACGCCAGGCCAAGCGTCAGCGCGACGGCCAGCAGACGGCGGGTCAACTACGCAGGCTCGGGCGAGATCGTGGGCGGGATGCCGCGCTGCGGCTCGCGCTTGGGTTCCACCTTGATCGGCGCTTCCGATTCGGACGGAACGGGCGTACCCGAACCGCGATTGCCGTCGTACGGCTTGCCTTCGACGATCGCGCGCACTTCTTCGGCGTCGACCGTCTCGAACTCGAGCAGCGACTTGACCATGCGCTCGACCTTGTCCCAGTTCTTGGTCAGGATCTCGCGTCCGTGCGCGTAGGCCGCGTCGATGATCTTGCGGACCTCGGCATCGATCTTGGTGGCCACGTCTTCGGAGTAGTTGCGTTCGTCGCCGAAGTCGCGTCCCAGGAAGACCTGATGCGAGCCGCGGCCGAAGATCATCGGTCCCAGGTCGCTCATGCCGTACTGCGTCACCATCCGGCGCGCGATCCCGGTCGCCTGTTCGAAGTCGTTCGACGCGCCGGTGGTGACGTCGCCGAACTGGATCTCCTCGGCGAGCCGTCCGCCCAGCGCCATCGTGATCTGGGCGATCAGCTCCTCGCGGGTGACCGAGTGACGATCGTCCTCGGGTAGCGACCACGTGATGCCGAGCGCCATGCCGCGCGGGATGATGGTGACCTTATGGATCTGGTCGTGCTTCTCGAGCATGCCGCCGATGACGGCGTGACCGGATTCGTGGTAGGCCGTGTTCTCTTTCTCTTTGGCCGACATGACGGTCGACTTGCGCTCCGGGCCGACGCGCACGCGATCGATCGCCTCTTCGCAGTCCTTCATCTCGATGACGGTCTGGTTCTTGCGGGCCGCGAGCAGCGCGGCTTCGTTGAGCAAGTTCTCCAGGTCCGCGCCGGAGAATCCGGGCGTGCGGCGCGCGAGCGTCTCGAGCTGGACTTCCTTGCCGAGCGGTTTGTTGCGCGCGTGCACTTCGAGGATCTTCTGACGTCCGCGGAAGTCCGAACGGTCGACCACGATCTGGCGGTCGAAGCGGCCCGGGCGCAGGAGCGCCGGGTCGAGCACGTCGGGACGGTTGGTCGCGGCGATGAGGATGACGCCGGTGTTCTGCTCGAAGCCGTCCATCTCGACGAGCAGCTGGTTGAGGGTCTGTTCGCGTTCGTCGTGACCGCCGCCCAGGCCGGCGCCGCGCTGGCGGCCGACCGCGTCGATCTCGTCGATGAAGATGATGCACGGCGCGGACTTCTTGGCCTGGTCGAACAGGTCGCGCACGCGCGACGCGCCGACGCCGACGAACATCTCGACGAAGTCGGAACCGGAGATCGAGAAGAACGGCACGCCCGCCTCGCCGGCTATAGCGCGAGCCAGCAGCGTCTTGCCGGAACCGGGGGGCCCGAGCAGCAGCACGCCCTTGGGGATGCGCGCGCCGAGGGCCTGATATTTCTTCGGGAACTTGAGGAAGTCGACGATCTCGCCCAGCTCTTCTTTGGCCTCGTCGACTCCCGCGACGTCGGCGAAGGTGACCTTCGGCCGGTTCTCCGAGAGCATCTTGGCGCGCGACTTGCCGAACGACATCGCCTGGCTGCCGCCGCTCTGGGCCTGCCGGAAGATCAGGAAGACCAGCGCGATGATGATCAGGAACGGCAATATGCTGAAGATCGTCTGGATGAACGAAGTGTTGGCGGGCGCGTCGTAACTGACGGCACCGCTCTTGACCTTCTTCTGCACCTCGGATACGAAGGCGGTGTCGATCACCGGCACGGTGACGGTATAGGCCGCTCCGCCGGCGAGCGTACCGGTCGCCTGTTTGTCGACAGCGTGGAAGGACGTCACCTGACCCGCTTCGAGCTTGGTGTAGAACGCGCCGTAGTCGAGGCGGCTGGTGGTCTCGCCGGCCTGCAGGATGCGGGAGACCAAGAACACGACCAGGACGGCGGCGAAGACGACGAGCAGGAACGACCGAAGATACTTGTTCACGATGACGCTTAGACGACCTTACTGGGTGAAGACCCACGAGCGCAGCTGCGCGAGGTAGGGCAGGTTCCGGTAGAGTTCTTGGTAGTCCAGACCGTAGCCTATGACGAACTCGTCCGGCGAGGTCAGGCCGACGTACTCCACCGGGACGTCGACCAGGCGATGGTAGGGCTTATCGAAGAGCACGCACGACGTCAGCCTCGCCGGATTCCGCCCACCGAGCAACGTCCGAAGGTAGTCCAGCGTGAAACCGTTGTCGATGATATCTTCGACGACCACGACGTTGCGTCCGGTGATCGGGGTGTCGGAGTCCTTGAGCATGCGCACCTCTCCCGAGGAGCGGGTCGCGTTCCCGTAGCTCGAGACGCAGAGATACTCCACCGAGACCTCGCTCGGACCGTCCGGCAACCGCGCGATCGCCCGAGCGAGGTCGACCGTGACGTAGAGCGCTCCCTTCAACACCCCCAGGAGCAGCAGTGGTTGCCCTTTGTGGTCCGAGGCGATCTCCCGCGCCATCCGCTCGATCGCGGCGGCGATCTCGGCCTCGCTGAAGAGCGTCCGCTCGAGCGTGCCTTCGTAGGTCTCCGTGATCTTCATTCGTCCGTCTCTACTCGTAGCCGGCCGCCCTCGATGATGAGGTCGACCCCGTCCTTCATATGGAATCGGCCGCTGCCGCCCCGTTCTAAGGCGAGCACCGCGGCCTCGACGTGCGCGAATGCGACGTCCTTGAGCCCACAATCGGCCTCCACGGCCTCGCGCACCTGCCTGCGCAGGCTCGCCCGGGGGGTGGCCGCATCCTCGTGGACGGCCAGCTCGGCCGCCCGCGCGATGGCGCCGTCGAGGCCCGGGAAGAGCGGCCGCAGGCCGGTCAGGGCCTGCCGCACGGCGTTGCGGCGAAGCTCGGCGTCGGCGTTGGTCGGGTCGACCGCATACGGCAACGCCTCGGCGTGGCAGTACGACCGCAGGTCCTCGGCCGGCTGGAGCAGCAGCGGCCGGATCAGGTCAACGCCCGCGGCGAGCGGCCGGCGAGCCGGCATCCCGCCCAGACCCGACGGGCCGGTCCCGCGGAAGAGCGCCAGCAAGACGGTCTCGCTCTGGTCCTCGGCGTGGTGGGCGGTCGCGATCGCGCCCGCTCCGGCATCGCGCGCGATGGCGACGAGGGCCGCATAGCGCGCATCGCGCAGCGAGGCCTCGCCGGTCGCCTCGCCCGCGAGCGAGACCGCCCGGACCGGGAGCCCGAAGGTCGCGCCGATGCGGAGCACGACGCATTCGTCCTGCCACGCCGACGCGCGCGTGCCGTGATTGACGTAGGCGAGCGTCAGCCGCAGATCCAGGCTCGGCGCGAGCGCGGCGAGCGCGCCGGCCAGCGCGACCGAATCGGGCCCGCCGCTGCACGCGACCACGATGCGCTCGCCCGCCTGGACGACGCCGCCGCGAAGGATCGCGTCGTGGAGGGCCCGCTCGGGATGTGCGCCGCGCATGTTTAAAGGCGCTCCGCCCGAGGCTCCGCGCCCCCCACCTTACGGTGGGGCCCCCTCACCATGGCGCGCTCACGATGTCGTCCTGCAAAACTCTCTCCTGGGGCGCGCCCAACATCCCTGGTGCCGATCAGCGCACGTGGCGGGCGATTTCGCGTTGGACGTCGCGTTTGGCGGTGTCGGCGCGCTTGTCCCAGAGCTTCTTGCCGCGCGCGACGCCGATCTGGACCTTGACCTTGCCGCGGGTGAAGTACATCCGCAGCGGCACGATCGTCAGACCCTTCT
>Ga0207667_10004277_pt1 | contig 17511 bp, 12 predicted proteins | sample KBSCornC52_FD_184301 | JGI IMG/M metagenome (GOLD analysis project Ga0207667, IMG submission 184301) | Corn rhizosphere microbial communities from Kellogg Biological Station, Michigan, USA - KBS Corn C5-2 (SPAdes) (version 2) | ecosystem: Host-associated > Plants > Roots > Rhizosphere > Soil ...
GCGAGCGCCCCGACGGGGTGTTCAGGTTCACCGGCAGCTTCCCCGACGGGGCGCTCGCGGCATCCCGCCAGAAGGTGCCGTTCGAGGAGCTGCTGCACGTGCAGGCGACTCGCGTGGTGGTGATCTCACCTGGGCACGCGATCGAGGACTTCTTGGCGGTGGTCGAGCGGATGGGGCTGCACAAGGTCAGCTACAACGTCGGATGGACCGCCTGGCTCGACATCGCTCCGGACGGGGTCAACAAGGCGACGGGCCTCGAACGGGTGCGCGACGAGCTGTCGATCGCCTCCGATCGCGTCCTGGTGATCGGCGACGGACGCAACGACATCGACATGCTGCAGTGGGCGGTCGCGGGCGGCGGCGTCGGCGTGGCGATGGGTCAGGCGCCGGATGAGGTCCACGCGGCGGCGAACGAGCGCACCGCCTCGGATCTCGACGACGGGGTCGCCGTCGCGCTCGGTAAGCATTTCCCGACTGACGGGCACTTCCCCGCCTGACGGGGCACTTCCAGGGTTGGGCCGACGGCATCGGTTACACTCGACCTTCGGTCAACCTGGAGGGCTGTCCGAGCGGCCGATGGAGCCAGTCTTGAAAACTGGTGAGCAGCGATGTTCCGTGGGTTCGAATCCCACGCCCTCCGCTTCAGACGAGAATGAGGTGCCGCCGTGAGCGAACTCCGTGACCGCTCCAACCGCTCCCCTCGGGTCGCCAGCGTCGCACGCCATGGGCGGCTCAAGAAGTCCGCCGCCTGGAAGACCGTGCTCGGGCTGATCGGGGGCACCCTCGCGGTCGCGCTGGTCGCCGGCGGTGCGGTCGCCGGCATCGCAACCCTGCAGCTGCAGGGCAACATCAAGACGGCGACGATCCAGGCCGACACCCAGGGGCCGCCGCCGAACATCGCCTCCTTCAGCGGCGGGTTCAACATCCTGCTGGTCGGCAGTGACACGCGCGCGGGTCAGGATGGCATCGGCAAGGGCCCCGGTGACGGCGGCGAGTTGAACGACGTCACGATGCTGATGCACGTCGCCCAGGATCAGAAGAGCGCGACGGTCGTCAGCATCCCGCGCGACATGGTGGTGCCGTTCCCGAAGTGCCCGAAGGGCAACGCCGCGACCGGTCTGCCGATCAACAACTCGCTGTCGTATGGCGGTCTCGCCTGCACCGTCCTCGTGGTGCAGAACCTGACCGGGCTCACGATCCAGTTCGCCGGGCTCATCACCTTCACGGGCGTGGCCGCGATGTCGGACGCCGTGGGCGGCGTCGATGTCTGCGTCGCCAAGGCGATCAGCGACCCGTACACCGGCACCTTCCTGTCGGCGGGAACGCACACCCTGCAGGGCCTGCCCGCCCTCGAATTCCTGCGCAGCCGCCACGGCGTCGGCGACGGCAGCGACCTGGGCCGGATCGGGTCGCAGCAGGTGTTCCTCTCGGCGCTGGTGCGCAAGATCAAGAGCAGCGACACGCTGACCAACTTCGGCAAGCTGTACGCGATCGCCCAGGCGGCCACCCAGCACATCACGCTCAGCCAGAACTTCACCCACCTCGACACCCTGGTGTCGGTCGCACTCGTGCTCAAGAACATCCCGCTCGAGAACATCGTGTTCGTGCAGTACCCGGGGCGCACGGGGGGGACCGGCATCTACTCCGGCAAGGTGCAGCCCGTGACGTCGATCGCCAATCAGTTGATGGCGGCGATCCAGGCCGACAAGCCGATCGGGCTCGATGCGAACGCCCTGAAGGATGCGCACGGCGGATCGACGATCGATCCGAACGCCCCGGCAGCAGGGGCGACGCCCACGCCGGCACCGACCAAGAAGGGGTCGACCGCGTCCGCGACGGCGGCGCCCGACGACCTCGCGTCGGCTCCGCCGGCCACCGTCATCCCGGGCCTGAAGGGTCAGTCCGCGGCGACCTATACCTGCACCGTCGGCCAGAAGGGCTGACCTCGGGCCCGCTCGGGGCGCTCTGTCGATCCGGCTATGATGGCAAGGCAACCGGGAGACGTCGCATAGTCCGGTCGAGTGCACCACCCTGCTAAGGTGGAGAACCCGCAAGGGTTCCGAGGGTTCAAATCCCTCCGTCTCCGCTTCGAAAAGGCCTGATCAGCGGCCACTTTACTCTTGCCGAGCGAGACTTTTCGGTGGTGTCAGTCGGCGTATTCGAGTGTCCCCAGCGTGTCCCACGGGGACACTCGGGGGACACATGCCAGCCGATGCTGCGCGTCATCGCGCAGAAATGCCTGGTCAGCGGCACAACGTGCCCGCACGCTTGCCACCTGAAAGAGTGGAGTCAGCCGAACGCGCAAGCGGATCAAAGTCCGAACTGATCCCCGCCATCGGATCACGCTCGTGTGTGACCTGACGGAGTCAGGGGCGCCGCCGCACCCGCCGTGCTGCTCGAGCACGCACGTACGCGCTGGCCTGTTGACGCGGTTTGTCATGTCGGCCACAACTGACATAGTGGCTTTGCTTGCGTATCGCCAACAGATCTCTTGCCCCGAGGAGAATGTGCAAGGCCGCCCGTGACCGACCCGATCTCACTCATTGACCTCAGCGCCGGGCCAATCAGCCGGTTCCTAAGGTCGGCGACCCGCGAGATGCGCACCGTCCGGAAGGTCCGCACCGTCCTCCGCCGCGCCGGCTACACGATCGACAGCATCCAACTGCGTCGCGTCCTTTACACTCGCGGCATCCGCGACAGCCTCGCCGTCGCACCCCAGCCCGGCGATGACATTAGCCAACTACTCGCGTCAGTCATCTCCCCGAAACACTCTGACGGAATCACCCTCCTGCGCACCACGCTCACTCGCGAACTCGAGCACCGCCTCGAAGGAAGTACTCAGACGTCCCAATTCGGTGAGGTCCGAGCGGCGGACCGACACCAGCAGGTCATGGGCGGATTCGACCAGGTCATGGACGGGGTTGACCGCATCGAACGAGCCCTCGCCGGAGGGGGTGACGACACCGTATTCGAATACCGCCTCACCGACATGCATCCGATTCGGGCTAACGAGATTCGGGAAATCCACGCCCAGTGGCCCGGCACCGCGGACATCGTCGCCGCCATCGCGACTACTGCCGACCTCACCGCCCTCCTGCGGCGCTGGGCCAGCTATCCACCGCCCGCCCTCGCTACTGGTCCGCCCGAGCTCCTCGGCGTCATCGCCGACATCGCCGAAGACATTCCCGGCGGCGATAGCCGGCAGCTCGCCGTCCCCTTTATCGAGCGCGCGCTCGAACTCGGCGTCGATCCCCGTGGCTACTGGCTTGTCCGCCTCTGCACTCTCCGTGGAATTCAGGACATCGAGGAAGCCGCTGCAGCCCTCGCCGACGTCCGCGGCTATCCGCTCGCCGAAGCCAGCCTCCATCCGAACGGACCCGACGAGGCGATCGCCGTGCTCGAAGACTGGGCGGCGCCTACCCGCCGAGAGGAGATCCTCCGCCGGCTGCTCCTCACCCAGTACTACGAAAGCACGGGCCGCATCGACGACGCGGTCGCCATCGCCCGCGACACCGCCACTCGATACGACTCCACCTCCGCCGCGCTCCTCGCAGTCCGCGGTCTCATGGCTCGGCATCTCGCCAACCAGACCACCGGTGGCCACAACGACCTTGATGCCGCCCTGCTGCTCGCGGTCGACGTCCGCACCAAACGCCGCCAGTGGCACCTCGACTCCGGCGCCGCGCTCGCCGCCGAGATCAAGGTCCGGCGCCTCCTCAACGACCCGCGCGGCGCCCTCGACATCGCCAACGGCGTCGGCGAGATACCGGCGACGCCCGAAGAGCTCCGCAACCCCGTCGTCATCGCCGAGATCGCCCTCATCCAAGCCGACCGCGGCGACATCGAAATCGCCAAGCGACTCCTTGACGAGGCGCCCGCCAGTCGCCAGCCTCACATCGCGGCCGTCATCGCCGAGCACGAAGGGCGCACAGAGGACGCCATCCGGCACTGGACCGACGCCATCGACGCCACCACCGAGTGGGGCGAGAAAGCCGACCTTGCCCTCCAACTCGCATTCCAGGGCATTAGGTCCCCGTTCGTCGACCGGCTGGAAGACGACTACCCCGACACCGCACGGGAGATCACCCTCACCGCGGCTCTCTACGCCGAAACCCCCGGCGCGCTCGAGGAGTTCCGCACCCACGCCAACTCCTCACACCGCGGCGCCCTCTTCCTGTACATGTACTTCACCAAACGCGGCGATCCCGCCGCCGCCGCTGCGGTGGCCGCCGCCGGCGGGGCACGCTGGAACGACCCCGACTTCTGGCTCGAATCCGCCCGCTACCAGCTCCGCCAAGGCAATCATCAGGTCGCCATCGACCAGACGCGCACGGCGCTCAACGCCGCGTCCACCAATTGGGGATCCCGCCGCGTGGCCTACGGAGTGCTCCTCGAAGGACATTCCGCCCTCGGTGACTGGCAGAACGCCCAGAATGCCGCCGCACAACTCGTCGCCGACGACGACCAAGACACCGCCGCCGCCTGGGCGCTCGTCATCTGCGAACAGCACCTCCAGGATCTGCCCGCCGCCCTTCGCGCCTGGCAGGCAGCCGGCGGCCCCGAACCCACCGACGAGACAGAAGTCCACGCCTGGATCGAGCTCCTCCGCGCCTACGGCACCGAAGTCGGGACCGCGCGCGACGCCCTCCAGATCGCCGCACGCTTCCCCGGTAACGAACCCATCCACCGGGGCCTCCTCGGGGCCTTCTTCCTCGGACCGCAGACCGGACCTGACGCGGACGACGAAGACGGCGACGAAGGTGACGACGTGGCCGGCGGCGTTGGCGGTGGAGGCGATCCCGGCGGGAACGGCGGAGGCGGCGAGAGCGGAGAAGGTGACGACGCAGATCCCGACCGAGTCGCATTCCAGGAGCTGCTCGGCGAATACGTCCGGACCTACCCGGACGGCCCCATTCAGCAGGTGCGAATCGATCCCGACGACCTTCTCGGCTCCCTGCGAGACGTGATCGGCGAGCGCCGCGAAACTTCCGGGCTCGATGACGCGCTCGGCAACGGCACCCTGCCTTACGGTTTCGCCGCCGAGGCGACCGGTCGCACCTATCTCGAGGCACTCATTCTCCGGTCCGATGGGCCCGTGCTGGGAATGAATCCCGCCCCCGCTGTCGAGACCGCGACGTTCGAAGCCGCGCACCGCGACGGCGTGGTCGTGGACCTGTCCACCCTCGTCACGATCGCCCGACTGCCGGACGCTCTCCGCACCCGCCTCGCAGGCCATTTCGCCAACGCGCGCGTCCTCAGCGAACAGCATGCCGACGCTACCCAAGGTCTTCAAAGCCTGCGCCGCGCCAGCGGAATGAGCCTCCGACCCGGAGACGCCGGCGAGAGCCCCACCGTCGAAAGGCGCGCTGCCGTCGACGTCGCGGCAGACGCGGCCATCGGCGAGACTGTCGAGCAAAGCTTCACGCAGTACGTGTCCACCTCCCACCCCGCGCTTACGGCCATCGATGGTCTTGCCGGGAACGACTTCCGCGTGCCGTTCCTCCTGACCGCCGACCAAGCGATCGAAGCCGGTATCCCGCTCTGGGTGGACGATGGCACCACTGTCAACCTCGTCCGCGGACTCGGCGGCATGGCCTTCGACACCCCCGCTCTCCTGCGCCATCTCCGCGCCGAAGGCGACATGGAGTTCGAACTCCTCGATCTGGCGGAGGCCACCCTCGTGGCCCACGGATATACCGGGATTCCCTTCGACGACACCATCGGGAACCTGGCCGCGACACTCGGCGCAAGCCGGCAAGGGTTGATGAACGCGATCCGGCTCTCTGACGCAGCTGACATCAACCGTCGGGCCGGTTTTGTCGGGGCGCAGATCGACGCGCATGTCGACGACCCTCTCGTCCTTGCCGGACTCGTCTACTCCTTCGCGGAGTGGCTGATCAAGGTCGCTCCCGACCCCGATGCTGCCAGCGACAACTTGCGGCATTTCGCCCGCGTCCTGCTGCGCCAGCGCTGGATGAGTTCGTCCACCTTGCCGTATTGCGTCAACGCATTCCGGGCGACCAGCGCCAAACCGGCAGTCGCGCTCATGCTGGCCGCGATCTACCTGAACTTCGAGCACCTCGCATCCGTCACCGACGACGCCACCGCGGCTCAGGCTACTTTCGAGCTGATCAGCCGGCTCGACCCACCGGACGCGTACCGCGTCCGCGCTGCGGTGCTTGCACGAGAGTTCGACTAATCGTCACAACGGGTGGGGGTGACCTGGGCTGCAGAGGTTGCGGAAGCCAGGGTGTCTATTCCTTCTGACGGAACCAATCTTGCACCGAAAGCCGCAGGCGCACGACTTCGTCCTCCGGGAGGAGCGTGCAATGCGCGATCGGCCCACGCAGAGTGTTGAAGTTGGCCATGACGGGATTCGGCCTTGTATGTGTCCCCGAGGATCAGATGATGCCGCGAATGGGCGTGTTTCTAGTGTTGCACCTTCAGGGCCCCTGCTTAGGTGGAGTCCCCGTAAGGTGACCAGGGGTTCAAATCCCCTCGTCTCCGCGAAAAAGCCCCGTTCAGCGGGGCTTTTTGCGTAGGGCTAGGAGGCGCTCGAGGCCTTCAGCACGGGGAACAACTGCGTCGTGCCTTCGGCCACTAGCTGCACCGCGATGGCGAGGATGACCAGGCCGAAGACACGGGTGAGCACCCCGATCCCGGTGGTTCCCAGCCGTTTGAGCAGCGGCTGCCCGAATCGCAGCACGACCCACACGATGACGGCCATCACGGCGGCCGCGAGCAGGATCCAGAGCGTGGAGAATACGTCGTCGAAACGCCCGACGAGCGCGATCGAGACGCTGATGGCTCCCGGCCCGGCGATCATCGGGATGGCGAGCGGCACCACGCCGACGCTGGTGGATTGCACCGGTCCTTCCGTCAGCTGAACCGACGGGGTGACGCGGGTGTCCGCACCGATCACCATCCGCGCGGTCGCTCCGACGACGATGCCTCCGGCCACCTGGAGCGCGGGCAGCGAGACGCCGAGCCCCTCGAGCAGGTAGCGGCCGCCGACCACGGCCACGATCAGGATGACGAGGACGGCGATCGCGGCGGTCCGCGCGGTGCGGTTGCGGGTGACGCGATCCATGCCCGAGGTCAGCTGCGAGAACAGCGGCAGCGCCGCGAACGGGTTCAGCAGCGGGAACAGCGAGGCAAGCGCGAGCCACAGCGCGGACATGGCCCACGTTAGCGGTGCGATGGAACCTCGTAGTTGAAGAGTCGTGAAGGTCTCTAAGGTGTCCTCATGGTTGAACCCGACATGCCGATCTCGACCGACGCCCAATTGGATGTCGCGTCGCCCGAATTGATCAATCGCCAGATCGCGTGGCAGGTCAACGAGATCATCGATCCAGCGTTCAACCAAGAGCAGCTAGGGCACGTGATCGGTCGTGATCAGACGTTCATATCCAAGGTGATCCACGAACGTGCAAGCCTCACCGCTGCTCACGCCGCCAAGATCGACGACGCGCTCGGGACCCCCACCGACGGTTGGCCCTTTGTTGCGCTCGTCGAAGAGCGCAACCGTCGCGCGACAGAGCAAAAGCGCTCATCACGGTTGCGTCCCAAGATCTTTCTCGCGGCAGCGATGTCGCAGCCCAAGACCACGTACGAGGAGTCGCGGGCTGGCGCGATGGACCTTGCTCAGGCGATCGAGCTGTACTGCAAACGCGACGTCTACTTTGCCGGTCGAGACATCCACACTGAGAGCGACTTCGATCCTGCCGACCTGGGGTATCAAAGCAACTACGACCACATCAGAACGTCGACTCATTTCGTTCTGCTCTGGGAGGGGATGCCGGTCGAGCCTGGCAAGACCGTGTCGAGCATTTGGGTCGAGGCGGGGATTGCACTCGCGTTGGGGATCCCGTCGACCTACTTCGTTCCCGACCTCGCATCGCTCCCGTACATCCTTCAGCAGGCGACCTCGATTCCCCATCCGGGAACGACGCCGAAGATCGCAGTTCGCCTGGCCACGGACGCGACCGTCGCCGTCAATCTCGTGAAGAAGTCAGCCGCCTGGCTTTTTCCCTAGAGCGACCCGATCGAGGAGTTCGTCGATCAGATCAGTCGCAGAGTCCCCGAACACTGTGAGCTCCGACCATTCCGGGAACAAGTCGAGGAGTCGGGCGACAGCGATCGCTGCCGGCCCGGACTCGCGGACGATACCGACGGGTATTTGGTAATCGATGAGAGCCGGCAGTATCTCCTCCAGCGCTCCGTCTCCCCCGGTGAGGACGACAAGCCCGTCGCATTGGCTCACTTGCCAGACGTTCCGCATCGGATAGTCGAATTCAGTCTGTTCGAGTTCATCGTGTCCGGGCTCCGCGATCTCGCCGACCTCGTCCATCAACTCCCTGCGGGGGAGCACGTAGCGCACCAATCCCCGCGGTTGCACGCTTCGGTAGCCGTCGATGACGTGGCGGGCGATTCCGGTTCCCGGTCCACACACGAGGTCGAATCCGCGTGCTGCGATGCGCGCACCGAGTCGGAGCGCATCAGCCCGATGCGGTTCTGCGCGATCTGGCCGCCACGTCCCGCTGACGAATATCCGCGCCATGCGGCAATCGTAAGGGACCGATCCAAGCATGCGATCTCATGCCGGCGCGAGGCCGCATGTGCGTGACATACGCGGGATTATGCCGGGCATCGCGGCGCCTGGAGATATGGAGCCGGTGGCGGTATCAATGTGTCACGCGGCACGTCGGCGTACCACAGGAGGCGCAATGACCGAAACGTTAGCACCGACCACGTCTCGGCCGTTCGCGCTCGACTCAGTTCGTCACGGCGTGGTGATGGTCCCGCGTGGAACGGAGGTGAGGTCCATGAACACTCTCGAGATCCTCGATGTCGTCGAGTCTCCGCTCGACGGCAATGGCGGCGGCGGCAGCGGATGCGGCAGTGGTGGGAACTGTGGCAACTCCGGCAGCTCCAGCAACGGCGGCGGAGGCGGCGGATGTCACATTCGCATCGCCGACTAGGTGATGGCGGCGTGTCCGGGAGGCTGTTCGATCTCCCGGACACGGTCCGTCCCATCATCGGGCGGCCCGTCGTATCCACTCCCGGCGGCGTTCAGGCAACCGTGCGCGGACGAACCCGTCTCATCAGCAACCACGTCGATGTCGTGTGGGCGGTACTCGCCGCGGCGACCGGGCATCGCACGGAGGCCGAGGTGGTCGCTCATGCGGCGGAGGCAGGAATCGATCCGAGCACTGCAGAGGCGGTTCTTCGCGATTTGCTTCGGGTGGAGATTCTCGTTGACAGCCGTGCTAGATACGAGGACTTTCACGAGTTCACGGTGAATCCGATGGAGTTCAGCTCCGACTTGAGGATCGCCGACTACGTCGAATACGAGCGGCTCACTCGCGACTCGATGGACGGCGCGCGGGTGTCACTCCCCGCCCCCACGACACCGACCGACGACCGCGCTTCCTGTCGGCAATTCTCCGACCGAGTTCCCTCTGCAGAGACGGTTGCCGAGGTGCTGTCTCGCGCCACTCATAGAGTTCCTTCGGCTGGCGCCTTGTATCCGATCCACATCGGCGTTGTCGTCAACCGGCCGATCGTAGGCATCGAGACCGGCGCCTACCGCTACGACTCGGCGACGCACGAACTCGTCGAGGTCCGCCCCTCCAGTCCGGAGGAACGTGCGTTCGCGCTCAACAGGGAGGATCACGTCCACGGAAGCCCGATCGTCCTTGTCGTCGCCGGGGACCTGAAGCGTCAGACGCGCAAATACGCCAATCGGGGTTACCGATACACGCTCGTGGAGTCGGGGATCGCGGTCGACCGAGTCCTTCGTGCTTCGTCCGAAATCGGCCTGTCGACTCTCGTCTACGGTGGTTTCGATGACGCTGCTCTGGCGAGCCTCCTGTTTCCCAACGAGCCCCAGCTCCAGCCGCTCATCACAGTCGCCATCGGATTCGAGGGTGAGGGAACTCCGGCGGCCACTCTCGATCACCTCCACGACACGCTCGATGCGCTGCTCGTCGGGGACGGAAAGCTGATCGAGGGAACGAGTTTCGCAAACGTCTGGAGGAAGCCTGGGGACCTCTCGTTCCACCAGGTGCTGGTCACGTACCGAGACGATCAACACCCCTCCGATGATCCCGAAGAGCGAATGTGCGGGGGCAGTAGTGCCGGGATGATCGCAGCGCGGACGAAGGCCATCATCGAGGCGGTTGAACGACAGTCGTGCGGCCGGCTGCGCATCGACCGGCGAGGACGCGCGGCCGATGTTGACCCGGCATTCGACACGCGAGTCATCCCCAGTCGACCGCGAGGCCCCGCCGCGACCCACCCGAACCTGACGCCCTTCGACCCCGACACCGAACTGGACTGGATTCGCGGAGAAGACCTCCTCTCAGGTGAGCCCCGATGGGTACCCGTGGACCTCGTGAACTACCCGTTGGCGACGGCGACGGTGGGCCGGAGACTTCTTGATTTCGCGAACTCCAATGGCGTCGCTGCTCACACAGAGCGAGAACTCGCGATTCGCCACGCCCTCCTCGAGCGACTCGAACGTCACGCGGTCCTTCGATCGTGGTACGACGACTCACCGCCGACTCGTATCGACCTTGCGGGACTGGGGCCGTACATCCAGCATCGCGCGAACTACTGGCGCGGAGTGGGCTACGACCTCACCGTGCTCGACTATTCGATCGACGGCGCACCGATCGCTGGCGTCGCAATAAGTTCAGACGGGCGTGTACCCGGATTCGCGTTCGGTTCGGCGGCTGCCGGTGTCCAGGCGGACGCCATCACCAAGGCCCTGCATGAAGCCGAGATCGGTATGGCGGGATACCGTGTCCTCGCACCGCGCGAGTTGACGGCCGATGAGATCGCGACGCCGATCGATCACGGCTGGTTCCACGCCATGGACGGTGAACGACGCGCCTCTCGTTTCCTACGGAGCGGACCGACAGGTGCTCCAACCGGCACGGTACTCACGTCCGCCTCCTGGGATGCACTCGTGCAGCGGTTGCGACCTATCGTGATCACGATGGAGGCTCCCGAGCCTCTGCACGTAGTGCGGGTGCTGACACCCGAACTGATCCCCATCGGATTCGGCGCGGGCCTCGAGTACGAGACGCGGCAGGACGGGCTCCCACACTTCATCGCCTGAGGGCACCGTTGAAGTCTCGAGCCAGATCTGGATCGATGACGGTACCGGGCGTCAGCATTTCCCGCCGACGCCCGGCACCGACGTGACCTGCCGCATCCAGTCGGCGACCTGCGTCTCGTCGAGCCCCGCCAGGGACGCCAGAACGGATTTGAGGGAGCCGAGCCCGGGCGGGTCGAAGCCCAGGTGATGCCCGAAGCGATCGGCTTCGTCGCAAGCCTCAAACGCCTCGTCGAACAGGCAGCGCGTGACTCGTAATCGTGACGACCAAGGGCGTCGGATTCGACCGCAGCGAGAGCCCGGGCGGGTCACCCGTGGGCAGACCCTGTCCTGGGACGGGACCGAGGCCCCAACCGACGGCATCTGAAGCGCGGCTCACGAAATCGAAGTCGCCTTCTTCGCACCCAATTCTCGTGTGTACCCCCAGTGTCCCCGTCAAACAGATGATGGTGTGTTTGGGCGCATCTAAGGTGCCGAGAAACGTGGAATGACGGGCCTGACGGGGAATTAAAGACCCTGCTAAGGTGGAGAACCCGCAAGGGTTCCGAGGGTTCAAATCCCTCCGTCTCCGCTCCCTTTTCCCTAGGCAGAGGCACGTTCGTCTCGGCCGTCCCGGCGCATCGCCGTCCGTCACCCTTCGTGCCGACTCGTCGACTCGAGTCGGCGACCCGCGCCGCCGGGCAACAAAAAAGAAGGGGTGAACCCCTTCCACTTTCAAGATATACGCCGGTGGGGGGCTTGCCGCAAGACCCCCGTCACGGCGCAGAATCGTCGATCGTGACTCAGACCACCGGTGTCTTCGACCTGTCCACCCTCGATGCCGCGAAAGCCGATCCGGCGCTGATCGCCGAAGATGAGCACCACTTCGGCCTCATCGAGCGGAGCCTCGCCCGGTCGGTCGAGGAGTTGTCCGCACGCCTCGCTGCCGCACGGGCGTCGCATCTCGGAGTCGCGTCGGAGGCGGTCGAACGCGATATGGAGATCCGGCGGCTGTCGTCGCGGCTGCTCGCGCTGAGCCGCTACGGGCTGGATCTCTGCCTGGGCCGCATCGTGATCGCGGGCCAGGAAGAGCCGGTCTACATCGGACGGCTCGGCCTGACCGACCCGAACGGCGATCGGCTGCTCGTCGATTGGCGGTCTCCTGCGGCCGAACCGTTCTTCGCCGCGACATTCGCGCACCCGACCGGGCTGACGAGCAGGCGCCGCTACCGGTGGGCCAACGGCCGGGTCATCGACTATTGGGACGAGGTGTTCACGGCCGACGGCTTCGACGGCAACGCGGCGCTCGACGAGCAGTCCGCGTTCATCGCCAGTCTGGGCGCCAGCCGGTCGCCGAAAATGCGCGACGTGCTGGCGACGATCCAGGGCGATCAGGATGCGATCATCCGAGCCGGAGCCCGTGGCGCACTCGTCGTCGATGGAGGTCCCGGCACCGGCAAGACCGTCGTCGCGCTCCATCGCGCCGCCTACCTGCTCTACGCAGACCCGCGGATCGGCCGGCGGTCGGGCGGAGTGCTGTTCATCGGCCCGAGTGCGGAATATCTGGCCTATGTCGCCGACGTCCTGCCGAACCTGGGCGAGGATGGCGTGCAGACCTGCACCCTGCGCAACCTGCTGCCGGAGGGGGCGGTGGCCCGGGTCGAGACGAACCCGGATGCGGCGCGACTCAAGTCGTCGCGGGACCTCATCGAAGCGCTCGAGTCGGCCGTCGCCCGCTACGAACGTCCGCCCGAGCGCGGCATGACCGTGGAGACCGACTGGGACGACCTCTGGCTCGATCCGGCGGACTGGGCAGAGGCCTTCGCCTCTGCTGAGCCGGCAACGCCGCACAACCAGGCGCGCGAGCAGGTCTGGGATCAGTTGCTGACCATCCTCATCGACCAGCGCGACGACCAGGCGCTCTCCGACTCGGTGCGCCGTTCCCTCCTGCAGAATCGCGAGCTGAGGGCGGCCTTCCACCGCGCCTGGCCCCTCCTCGACCCGGCAGGAGTGGTCGCCGATCTGCTGTCGGTGCCTGCATACTTGCGCGAGTGCGCTCCCTGGCTGAGCGCGGAGGAGCGGGCGGCCCTGCTGCGACCCGACGGCCGTGCGTGGACGGCATCCGACCTGCCACTGCTCGACGCGGCCCGATTCCGCATCGGCGATCCCGACGAGACACGGCGAGACCACCAACGCGACGAGGCGATCGCCAAGGAGCGCGACCGGATCTCGCAGGTGGTCGATGAGCTGGTGGCCGCAGAAGACGACTACGAAGGCCTTTCGTGGATGCTGCGGCAAGAGAGCATGCAAGAGGCGCTCGTCGACCCTGCCGCCTTGCCGACCATCGACCCCGACCTGCTTGCGGGACCCTTCGCGCACGTCGTCGTCGACGAGGCTCAGGAACTCACGGACGCCGAGTGGCAGATGCTGCTGCGCAGGTGCCCGTCCCGCAGCTTCACCATCGTCGGCGACCGGGCTCAGGCTCGTCACGGGTTCACCGAATCCTGGGGGGAACGGCTGGAGCGGATCGGGCTCGGCCGGGTCGGCGTCGATCGGATCACCGTCGCCTCGCTGACCATCAACTACCGCACGCCCGAGGAGGTGATGGCCGAGGCCGAACCGGTGATCCGGGCCGCCATTCCCGATGCGAACGTGCCGACCTCGGTGCGGTCAGCCGGCCTGCCTGTTGTTCATGCCGGGGCGTCCGAGCTCGCGTCGATCCTCGACGACTGGCTGGAGGCCCACGATTCGGGCATCGCGTGCGTGATCGGCGATCGGACGTTCGTCGCGCGGCCCCGCGTCGCGTCGCTGACGCCAGAACAGGCGAAGGGCCTCGAGTTCGACCTGGTGGTGGTGGTCGGTCCCGACCGGTTCGGCGCCGGGATCGAGGGCGCCGTCGACCGCTACGTCGCGATGACGCGCGCGACCCAGCAGCTCGTGATCCTGCGCGACGACGCCTGAACTCAGACCGTGTCGTCCGTCTGTTCGCGCAGCACGCGGATGCCCTCGGCCGCGCCGCCGTCGAAGATCATCGCGCCGTGATGGAGCACGGCGACGCGATCGCAGAGTTCTTGCACCTGGGTGGCCGCGTGGCTGACCAGAACGATGGTGCGCCCCTCCCTCTGGAACTCGCGGATCTTGTCCAGGCATTTCACCTGGAAAGCCTCATCCCCGACGGCGAGCACCTCGTCCACGAGCAGGAGGTCGGGGTCGACGTGCACCGCGACCGCGAAGGCGAGTCGTACGTACATGCCCGAGCTGTAGAACTTGACCGCGGTGTCGATGAAGGCCTCGACCCCCGAGAAGTCGACGATCTCGTCGAAGGCGGCTCGGGTGTCCTGACGGCTGAGGCCGAGCAGCGCCGCGTTGAGGTAGACGTTCTCGCGACCCGTGAGGTCGGGATGGAATCCGGCGCCCAGTTCCAGAAGGGCCGCGAGCCTGCCGCGCCTCGACACCGAACCCGTCGTCGGCTGAAGGATCCCTCCGACCAGCTTGAGCAGTGTGCTCTTGCCCGATCCGTTGTGACCGACCAGGCCCACGGTCGTGCCCGACGAGATGCTCAGATCGATGTCACGCAACGCCCAGAACTCCTGGCGGTGCGCTCGTGACGCCGACACGTTGAGCAATCGCTCCTTGACCGACTTGTCACGCAGCAGGACGAAACGTTTCGATACTCCTTCAAGCCTGACGATCTCGGGCCCGGCCATCACAGCTCCTGCGCGAAGTTGCCCTGCAACTTCTGGAAGATCCGGTGGCTGATCCACAGCAGCAGAGCACTGATCAGGAAGGCGATGACGATCCGAACTCCGAGGTGCGGCGGAAAGCTGCCGGGCATGCCGGCCCCGGCCACCCACAGGGACCGCTGCATTCCGAGCACTCCGAGCGTGATCGGATTGAGCAGGTAGACCTGGAGCACCCACCCCAGCGACAGGTTCGAGACGAAGCTGTACGCGTAGACGATGGGCGAGGTCCAGAACGCCACGATCAGGACGACCTCGACGAGATGTTGGATGTCGCGCAGGTAGACGTTCAGGGCCGAGAGCAGCACCGCGATCGCCGAGCAGAACGTGACGATGAGCGCGAGCGACGGGATCACCCAGAGGGCGCCCCAGGTGAGCGGGAACTGGCCGACGGCGATCATGGCTGCCAGCAGCACGATGAGCTGGATCCCGAGGTTGACCAGGGCGCCGCCCACGGCGGCCAACGGGAAGATCTCGCGAGGCAGCGTGACCTTCTTGACCAGGCCCGCGTTGTCGACGATCGAACGGGTGCCGCTCGTGATGATCTCGGTCGCCAAGGTCCAGGCCGTCAGACCGATGAACACGAAGATCGCAAAGCTCGGGATGGACCGGGCGGCTCCGAGGATCTGTCCGATCGCGAAGTAGTAGATGAGCAGCTGGGCGAGCGGCTTGATCAGGCTCCAGAGGATGCCGAGCGAACTGCCCTTGTACCTCGCACGAAGCTCGCGGCGCACGAGCAGGCCGACCAGTTCGCGCCGCTTCCAGATCTCGCGCAGGGTGGGGAGTCCGCTTGCCCAGAACCGTGTTCTCGAGCTCGTCGTCTGCATCGGAAGAGCTGCGAGTCGCTGGGCGCGATCGCGGGACTGGCTCGAGGCCGATGAGGTCATGACAGCCCGGTCATGCGCCGACCCCAGGAGCCGAGCGTCGCCCAGTTCAGCAGCCTCCCGTCGGCGGAACCCGCCCAGATGCGGATGAACAGGGGCTGGCGCAGCAGCAGGAGCGCCGCCGTCATCGTCGCCCGCGGACGCGGGCGGAGGTACCGGACGAGCGCGTGCGCCTCGCGCGCATACAGCCGCATCTTGGCGCGGTCCTTGTAGCGGGCCGCTCGCACGTACATCTGGACCCAGGTGGTGATGAACCGGGGAGCGAGCACGTCGCTGCGGTAGTAGAGGCCGCGCCACTTGTCATTGGGGAAGGCCTGGATCAGTTTCTGCGAGTAGATGCGCAGCGACTCCACCATCCGGTCCGTGCCGCCCGACGAGGAGGCGTGGATGCGCCACTGCGAGGTCGGGAAGGGAACGAAGATGTTGTCGTAGTCAGCCCGGAAGATGCGCAGGAACAGGTCGTCGTCCTCGTAGCCCGAGAGGCGTTCGTCGAACCCGCCGACCTCGAGGATCGCCTCGCGCCGGATCAGGGTCGCCGACGGCTGAATGATGAAGCCTTGGAAGAGCACCTTCATCAGGTCGCGCTTCGGGTTGTCGACCTTCGAGTGCTTGACGAAGTCGCGGGTGACCAGCCGCCCGTCGATGTCGATGTCGTCGAAGTCGCTGTACGCCCAGCCCAGACGAAGGCCGGTGTGCTCGGTCACGGCGCGGGCGAGGACCTCGAGATGGTTCGGGTACCAGATGTCGTCCTGGTCGATGAGTGCGATCCACTCGCTTTCGCACATCGAGATGGCGAGATTGCGGGCCGCCGACTGACCCGCGTTCACCTGCGCGACGATCCGGATGAGCGGATTCTCGCGGGCGATCGCGCGGACGAGCTCCATGCTGTCGTCTGTGCAGCCGTCGTCGACGACGATGATCTCGTCGGGGGCGACCGACTGCGCGAGCACGCTGGCGAGAGCCTGCTCGACCCACAGACGGCCGTTGTACACCGGCATGATCGCGGCGACGCGGATCCGGCCCGGGTGGGCAGCCCGCTTGCCGGGCTCCGGTTCGCGCGGTGAGGTCTGGCCGGCCATGGGGGGCATCCTTCGGGGGTTCCGGACGTTCAGCCGGTCGGGTCAGTAGCGTACCGCACGACGAAATGCGCCCGACAGCGCGGGTTCGGCCGCTCCGTGCCGCATCCTGCCTGCTGTCGCGCTGACCACCTCCGGTCGCGCTGATACACTCGTCAGGTTGACCTTCGGGTCGACGCCGATCGCGCCCGTAGCTCAACGGATAGAGCATCTGACTACGGATCAGAAGGTTGGGGGTTCGAATCCCTTCGGGCGCACGATCCATGAAGGCCCTCGCACCTCGCGGGGGCCTTTCGTCGATCGTAGGGAGACAGGCCATGGCACGCACCGTGATCGCCCGGCAGTACGGCGGCATCCCCGACCTCGAACTCGCTGATCTGCCCGAGGCACCGCTCGAGCCGGGACGCGTGCGGATCGCCGTCAAGGCTGCCGCCATCAATCCGGCGGATCTGAAACGTCTGCGCGGTGAGTTCGGCCGAAACGAGAAGTCGCTGCCGTTGCGCCTCGGCTCCGAGGTGAGCGGCGTTGTCATCGAGGTGTCAGCGGATGCCATCGGCCCGGCCGGCAGGATCTCGGTGGGCGACGAGGTGGTCGGCTATCCGGTCTCGGGCGGGCTCGCCGCCGACGTCGTCGCGAAGGCGGAGTCGGTGCTGCCGAAACCCGCCGGGCTGGGCTGGTCGCAGGCCGCCGGGCTGCTCGTCGGTGCCGTG
>Ga0207667_10004282_pt1 | contig 17487 bp, 15 predicted proteins | sample KBSCornC52_FD_184301 | JGI IMG/M metagenome (GOLD analysis project Ga0207667, IMG submission 184301) | Corn rhizosphere microbial communities from Kellogg Biological Station, Michigan, USA - KBS Corn C5-2 (SPAdes) (version 2) | ecosystem: Host-associated > Plants > Roots > Rhizosphere > Soil ...
ACGAACCCGAACGCATCCCCCGTCATTACCCAGCCGGGGCCGTGGCCGCGCTCGGAGACAAGCTGGTAATTGGTGTAAACGGCCACTTCGCTGATGCGACGGCGATTCTTCCCGGCATCGGAAAGCTGTGAGTCGCGATCGATGGCCGCCTCGAGCCGTTCCTCCGGCGTGGCGCCCAGCTTTGCCGCCTCGTCTTTGTTCAAGACGATGCCCACCGACATGCGATCGCGCAGCGGAATGCGCCAGCTCCAACCCGCGTGATCCATGCGACCGATGACAACCTGGCCCTCGATGCGATGCGCGGTGACCCCCTCGTAGTGCGCGAAATAAGCGACATCCTTGCGCGGGCCGACCTCGGCCGGAATATCCAGCGTACGCGCGAAAAGCCGCGCGCGCCCCGTGGAATCGACGAGCAGATCGGGCTGTCGGCCATTCAACCACGGCGCCGCGGCGAGCGTTTCAGCGGCGAGCTTGATCCCATCCTGCCCCACCCGCTCGACCTGGCCGCGCACCCGGGCGCGCTTCGCGCCGAGCTCATCCGCGCGTTCGTCGAAAAGCCGATCGAGCGCGGGACGCGGTGAATTGTAGGAATACGTCGGGAGCACGCCCTCCACGGAATCGAAGCAGAAATCGATCGCCTGATCGCGGCCAAAGGTGAAGGTGACTCCGGGCTTGTGCTGGCAGATGGCGGCGGCGCGCTCCTCAATGCCCAGCTTGCGCATCACCGGAATGATCGAAGGGATGAGCGATTCGCCGACGATGAGATCGGGCCGGCGGCCGTCGTCGAAAATGGTCACGTCCACGCCCTTCAGCGCGAGGAGCGACGCGAGGGTCGCTCCCGAGGGGCCGCTGCCGATGATACCGACGGTTTTGATTTGCTGCTTCATCTTTGGATTTTGCCGCTGGGCGTAAGCGGAACGCTCTCGACCAGCTTGAATTCGACCGGCACCTTATACCGCGCCAGGGCGCCCCGGCAATAGGCCGCCAGCGCGGAAATCTTCGGCGGATTTGCCGGATCGCGCGGGACGATTTCCGCCACCGGCACGGCGCCGAAACGCGGGTTGGGTTTGCCGGTGACGCGCGCGCGTTTCACTTCCGGGACTTCGCACAAGATCGCCTCGATTTCCTCGGGGAAACATTTCAGCCCCGCGACATTGATCACCGAATGGCTGCGCCCGAGAAGATGGATGTCGCCGTCTTCATCGATGCGGGCAAGATCGCCGGTGTGGAACCAGCCCTGCTCGAGCACCTCCACACGGGAACGCCACGGATGCAGGTAGGCGTCGAACATGCCCGGGCCCCGCAGAAAAAGTTCGCCGTCGCCGCGCACTTCCGCGTGGTAGTCGGGTAACGGAGAACCGATCGAAGTCGGCTTTTCGCGTGGGCGCTGGAGATTCAAGAGCGGCAGCCCGACCTCGATGATCCCGAGCCCCTGGCAGAGCGGCAGCCCATAGCGCTGGGCGAAGGTTTCTGCTGTCCCCGGGGGCAGCGCCGCCGCGGTGGAAACGGCGAGACGCAGCGTGGGCCACGCCCGGCCAGAACCTTCCGAGGCGAGCAGCGCGTGATGAAACGGCGCGCCGTAGAGCACGGTCCCGCCATGCCTGGTGGCAGCGGAGAGCACGTCCTCCGCGAGGTGCGAGTTCTCGATGATCGTCGTCGCGCCATGCAGCAGATAGAGCATGATCGAGACGGCGAAATGATGGGCCATGGGCAAAATCCAGACGATGCGATCCGCCGGGCCGATGCCCAGTCCGCGGTTCGCCGCCGTCACCCGCGCCAGCAGGCTTTCGTGTGAAAGGACCACTCCCTTGCTCGTTCCGGTGGTGCCGGAGCTGAAGCGGATGAACGCCGGATTCAGCGCCGCGAGTGCTGTTGGATCGAAGCCCATATCCGTCGCCATCGGCACCTCGCGAATCTCTCCCTGCGCATCCAAAATCGCCCCCACACCGGTCTCGCGGATGACTCGCTCGCGCTCCCGCGCCGACAACTCGCTGGCGATCGGCACGAGGCATTTCCCCGTGCGCACGATCGCGAGGGCCAGCACCACGTGAGCGATGCCGTTCGGGCAATCGAGCCCCACCCGCATGGCCTGCGAGGCACTGATGCGTTGCGCCGCGGCATCCGTCATTTCGATGAGGCGTCCGTAGGTCACCTCCTGCCCCTCGCCGATCAACGCAATGGCCTTTCGATCGGCATCCCGAAAAATCCGTTCAACTATGTTCATGAGCAATCTTCTCGCGAGCGGCATTCACGGCTGCTGCGTCACATTCACCGTGAAGAACTTTCAGCGCAGCGGCAAGTCCCGCCGCTTCGCCAGTGGCCAGACAGGTGCCGATGACCCGCACGGAAGCCTGCGCCTCGTGGCTGCAGGAAAGGCAACGACCTGCCAGGAAGAGCGCCTCGTCATCGCGTGCCTGCAGCGCACGCAGCGGGATGCCGCAAGGTTCATCGCCCGTCGGAAAACGCAGCCGCGGCCCCGTCGCGGTCTCGCGCAATTCCATCGGCCACGCGGCGTAGGCCACGGTATCGTCAAATTGCGCACCGCTCTCGATGTCCGCCGCTTCGAGCCGGTAACGGCCCACGATGCGCCGGCTCTCGCGCACTCCGGCGCGAGCGGGCCACGCCGCGATATAGCTTTTCTCCAAGCCATCGATTCCCTTCAGAAACGCCGCCAGTTGCCGCGCCACTTCACGTCCTTCGCTTTCCAGGCGCGAGAGACATCCCGCTTCCAGTGGATTGAAATCCGGTCCGCCCTCGAGATCGATGGTGACAAAAACTTCCCCGGCCTGCGGGCTCTCGCGGAGATGCGCGCCGAGTGCGGCTGTGGGGAGCGTCCCCGCCTTCACCCCCTGGGAAATCTGCCGCGCAATTCGCAGCCGCGCATCGTCACCGAGCTTGCCTGCTTCGACTCCAGCGAGGGCGAAAATATACGCGGGCCGCTGCAGTCGCGCGGTCTCCATCTCGCACGGCGCTCCGCGCAAAGCGGCGAGCACCGCATCCCCCGTGGCATCGACAAACACTTTCGCCCCCATCTTTTCCGCGCAGCCCCGCCAGGCCAGCGTGATCGAGTCCGCATCCGCCGACACGATCTCCGATTGCAAGCGCACTTCCAGATTCGGCGTCTCCCGCGCGATGGCGTCGCAGAGCAGCGCAAACACCGCCGGCCGCTGCAGCAGCACTTCCACACGCCCCATGCGCACCGGGCTGCTCGCGCCGCCTTCGGCGACCAGGCGCCGGGCAAATTCCGCAGCGAATCCGGCGTTCGCCAGCACCGGCGCGCTGTCTCCTTTCGGCAATCGGTAGAGCCCGCAAATCGAATGCACCAGCGCCGCCGACGCCATCCCTCCCAACAGCCCATTCCGCTCCACGAGCAACGTCTTCGCGCCGCAGCGCGCCGCTGCCACCCCAGCGGCCAATCCCGCACTTCCGCCGCCGGCCACGACGACGTCGAAGTTCATGGAATGAGATCCGGTCGCGGTTCGCCGAAGAGATCTTCCAGCGTCTGCTCCAGCATCAGCCGGCGTTCTTCATCCGAGAGGCAGCCCTCGCGCCACGTCACGGTGATATTCACCTGGCCGCCGCGTTCGCAGAAAAACAACCCCGTTCCCGGCGGCGTCGCCAGGCACGGCAGGTGATAGGCATTCGTGATCTTCGCCCCCGCGAATTCGATCAACTCCGGCGCAAACGCCCCGGTGTGGGAATGGAAAAACGAGCACATCTCGCCCTTAAACTGCCACCGGACGACCTTCATGAACATCCAGGAAGGCAGCCGCATCATCATTTCCAGGACCACAAGGAAGGACTCGTCCAACCGGCCGCGGGTCATCTCCGCGAATTGCTGCTTCATCGCCGCCGTCGCCGCTTCAATCGTCTCCAGCGCTTCACGCACGGCACTGAAGAAGAAGATCGAAACCTGATTGTGAAACAGCGGCCCCCGCGCTCCGCGTTTCCGAGTTTGCACCGGCACGCTCACCACATAACCCTGGTGCTGCTTCGCGCGATGCCGGAAGACGCGATCATGCGCCCGCGCCGCGCAGGCGACGTAAAAGGTCATGGGAAAAAGCGCCCCGGCCATTCCTTCGACGCGCGCATTCAGCTTCGCCGAATCCTCGACGCTGAGCGTGATCACCTGATAGTGCCCCCGCCCCCGGCGCGGGCGCGGCCCGGCCAGCGAAGGCGCGCCAATCCTGGCCAAATCCTCCAGCCGATACACCGCGGCCTTGGTCTTCTTGATCTTCTCCGCGAAGGTCATCTCCGGCTTCACCGGCTCTTTCACATCGCACGTTTCGTCGACGCCGTCGCAAAGCCGGCCGATTTCCGCGAGGAGCAACTCCGCTCCCTTGCCATCAATGAGCAAATGCGACCAGGACAATGCCGCAGAGCAGCGTCCATCCCGGCCCTCCACGATGTCGAGCCGGGCCTTGAAATGAATCCCCTCCACCTCCAGCGGCTGGGTCATGATGTCCTGCAGCAGTTCCATCGTGTCCGGCACTTCGGTGGCCTCGGCCAGGACGCCCGCCGAGCCACGCTCCCGCCAGAGCCCGAGCGGCAAGCCGCGATCCGGGGCGGCCGGCACTTCCCAATACGGCAGCCACGTTTTCCAATCGCGCCGCAGCCGGCCGACAAGCAGCGGATGCTTTTTCACCAAACGATCCAAGGCCGGACGCAGCCGCGCCACATCCGGCAAACGGTCGAGCTCGATGATCGACTGGGTGATGTGCCGTCCCTGCCGGGTCCGGCGCATGAAGTCGTCGTGCGCGAGGAGAAAGCAATCCGCCACACGGACCGGCACCCGCGTCACGCCTTTATCGGCGGCAGCCATTCGCCCTAGGCTGAGGGCGCCATCCGGGCCCGGACGAGGCCAGCCACGCTCCGCACGGTGCTGAAATTCTGCCGGGTCAATTCACCCTCGGGCAACGCCACCCCGTATTCTTCCTCGATCAGGATGAGAAACTGCATGATGGCCATGGAATCCAATCCCGAGTCATAAAGATTGCTGTCCGCATTGAAGCCCGGCTGGGTCTCAAGGAGGCGTTCGCTGACGAGTTGGACGAGTTGTTGTTCCAGGGTTCCCTGTTGTGGAATGGGTTGCGTGGCCATCAGTTGCGCGCGGTGCTTAATGGATGACTCCGAGTGCGTCAAGACACCAGTTGACTTAAGGCCGCCCGATTTTGTTCCACAGTGGCCGCACCTACCTCTACGCAGCCGGCCCCTACCTTCGCCGGGTTCCACAGACGGGGACGTGGGGAAACAGTACGTAATATCACGACGTTTTTCCCTGCGCGGCGGGCCAGATCGCTCTTTAGGCGGAAAAGTTCGTCGCAGATGATCTGGTGGGACAGATTGACCGCATGGGACATCCCCCGGGGCCGCCCTCCTTCGCGCACGGCCAGTTCCTCCGGATTGGCCACGATGTGCACCAGGATAGTATCAATTTCCGGGTCATCGATCCACTGGTCGAACGGCAAGGCATTAGCCACGCCGCCATCCCAAAACCAGTGATCCTCCACGGGACGAGTGGCGAAGACTCCGGGAAAGGCGCCGCTGGCGAGAATAAGTTCGGCCAACGGACCGGAGGTGACCGCCTCGCTGCGACCGGCGGAGAGATTGGTCACAGAGAGGGCCAGCTTGGGCGCGTGGCATTCCTCGATGCGTCGGGCGCCCAACTTCGCCCGCAACAGGGCGGCGGCCCGTTCGCCGCGGAGGGCTCCGGTGTGGCCGGGGAGATTCAAGATCGTGGCGAAACCGCGCAAAGGCGCACCCGGTTCACGGAACACCTTGCGCAATTCCGGGGAGGCGAAGATCTCAAGCATCTCTTCGGGAGAAATGCCCGCGGCAAACAACCCCGCCACCAGCGCGCCGGCAGACGCCCCGCTCACCGCCACCGGGCGGACTCCGAGGGTTAACAGCGCACGTAAAAACCCCGCATGGGCAAAGTAACCCAAAAAGGAAGAGTTCAGGCACAGAGCCACGCGACTAGACATCCCCAGCCACCTCCGCGTGCAATCTCCGCAAAGCCTGCGTGATCTCCTCGGCCATCGCCACCCGCGCGGCGGTGCGATTCGGACCCGTCCGCGGCGGAATCAATTCCCCAAATGCCACCACCCAGGGCGTGCGTGCGCCCGGCAGCCAATTTCTCCATCGCCGGAATTGCGCCCCGCCCAATACAACGCACGGCAATACGGGCACCCCCGCCAATTGCGCAAGCTTGCACACCCCGGAATCAATCCCGCCCGAGGCGAGCACCGACTTCTCATCGAAGCGCATGCCCCCTTCCGGAAAAATGCCCACGACCTCCCCGGCTTTGAGCAGCCGCGCCAGCTGGCGGACCGTCGTCGTGTCGACCTTGCTGCGGTCCAACGGCAGCGCGCCAAAGGTGGTCAGGAACCAGCGGGGCAGTGGGTGACGGAAGATTTCCACAATGCTCAGCCAATGGATCATGCGAGGGGTCGCCGCGACGAGCAGCGGCGCATCGTAAGCGCAGGTATGATTCGCCGCCAGCAAGTAGGCCCCGGTCGCCGGCACGCGTTCCGCGTGCAAGATGCGCGGCGTCGAAACCAGGCGAAAGATGGCGGTGCCGAAAGCGCGCACCGCGCGGTAAAAGAGCTCGTTACTCATTACGGCAGGATCGAATCTTCGAGTCCGTACTCGCAGCGCAGCCGCGCGTAAAGCTCCACCATCGCCTTCTCGATGCGCGCCGCCATTTCCGCTCGCGCGGCGCGTTTGTCCGGCCCCTGCACCGGTTCAATGAAATCCCCGCACGCCATCCATAGCCGCCCGCGCTTCGCCGGCAGCCAGGGGTCGACTGCGTTCAGCTTTTCGGTGCCCAGAATCACGCAGGGCAGCACCGGGCAATTCGCCCGCGCCGCGAGGAGGCAAACGCCGCGTTTGATCTGCGCACCGCGCAGCACTGATTCCCCGCCCGTTTTGATCTCACCTTCAGGAAAGACGCCCACGACTTCTCCCTGCTTCAGGCGCTCCAGCGCGGTCTTGATCGCCTTCACCGGCACACCCCGCCGGTTCACCGGAAAGGCATGCATTGCGTCCAGCAACGCGCGCGTCCAGCCACGCCGATAGAATTCGATCCGCGCCATCCAACTCACGCGGCGGGGCAATTGCGAACCGACGCAGAACGGATCCAGATGGCTCACATGACTGCAGGCCAGCAGCCAGCCCCCGGGACGTTGCGCGGCCTCGAGCCCGAACGCTCGAATACGCATGGTGCAGAAAGCAATGCAGCGTAGTTTAAACCGCGCGATCCAATAAAACACGGCGTCAGACCAGTTGCTCGTCCGCGGGAATGACGAATGAATATCCCCGCGCCCGCAATTCATCGATTACCCGGAGAATGGCTTCATTGCTGCGTTCGCGGCCTTCGTGCAGGAGCACTATCGCACCGGGCGAGACATTCGAACTCACGCGGCGGGCCACTTCCTCCGGAATACAGGTCAGCCCGTCCTTTCCTCGCACGCTCCAGCCGACGAAACGCATCCCACGCCGCAGGAGGGTTGGCTCGAGAAAGATGTTCTTCAGTCCCACCGGGGAGCGGAACCAGCGGATGACCGACACGCCGGCGCTGCGCAACGCCTCGTTGCAGGCGTCGACTTCCCGGCGCAGCTGCCCCGGGCGCAGCCACCAGAACAGATGCGCCGGGTGCGTCTGGGTGTGATTGGCCAGCGAATGCCCGGCCGCGACCAGCGCGGCGCCCACTTCCGGCTGCCGTTGCAGATTCTGGCCCTTCACGAAAAACGTCGCCTGCACTCCGCGGCGCGACATCTCCTCGCTCAGTCGCAGGCTGGCCTCGCCGTCGGGTCCGTCATCGATCGTCAACCAGACCTCGCTGCCCTTGGGCCGGAAACGCGTGGCCACCCGGACAAGCCATCCGCATGAGGGCGTGACGATCGCGTAAAAAAAGCAGGCATGCACGGCCAGGGCCGTCGCGATCAACCACGGATACCGAAAGTGCGTGCCGAAGAGCACCAACGGCGCGGCATAATTCGCCGTGAGCAGACAAGGGCGAATCCAGGATTTGGGTGGGACAGGGGCGGGCACGGCGCGCGGAGGATAGACACCCTTTTCGCTCTGCGAAAACTCTTAAGTAACGAGTTCCGCCACCACACGTTCCCATTGAGCAAACCCGTTCACCGTGTACTCTGCACCTCTCTCATGAACGAAACCTACGATGTCGCGATCATCGGCGGCGGCCCGGCGGGCAGCACAGCCGCCTGCCTGCTGGCCAGGGCTGGACGCCGCGTCGTGGTCCTCGAACGCGAGAAATTCCCCCGCTTTCATATCGGCGAATCCCTCCTGCCCTACAGCATGCCGGTCTTCGATCGCCTCGGCATCCGCGAGGAACTGGATCGCACCGCCCAGCCCAAGAACGGCGCCGAACTCATCACGGCCTGCGGCACGAGCCACGTCATCTTCCATTTCCGTGACGGCTTCCGCCTGGCGCATCACCGTTCCTATCAGGTCGAGCGCGCGGGCTTCGACAAGCTGCTCCTCGACAACGCCGCCAAAAGCGGAGCCGAGATCCGTGAAGAGGTCACCGTGCAGGGAGTCGATTTCGATGACGATGGCGCAACCGTCCGCCTCGGCGGGCCGAATGCCCCCACCCTGCGCGCCCGCTATATCATCGACGCCAGCGGCCGCCACACCGTCATCGGCGCGCAACAGGGGCTCAAGAAGAGCTACTCGCATCTCAATAAATTCGCGGTCTTCGCTCATTACGAAAACGTCCGCCGGCCGCCCGGCGAGGATGGCTGCACCCTCACGCGGATGGTGCGCGCGCGGGACCGCTGGTTCTGGGTCATTCCGCTCAGCGATACCAAGACCAGCATCGGCATGGTCACCGACACGGCGAATTTCAAGCAGTGGAAGATGTCGCCCGAAGAAGCGCTCGAGACCGGATTCCGCGAGCAACCACACTTCACCGACATCCTCGCCTCCGCGAAACGCGTGACCCCGGTCTACACCACCGGCGACTACAGCTATCGCAATACCCGTCTCGTCGGCTCGCGCTGGATGTTGGCCGGCGACGCCGCCGGTTTCATCGATCCCGTCTTCAGCACCGGCGTATTTCTGGCCATTGCCTCCGGAGAGCAAACCGCCGACGCGATCCACATTGCGCTCGATCGCCCGGAAAAGAGGGCGGGTCTTTTCGCCGGCTACGAGAAGCGCCTGAACCGCGTGATGGATCTTTATCTGCGCTTCGTGAATTCCTGGTATCAGCACGAGTTCATCGAGGTCATCAGCTCGCCGACCCGGCACTTTCAGCTTCCAGAAGCCGTCAATGCCGTGCTCGCCGGCAACATCAACGGCGGCTTCGCCGTGTGGTGGCGCATGCAGCTTTTCTATCTCGTCGTTTTTCTGCAGCGTTTCGCCACGCTCGTGCCCCGCCTTAGCCTCATTCCCACACCCACGACTTCGACCTCCACCGCCCCGACTGTCTAGACATGCGTTCCCTGATTTTCTCCGGCCTCCTCGCGCTGGCTGTGCTGCTCACCGGCTGCCAGACGCCACATTCCTTTTCCAAACCCGACGCCTCGTGGAAGGCGCATGTCGGCCAGTTAAAATTCTCCAATCGCAAGCGCACGCTGATTGGCGACGTGGTGGTACAGCAACGCGGCAAGGATGAGTTCCAGCTCGATTTCATCAAAGGCGGCGGACTGCCGCTCCTATCCGTGCGCCAGGATGCCGCGACCTCGCGTGCCGAGGGCATCCTCGTCCACGGTTCCTGGCAGGGCGCGCCCGGTTCGGCTCCGCTTCCCCTGCGTCCTTGGCTCAAGCTGCGCGATTCCTTCGCCCAGTCGAATGCCCCGCACACCGAGGCAAAATACAGCGGCGGCCAGCTCAGTATGTTGTTCGTGGATTTTCCGAACGACAACCAGCGCTTCGTCTTCCAGTTCAGCCGCTAGGGCGCACTTGGTTTGCGCATGAGTTTGGATCGCACGTTCGCCCGCATCGTCACGCACCATCGCCTCGCCCTCGGCCTCGCCGTGGTCGCGATGCTCATCGCCGCGCTGCTCACCATTCGTTTTCGCGTCCATTTCGCCTCGGACGTGCTCGACCTGCTGCCGCAGCAATTCGAGGCGGTGAAGGCATTCAAAACCTTCGACCGCGAATTCAGTCAGGCGCGTGAGCTCACCATCGGCCTGCTCGACGAGACCGGCCAGGTGGACCTCGACGCGTTCTCCGAGCATTTCTCTGAAAAGCTTCGTGAAGAGCCGTGGATCGCCCGCGTGATGGATCGCTCTCCGCTGGAATCGCCCGGAGGACTCGAAGCCGCCCGGGCGCTTGCCCTGCCGCTGCTACTCAATCTCGACACGCCGGATTTCGACCGGGCTCTGCACGCGGTGGCACCGGACGAGATCGCCGCACGCTTGAAAAAACTGCATGGGGAATTGGAAGCTGGCTCGCCCAAGGCGGAGTTCCAATTGGATTTCGATCCGCTCGGCCTCGTTGCCCCGGCGCTCAAGCCGCTCGGCAGTTCCTTCTCCATCGAGCAAACGCGTCCCCTCGCCTCGCCCGATGGCACGCTGCGCATCGTCCTCGCGAAAACGAAGCAGACCGATCTCGGCGCGAAGACCTGCCAGGAGATCATGGACAAGGTCGAGGATTTCAAGAAGCGCGTGCTGACCGATTGGAAAGGGCCTGCGCCGAAGATCCTCGTCACCGGCCGCACGCCGTATGTCGGTGAGCTCTCCCGCACCATGGGCAGTGACGTTATCTCCACTGTGGTCGGCTCCGTGGTGCTGGTCACCGCCGTGTTCCTTCTCGGCTTTCGCCGCATTCGCCCGCTCTTTTCCATCATGGCCGTGCTCGCGCTTTGCTGCGTCATCGCCGTGGCCTTGGGCGCGCTCGTCTTCCGCGAGCTGAACATGATCACCATCGGCCTATGCTCGATCCTCATCGGTCTCGGGGTCGACTTCGGCATGATGCTCTACGCCGTCTACGAGCGCGAACGCGAGACCGGCGCGGACCACGAGGCCGCCATCGCCGCCGCCATCCGCAGCCAGGGCATGGGCGTCTTCTTCGGCTCGCTCACCACAGCGGCCGCCTTTCTCTGCTTCCTGCGCAGCCAGTCCACCGGCTTCGAGCAACTCGGCGTCCTCATCGCTTTCGGCATCCTCTGCGCGGGGCTTTTCATGGCCACGGTTTTCTTTGGTTTCCTCGGCGGGAAATTTCGCCTGAAAGGGGCCGACTGGCTCTGGACCGGTGGCGCCCATTTCGTCCGCTACGTGCATCGTTCGCCGCGGGCGTTTTTCCTCTGCTTCGCCGCCTTGCTCGGCATGTGCGCGATATTCGCGTTCGTGCCGGTCGGCCGGGTGCAATTCGACGCGAATCCCAAATCGCTCGAACCCAAGGACAGCCGCGCGGGCATCGCCTTGCGAACGATTCAATCGAAAATGCCCATCGCCGCCGAACCCGTGATCGTCCTGCTCCGCAGTGCCAATGCTGAGCAGTTTCACGACGGCTGGGCGAAACTCCAGGCCTCCTGGACGAAGCTGGTCGCCGAGAAAAAGCTCCGCTCCGCCGCCTCACCGGCCGCGCTCGCCATCTCTCCAGCACGCCTTTCGGCAAACGCCGCGCGGCTTCAATCCATCGACTTTGCCGCCTCGCGCGCGGCCCTGAATACCACCATTGCCACCGAGGGGCTGAGCCCCGAAGCCTTCAAGCCGGCCCTCGCCACCCTCGACTCGCTCGAGGCCATCGCCCACGGCGACCGCAGCCAGCTCGATTGGCGCAAGGCGTTGCCGGAGGATTCCACCTGGTGGTTCGTGCTCGACCGCTTCTTCTCGCGCGATCCGAATCTCGGCGCCGCCTACATCACACCCAATCACACGCTCTCCACCTTCGCGGAGAAGGAACAGCTTCGGAAAGAGATCGAGTCCGCGCAGGTGCCGGTGCTGATTTCCGGCTGGAGCTACACCCTGCAGGATCTCGTCCCGTGGTCGAAGGGCAAGCTCACCGAGCTCTCCATCATCATGGTGGTCTTCAACGTCCTGCTGCTGCTTTTCCTTTATCGTCGCGCTTTCCCGCTTTTCATTCTCATGCTTAGCCTCGCGCTTTCCATCGCCGCGCTCGTGACGACGCTAAAGCTTTTTGCCATTCCTCTGAACATGTTCAATGTCCTCGCCTTCCCCCTCGTGCTCGGCGTGGGCGTGGACTATGGAATCTACATCGTCATCGCCATGCGTCAGGAGGGGCAGCAGGAGAGCAATCTCGCCACGGTGGTGAAACCCGTGCTCCTCAGCGGACTCTGCACCACCTGCGGTTTCGGTTCCCTCGCCTTCGCCGCCAATCCCGCCCTGCGCAGCCTCGGCTCGGTGTGTGCCATCGGCGTCGCCTGGTGTCTCTTTGCAACGCTGTGCTTCGTCCTGCCGGCCTATGCCTGGCGGGGAGCCAAATAGCCCGGCATGCGCGACTCGCTCTATACCATCGGCGGTTTCAAGCTGGCCTTCATTCTTGCGCGCTTGCTGCCGCGCTCGATCAACCGGCGCATCGCCGCGCGCATCGGTCTCGCGGCTTACGCCCGCAGCCCGGAGGCCCAATCGGCGCTGCATTCCAATCTCCGTCTCGTGACCGGCCAGAACGGCGGAACGCTCGACGCGCTCTGCGAAAAGAACGTCGTCAACTTCAGCCGCATGCTCGCGGATTATTTCATCTGTGCCGGTTCAAATGCCGCGAAGGAAGCGGCCGCACTGTTGCATCACGACAACGGTGAGCAACATCTCACCGCGGCGCGCGCCCCCGGCAAAGGCGTGATCGTGGTCACCGGCCATCTCGGCCACTGGGAACTGGGCGGACTCATGCTCGCCCTGCTCGGTCTCCCGCTGACGGTGGTCACGCTCGAGGAGCCGAGCTCCGAACTGACCCGCTGGCGCGAAGCCTGCCGCCGCCAGTTGGGCATCAAGACCATCACCGTCGGCCCCACCTATCCCTTCGCCTTCGTGGAGATGATGCAGACCCTGCGGCGCAATGAACTCATCGCCATGCTGGTCGATCGTCCGTACGAAGGCAGTGGAGCCTGCGTGGAACTCTTCGGCCATAAGACAGAATTTTCCACCGCCGCCGCCCTGCTCGCCCACCACACCGGCGCCAGCGTCCTTCCCGCCTTTGTCGTCCTCGATGAAGACGGCGGCTACAGCACGATGGCCGAATCGCCGATCCCGATGGATATGCAGGGCGACCCGCACCAGACCCTCCTAAGCAATACCCAGCGCATCGCGACGGTCTTCGAAGGCATCATCCGCCGCTACCCCGACCAGTGGTTCAATTACGTCCCGATTTGGAAGGGAGAGCAGGCCTCCGCGCCCGTGCCAGCCATGCCGAAGGGTGAAAATGAGGTGAGCCGCGCGTAGATCCCGGCCCGCTTGCGTTGAATGAGCCGTGATCCCTGATTTCGGCCTCGTCCATACAAACGTGAATCAGGCCGCACACGAATCCTCGGCACTGATTTTCACCTTTTCCACCTTGCTCTCGCGCGTTCTCTCGCCCCCAATGCACGCTCTTCCGCCTCCGACCACCTTCATGCGCACCGCCCTCGCCCTCTGTTTTCTGCTGCTCTCGCTGACCCTTCGTGCTGCTGATCTTACTGCTGCCGAGACGCAGGCGCTGCTGAAAAATCTGCAGGAGCATCGCGCCAAATACCCATCGCTCTCCGCGGATTTCGTCGAGGAACGCACCTCGCATCTGCTCAATAAGCCGATCACCAGTGAGGGCAACATCGCCTTCCAAGTTCCGAATAAATTCCGTCGCGAAGTGATCGGCAAGAGCCCGAGCATCACGGTGAGCAACGGCCAGAAACTCTGGATCTATTATCCGAATTTCAAGGAGGCCGAGCTCTACACCCTCGGCCAGAAAGCGTTCTTCGACGACTCCATCGCCGCCCTCACTGCCGGTCTCAACTTCCAGCGCGTGGATCAATATTACAGCGTGAAAGCAGCGCACGAAGACCACGGCTACCGCCTTCTCCTCACGCCACGCGGCAGCGGCCTGCGGCGCATGGTCAAGGAACTTACCGTCTGGGTAGACGACGAATACAAAATCGATCGCAGCGAAACCGTTCTCCCGAAGGGCGACCGCATCGTAACGGCCTACAAAAACCAGCGCCCGACCCCGCTTTCCCCGGGCATTTTCGATTTCACCCCACCCGCCGACGCGCACATTTCGCAGCCACTCGGGAAGTAATCCGATCATCCAATTCCCGATGGCCCGTCGCTGGCAGAGAGCGCGAGTCTAGGGCGGCCATCCTGGCCGCCGTCCGCAGGCATTCCGCGCGATTCACCCACCCGCGGCGGCGAAGATCGCTGCCCTACAATCGCGTCCCCTTTTTTAGGAAACGTCTTTCGCACCCCCATGATTTCCCGCATACGCATCGCGCAAGACCTGCATCGTATGGCGGATGCGAATCGGTGTACCCAATTTCGCCAGGTGAACACGCAGTTGGGTAAGACAGCCGATGTTACCCGAGACGACGACCTCAGCACCGGTCTCAATCACAGCTTTCGCCTTCTTCTCGCCGAGCGACGCCGCAATCTCCGGTTGATCGATATTGTAAGTGCCCGCGCTGCCGCAGCAGATCTGTGCATCGCGCAATTCGCAAAGCTCCACGCCAGGAATGGCGCGCAACAACTGGCGCGGCTCGCGGCGGACGCCTTGAGCGTTGGCGAGATGACAGGCGTCGTGATAGGCGATTTTCAAAGAGCCGCCCTGACCCGCAGGCATCTCGCGCAAACCCAGGCGTTGCAGAAACACACTCACATCGAGCACACGCTTGCGGAATTCCTCGGCCCGCGCTTCATCCGGCGTGCCGCGCAGGATGAGATGATATTCGTGCATCGCTGAACCGCAGCCCGCGGCGTTGGTCAGGATCGCATCCACGTCCGCTGGAAACGCCGCCAGATTGCGGCGCACAAAAGCCTGTGCTGAATGCAGGTCGCCGGTATGCCACGCCAGCCCACCGCAGCATCCCTGGCCTACCGGCACAACGACTTCCACGCCATTGCGCGCCAGCACTTCGATCGTCGCCGTGTTAATATCGGGCTCGAGCACCTGTTGCGCGCACCCAGCCAGCAACGCCACCCGCGCCCGCCGCTCGCCCTGCGCCGGCGTCACCACCGGCCAATATTGCGCAGGCGGCAATTCGTCCGGCACTAAATCGAGCATCGGCCGAAACAGCGCGGGCAGCATCCGTCCTATTCCTCCCCTCTTTCCGATTCTTCCCAGCCAGGCCGCGAAGCGAAACCGCTCCGGAAATGGAATCGTCTGACCGGCGATAAATCGCCGCAGCTTTTCCGCCAACGAGCGCCGCATTCCCGCCTGCATCTGTGCGCGAAACGGCGAGATGAGATCGCGATAGGGCACGCCACTCGGGCAAGCCGGTTCGCACGCCAGACATCCCAGACAACGATCCACATGCGGCTGCGCCGCCGCGAGCGGCAGCGTGCCTTCGAGCACTTCCTTCATCAGCACAATGCGTCCCCGCGGCGTGTCCATCTCCTGGCCGAGTTCGCGATACGTCGGGCAGGCGGCGAGGCAGAAGCCGCAATGCACGCAAGTCTCCACGGCGTGGGTCATGGGAGCACCCAGTGGCCCCAGCGTTTCAGTTGGAATCTGGTGCAGCATCAGTCGTTGAGGGAGGGAAAACGGTTTACAGGATCAAGCGCTTGCTTGACTGCTTGCACGATGGTTGGCCGAGAGCGCACGCCAAACCACAGCGGGGCATCGCCGCGTAGCGCAATGCCAGAGAGCGCGGCATTGCGGAGTCGTTCCTCCAACTCCTCCGCCTTCGCTGAAATAAAGGCCACATTTCCGCCCGCGCTCAGATGATATCGCAGCCCTTCCAGTGACGAAACCTTGCTGGGGGACAAGGCCGCCTTGATCAGCGGTGTCTCGGGATTTGCCCAACGAAACTCTCGCAGCGCCGCCCACGGATCATCGGATACGATCTCGCCCGGCCAGCGGGCGAGGACTTCCCGGCTGAGCGCTTTCAACGCCACCTCCGGGCCGCACAAGCGCCCCAGTACTTCCGTTTCTCCCGGCGCGATATCGAGCGCATCAAACTCGAAACGGGCATTGGCTGCTTCGGTCAGGACGGTTGCACCACCACGCAGTCTCAGCGTGAGCATCCCCGGCGGACGCGGGAATACCTTGAACGTCATCTCCGCCAGCACCCCAAAACGCCCCAGGCTGCCAACAAAGAACTTCGGCAAATCGAATCCCGCGGCATTCTTCACCACCTTCCCGCCCATGCGCAGGAGACGACCAGTGCCATCGACAAAGCGGACGCCTAAAATGAAGTCGCGCAGACCACCGTAGCGAAAGCGCCCCGGCCCACTCAGGCCAGCGGCCACGGTGCCTCCGAGAGTCGCACCCGCGTCGACCAGCATGGGATCGAACGGCAGATATTGCCCGCGCTCGGCCAGGGCTGCGGCGATTTCCCGAAGCGGAGTGCCCGCCGCCGCGGTGAAGGTGAATTCGCTCGGATCGTATTCCCGAATTCCGCGCAAACCGGCCATGGAGATTCGCACCGCGTCCACCTGCGAAAGCCTGGGTTTTGTCCCCGCGCCGACGGCAATCACGCGCGAAGCCGATTGCACAGCTTCGACGAGTTCCTCTACAGAAGTGGGCGTGAGGATCGTGTTCATTCGCGCGAAATGACGCCGGCTTTTTCCAGCGGATGCAGCCCATGCTGTTGCAACGACGGCGCCTCGGCGCTGGGAAACATCTTCCCGGGATTGGCGATGCCGAGCGGATCGAAAGCGGCCCGCAATCGGCGCAGGCAATCGATCTCGTCCGGGGAAAACATCGCCGGCAGATACTCGCGCTTTTCCATGCCGACACCGTGCTCGCCGGTAATCGATCCGCCCATCTCGACACACATCCTCAGGATTTCGCCGGCCAACGCCTCGGCTTGCTGCAACTCGCCGGGCACGCGCCCATTGAAAAGAATCAGCGGATGCAGGTTGCCATCGCCCGCGTGGAAAACACTGGCCACGCGCAATCCCGACTTGCCCGCCAACTCCCCGATGCGCCGCAAAGCTTCTCCCAGCCGGCGTCGTGGGACGACCCCATCCTGCACGATGAAATCTGGCGACAAGCGCCCCACCGCACTGAACGCGCTCTTGCGCCCCTTCCAAATCGCCATGCGCTCTTCCGCGTCGCGCGCCGGGCGCGCCTCCACCGGCTGGCTCGCCGCGATGATCTGGTCGAGTCGCTCGCGATCGGCCGCGACCACCTCGCGCGGGCCTTCGAGTTCCACGATGAGCACCGCCTCACATCCCGGCGGATACTCGGCATGCACCGCAGCCACGGCTGCTTCCAAAGCGAGCGCATCCATGATTTCCATCGCCCCCGGCAGAAGTCCGCTGGCGATCACCGCGGAAACGGCATCCCCCGCCTGCTCCAGCGTGCGATATCCCGCGAGCACGGTATGATAACACTCCGCGCGGGGCAGCAATTGCAGGGTGATTTCCAGGGCGA
>Ga0207667_10004283_pt1 | contig 17487 bp, 18 predicted proteins | sample KBSCornC52_FD_184301 | JGI IMG/M metagenome (GOLD analysis project Ga0207667, IMG submission 184301) | Corn rhizosphere microbial communities from Kellogg Biological Station, Michigan, USA - KBS Corn C5-2 (SPAdes) (version 2) | ecosystem: Host-associated > Plants > Roots > Rhizosphere > Soil ...
GCGAACCTCAGAGTGCACCAATAGGCAATTGGAAGCCAGTGAAGCCGCCGATCCCATTAGCGTCCAACAGAAAATGAAACCAGCTTATATTTTGCTATTCCCTCACTATTTAGTAACTTAGTTATCACCTGTAAGCAATATCTAATTTTCTTTCTTTTTAGTTATGCGAACTGTAATAACAGGGACAGGGAGCTTTATCCCGGAAAACGTAAAATTAAATAAAGATTTCACCGTCCATGATTTTTATGATGGCAATGAACAGCCGATCAAGGGCGATGCAGAGGACATCGTGCGGAAATTCGAGCAGGTCACCGGTATCTCCGCCCGGCGCTATGCTGATATGGTAACCAACGCTTCAGATATGGCAGCCTATGCGGCAGAAGAAGCCATACTGGACGCAGCCATCGATCCGGAGTCCATTGACCAGTTGATCGTTGCGCACAATTTCGGAAATGTCCAAAAGCATACAAGCCAATCCGACGCCGTTCCATCGCTGGCCGCACGGGTGAAACGCCTTCTGAAGATCAGAAATCCCAATTGCATCGCATACGACATTTTATTCGGCTGTCCCGGATGGCTTCAGGCGTTGATCCATGCGGATACATTTTTTAAGGCCAGGACGGCTCGCCGATGCCTCGTCGTGGGTACAGAAGCCCTAAGCCGGGTGATCGACATTTATGACCGGGACAGCATGATCTTCAGCGATGGGGCAGGTGCTGCAGTTGTCGAATCCTGGCCGGGGGAAGGCTCGGGCATTCTTGGGTCTGTGGCTCAGTCCTATGCTACGGAGGAAGTAGATTACATATATATGGGTAAATCCTATTTCCCGAACTCGGATCCCAGTGTCAAGTACCTCAAAATGCAGGGACGGAAGGTGTATGAATTTGCGCTTGACATCGTGCCACAGGCAATGAAGGCCTGCCTGGATGTCAGTGGGGTGAATATTCTCCAGTTGAAAAAGATATTTATCCACCAGGCCAATGAAAAAATGGATGCCGCTATCATACGAAGATTCTATCAGCTGTATCATTCGGGCACTGCACCCGAACTGGTTATGCCCATGAATATCCGGGAGCTGGGAAACAGCTCAGTCGCCACCATTCCCACCCTTTTCAATATGGTTCGCAAAGGCGCTCTGCCGGAGCACACCGTCCAAGCGGATGATATCATCTTATTTGCATCTGTTGGGGCAGGCATGAATGTTAACGCGGTTTGCTACCGGATGTGAAAGCCTGCAACGTTAACTTTTTACTGCATATAAAGAAATGACGTCCTTTATTCGGAGTCTTACAGGTAGCTACTGTTCGTTGAAAATGTGTGAATTATATAGCGCCTTAGGGTAAGTCTGTAATAGCACAGCTGTGTCAGACACTATCTTTGCTCAGGATTTCACTGAAAATTGGATTTTACAAAAGGGGCTGAATTTTTATTCGGGCCCCATCTTGTTTTATCCCAGTATAAGCCCTTCTTTGTAAACGATATTTGAATTATTACTTCCTGCTGAATGAAAGTATAAAAACGTACAGCATTTCAAAAACTCTCATATGATTCACTCATGTAAGCATACATCTTTATAGCCTGGAAGTTCGTGTGTGAATCATGTAAGCTTTATCATGAATAGTGTAATGCTTTATTGGTGAGATGTAGTACCTTTACTGCTCTCTCAAAAAGAGCAGCTATCCCGCCCAATTTTTCTATTACATTCCTTCTATTAATTGTTCAGGAACAATTTTTCTCGAGAACTGTATTAAAGTTAATTCCGCGGTTAGAAAAATAAACTTACCATTTAAACAAAAATTATGAAAAAAGCATTGTATCTGATCCCGGCCGGCATGTTATTTTTGTGCACGTCAGCCCACGCGCAAAAAGCTAACATCGACTCACTCGAGCTGGTCGCGCAAATCAGCCAGGATCAGCTAAAACTTGGCAAACTGCAAAATATGGTCGATCAAAAGACCAGGAACAAACAAACAGCAGCACTCGATGCGCAGAATTCAGCAAGCGATAATGTCAGGGCGGCAGAAAAGCTAAACGATAATCCCAACAATAAGAATTTGGCCAGTGATGCCAATAGCAAAGCAGGTGACGCTAAAAGTGATGCCGGGAAGGCGCGGAAGGAAGCCCGGCGATTGGACGATCTGAATAAGCATATTATGGATCTAAAAGGTAAAATTGCCGTTGCCCAGGCTAAGCTGAGTGCATACAGTCCGGCGCCGCTTTTTACACCCGTCAATATGCCAATACCACAGCCCGACACTACGCAACATCCATGAACACGGGCGCACATCTGTCACTAAGCCGTCCGATATTTCTTCCGTACCCTTTTTGTCAGCCGACATGGGAATAAAATGCTCATCCTCCCGGCCCCATACGTCCAGATCGCCTTTCACTCGGAGTCTTTCGGCAATAATTGCTGAAACTTTAATTCATCGATGTCCATTTCCTTCTCCACCTGCTTTATAACCTCATTGCTGATATTTCCGTCCTTGTGAAGGCGCAGGAGTATCTTCCGTTGAAACAGGCCGATTTCTATTTGTGCTTTCTGAGTGTCGGTTAGCGTCCTCACCGGTGATTGTTCCTTTCTTTTCTCGTTCCGTTTGTGTGTTGCTATTTCACCAGCTAATTTTCCGGCGAGCTGACCATATTCCAGCTTTAAAGCATTTCTAACGTTATCCTCCAGCTTTTGTCCAAATTCTTCATCCAGGAAATGGAGCGTGCTCCTGACAAGGTACAATTGGAGCTCCTTTTCTTCTTTATCCTGGTGGTCTGAGGCTTTTATTCCAAGGAGCCTGGTCAGCAAAGGGAGAGAATACCCTTGAACCACGAGGGTGATAAATATCACGACGAAGCAGACAAATATGATCAGGTGGCGTTCCGGGAAGGGTCTCCCGTTATAAAGTGTCAGCGGTAAGGCAAGAGCCGTTGCCATTGAGATCATTCCCCTTGTTCCTGTCCACGCTACGATCAATACGTTTTTCCAGATGGGATCGGATTTTTTATAGGGCGGCTGATTGCTACTTCTTGATTTTATGTGATTGAAGTATTGGAATGTCCAGGCGCTCCCAAAAACCCAGAAGATCCGCACCAGGATCGTGGCCAGGCTGATCAATAAGCCATAACCTACAAGCGCCGGTAACCTGTAATTTGTCAGCTGCCTTAGAATGCCTGGTAGCTGAAGGCCAATAAGGATGAAGATAAAACCGTTCAACAGAAATATCAGGTTGTCCCATACAACCCTTGTATGCATTCGGGTTTGGTAAGAGAAGATTTCGGGAGAACGCCACGATATGAACAGGCCTGTACTTACAACCGCCAGAATGCCGGAGGTATGTATCAGCTCTCCCAGCAGAAAGGACAGGAATGGCGTCAATAAAGTTAAACTGGTTTCAACGAGAGGATGGTTGTTGATCCTTTTATGTAAGGCGCTTAGCCCATAGCCTGCAACAACGCCCGCGACGATACCTCCCCCGGCCACCAGCAAGAACTGCAGACCGGCTTGCCAGAACAGGAAATTCCCTGTAGTAGCCGCTATAAGCGCATAACGATAAGCAATTAAAGCCGACGCGTCGTTTAGAAGACTTTCTCCCTCCAAAATGCTGATAACCTGCTTATTGAGGCCGAGTCCTTTAATGACGGTCGTCGCTGCGGTAGCATCTGGCGGCGAAACAATAGCGCCAAGAAGAAAAGCAAGCGGCCAGCTGAACCTAGGAATAAAATGATGAGCCGTAAGAGCTACAGCTGTCATTGTAAAAAAGACAAGACTAATTCCCAGGGCGGATATGGGACGGATATTTGTTTTGAACTCATGCCAGGAAGTATGTGACGCCGCATCATAAAGCAATGGAGGTAAAAAAACAAGGAAAGCCAGCTCCGGGTCCATGGTCAGTTGAGGCAGACCGGGTATAACACCTATCACGATTCCAGCCAGAACCAGCAGGACGGGATAAGGGAGTTTGAGCTTATCGGTCACCGCAGATAAGCTGATCAAAATAGCCAATATAAAAATGACAACGCTGAAATTTTGCATTTTCTCATCCGTTATTCTGGCTCTATCAATATCTGACAGACCGCGGGAATTACCAGGTGCCCTTCCAGATCTTTTATTCCATAAGCGCCATTAGTTGGCGGAGCCAAAGAAATACATCTCAAAGTTAATCGTCCTCAGACGAATTTTGCACTGCATTATTTTGCGTGAACCTTATACAATTCACACATTCTATTGCGAATCCTTCCCGGATATGTGATCCATGTAAGTATTTGGAAGAACCATGTAACAAGTATAGATCCGAAATGACCTATATTTATATTGTTCATCACCGTCTAAATTTATTTTATGTTATACCTTTTTTTTCTATCGCTTTCTATACTCGTCTCGATTTTTCTCGTTACAGCTTTAGTGCGCGCTTTTATTTACTGGAGGAACAATATACCCGTTGGGCTATATTTGAAAGCGCTGAGGGATGAGAATAGCGGCCATTTCGAGGAAGCCGTTACCTCTTATGAAGCCGCCCTTTCCCAATGCGACGGACTCAAATTTCAAAGAGCATTCAAAAATAAAATTATCGGGAAGGTGAAATTATTGCATACTATTATTGATTACAACAAAACTTTCCGGTTCGTCAGGTAAATGCATCTTCCAGTTTTAATTGATATGTTTCTGCTATTGGCCGATCACATATCCTTCGAATATGTGTGAATCTTGTAACGTATTTAGGGAAGAGTATAATACTTTAGAATAAAATAAACGGCAGTTTTGTGGATGTCTAAATTAAAACGGAAAAATATGAGTCAACCCAAACACACGTCAGGCCGATATGCTCTTTTCTCGTTTGCTAAAAGGAGCGAAATGGGTGAAAAGGCTACTTTTTATGATCAGAACGCATTTGCCGATAGCCAGTTGGAGCGGGCGCTGTATCTTAGGAATTGCGGACTCCCGATCGCGGGTATCGGGTTACGGGAAAGGATTAAATATTATTTCTTTCAAAACTTTCGACCTTTTTGGATTAAATAGATGTGTCTGGTTCATCGATCTCATCATCCCTTACGCTGAACGGAGGGGGTATCGCGGTGGTTGTCAGCCCGGAGAGCTCGAAATCCATGCTTCCAAGCGCATTTCTCAGTGCCAGGACCCCGATGACACTGGTAGCGGTTATCTGTGCCTGCATTTTTCGCAGGTCGACATTGACGCCGCTGACGCCCCGTATTGTTACCAGTCTGCTCCTGACCGCGGCAACATCTGCGCTGTTGTACATGCCAGCTACATGAAATTTATGCATGAATGATTTTGGCATTGTTTCTCCTCATTAATTGTTCTTCTCGATTATTACCCGGGCGAAAGAAAGGTATGGTCAAAGATAATTCAGGTTTTTGAGAAATAAATTATGCAGTTACAGTATCTTGTTACATAATTCCCACATGAGGGACAGTTCCCCGGCAGTGTTCCAACAGAACGGGATCCGCCGGCAGTCCCATTTATTTATCATGATTCAACCGATCAAAGAACTTGCCCGGCCCCATCTCTACCACCCATATCATCCTTTCCTCCCGATGCCAGGTATCCATGCTGGAAAAGCTGATCCGCGACAGCGAGAGGCGGTTTCGGCGAAGTCCGGTTCCCTAATTTCCTCATCAAACGGATATGCGAAAAAAGGGCTTTCCATGCAGAAGGATAATAGTTATAAGGAAGGTTGAAAAGCTCGCACTGCTGCCGCACGATCTTGCTCAGGGCCGCATAATGGATATGACTGACCTGCGGGAAAAGGTGATGCTCTACCTGGAAATTTAGCCCCCCGGCCAGCCAGCAAATGATCTTATTTCCCCGAGCGAAGTCGGCAGTAGTTCGGATCTCATGAATTGCCCATTCGGAATCTATTATCTTATGCCGCCCGTCAGCCACCTCGAACCTGGTCTTTTCAACGACATGCGCCAATTGAAAAACTACCGACAGGGTAAGGCCCATGGTAATATGAACAGTCAGAAAACCAATGAGCCAGGCATGCCAATTCAATACATACATCGGCAGCAGAACATAAAAGAAGGCGTACAGCAACTTGCTGGTCCAAAATATCACATGCTGTTTAACGTCTATGCCCCTGATCGGCGTGCCATGAATTTTTTTTGTGAAGTATCGGACAAAATCCGATCCCAGCATCCAGGACAGGGTACTTATCCCATATAGCAAAAACATATAGAGGAATTGGAAGCGATGCATTGGCATCCTTTTCTGCGTGGCGCATTGTCTTAACAACGGTCCATTGGCAATATCATCATCGATCCCATCGATGTTGGTAAAGGTATGATGGATGATGTTGTGTTTGATCTTCCATATAAAAGCGTTGCTGCCCAATGCATTCATAGACAACCCCATTAACTTGTTCAACCATCTCTTTTCAGAGAAGCTGTTGTGGCAGGCGTCGTGCATAATGTTAAAAGCTATGCATACCAAAGTCAGCCCGAATAAAACGGAGGCGAGAACACCTGCCGGCCAGCTATATTGCCCCAACAGGAGAAATAAGTAAATGGCAAGGGCGGTCGGGATGAGAATCCAGGCTTTAAAGTACAGCTTCCAATTCCCTGTCCTTTTCAATTTTTGTGTGTTGAAGTAAGTATCCACCGACTTTTTGACGGATTGAAAGAACGGATTATGGCTGTTGTTGAATGTTATTTTAGGCATAAACAAGATTTAAAATAGCAAAAGGGCCAGGATAAGGACCCGGCCCTTATTCTCCAATATCCCATGAAAGACCGTTACGAAGGTAGGTCTTCCGGCCGGACCGCCTGTTACAGAAAACCCGGCCGTTATTATATAATTCATACTTTTTAAAGAAAGGATGAACTGGCATATCTCAGATCAACAGAGAAACCCTGTGAATTATATAGTATATCGCAGATTTGATATAATAGTTTTGATTCGCATCATGATACCTTTGTTAAGGCATTTCATAAAAAACATATTTTATGGGTAATTTACTTTATATCGTAGCCGTCATCCTGATCATCGGCTGGATTCTTGGGTTCTTCGCTTTTCACGTCGGCGGGATCATACATATCCTGCTGGTTATCGCGGTTATTGCTATTCTCATACGGGTGAGTCAAGGAAAGAATCTGGGTTAACAGCGGCATGCCCTGTCTTACTTAATGGGACGGGTCCGTCTTCCGAACATCTGCTTTGTAGGCCGGTATCGCGCGAGAAAGCGCTCCTTGGAATCATGATAGCTGTTCACAGCCCCAATGGCGCTCAGCAGTTTGATATAGCACCAGGCCAGGTCCAGTTGGTAATTCAAAAATCCGCTGCGGGCGCTGGACGGAAAGAGATGATGATTGTTATGCCATTCGCCCGCGACATATCCGGGCCATAACTGATTGACAGAAAGGTCCATCCTATTGAAATCTATGCCATCTCTGTGCCTATCCTTCCCCTTCCCATGTCCCTCATAATTAAAAGTGCGAACGCCTATCGCCCAGAAGCCGGCCGCACCTGACAAAGCAAAAGCCAGTGCGGGACCACCCAGCCAGTAAAATACAATACCCCAAAAGGCCCAGTTAAGGATCCACCCACACAAAGACCAGCCTGGTCGGGCAACAGAGCCCCATCTTTGATACTGCACGTAAGTATTTGGCCGGACGCCGGTGTGCCCCATCATCTTTACCACACGGGCATATTCATCTTCCGTCAAATGGGTTGAAATAGGCTGATGGTTGACATCTGCGAGGAAACAATACAAAAATCCGGCACGCGCATTATAAGGATCGCCCGGTTGATCCGACATGGCATGATGCACATGATGGGAGATGACATATATTTCCTCCGGAATTATATTGACGGTCAAATTGCGCGTGACAAATCGCCAGAACTTGTTACTGAACGTATATGCGCGGTGGGTGCAATATCGGTGATACCAGATAGTGCCATGAGTACCCATAATTATCATGCTATATATAAAAGCAATTGCCACCAGGTAGAAATGAAAATACCGGAAAAAGAAGATAAACAAGCAGGGAATCAGGATTACAAGTTTGAACCAACCGAAGAAGACCAGCCAATTCTTTTTAGTCCTGAAGATATTCAGTCGGAACCAAAATTCCCGCATGATCTGTCGGGAAGTAGGAACGATCAGGCGACCATCCCGGTCCTTCCATCCATAGGAGGGCGGCTCCAGAATGTGATCGATCAGGTTCTCTTTCCGCTCGTTTCTGTTGACCGGATGGATGGAGATAAGCGTCTGATGCATAAAATAAGGCCCCGGGGGGATCGCACGCGGAGCCAAAGCAAAGTTAGCAGGAGATGTCTTTGGATGCGTTACATTCTTTTGCGCATTTATTATACAATTCACACTATGACGCCCCAGGCAAGCACTGCTCGTTGAAAATGTGTGAACTATATAATGGTTAATGAGAACCGTATAGCACTGCAATCTTGACAAGGCCTATCTTTGCTCAGGCTTTCAAGGATATTGGATTTTAAACACGGGGCTGAATTTCTATTCCTGCCCCTTTTTTTCTTGCCCTTAAGGGCATAATATCTGCATATAGGGACAATGGAACAGTAATTGAAATATGAAAAATATTCTGTATCTTTTGATTGGTAAGCAAACCGTTTCTATTCTTGAAAAATTCGCCTTTTAATATTTTTCTTCTTGAAACTCTATATCAAAAATATGGTTTGTATCCGCTGCAAAATGGTGGTGAGAGACGAACTGGCAAAATTAGGTTTGAAGTATTTATCCGTGGAGCTGGGTGAGGCGGATCTTGTGGAGGATATCTCATCCGCCCGGCGCGAAGAATTTAGAGCGGGGCTGTTAAAGTATGGACTGGAATTGATGGATGACAAAAAAAGTGTATTGATCCAGAAGATCAAAACCGTCATTATTGAATTGGTACATTATTCAGAGGAGCCGCTGGCCATTAATTTATCCGATTATTTGAGTCAAAAACTAAACTACGATTATACATATCTTGCTAATCTCTTTTCGGAAGTACAGGGTATTACGATCGAGAAATTTTTTATTGCACATAAGATCGAACGAGTGAAGGAGCTGCTTGTCTATAATGAGCTAACGCTTACTGAGATTGCTTACAAGATGCACTACAGCAGCGTGGCGCATCTTTGTACGCAGTTTAAGAAAACGACAGGTCTGACTCCTTCCCACTTTAAAGAGCTCAAGAACAAAAGACGTTCGATGCTGGAAGATCTCTAAACGATATATGGCCATCAACTGCTGTGGAACGAAAGTACAAAACTCGTTCCAACGCCTTCTTTCGATTGAACATGTACCACCACATGATTTGCCCGGAGAATACCGAGCGCCGCTGATAATCCCAATCCCATCCCGCCCGGCTTATTGGTGAAATATGGCTGAAAGATCCTCTTCAGGTTCTGCTTGCTGATGCCTGTGCCGTTGTCCCCAATTTCAATAGAGCTGAGTTGCCCGGCTGATCTCGTAACAACCCTTAGCTTTCCCTTTTCGGAAGGCATGGCATCAATCGCATTATTTACAATATTAATCAAGGCAATTTTCATTTTTTCGATGTCCAGCGATACACCATGCTCCGGTGCAGCATACTCTCTCGCCACCTCAATTCTTTTGAGCAGGATCCGATCCTTGGTCATGATCAAAACTTCCTCCAGCAATCGCTGTAAAGAATAACGCTCGTATTTCGGCGCTTCAGTCCCATCAAATTCCAATAGAGTGTTTATCAGTTCACTGACCCGGGTAGATCCTCTCATAACAATATTAAGGCATGCCCTCTGCTCTTCATCCAGGTTAGTTAAATTTAGAACATCGCACGCCAGCTTAATATTGCACAACGGGTTTCTCACTTCATGGACAAGAGCAGAAAAATATCCAGGGGAACTGCTTCTGACGCCATCCTTCATGGCCCCCGCTTCAGGAGCGGTAGCCGGCAGTTTGGTTAAACCCAAGGGGACGCTCTGACTATGGCGGGCTGGTTGACTTTTATTCATAATTGGAAAATTTTAGCTCGAAATGGTGGCACTTATTTATTCATACCCACTCTTAATGATGGTCAGAATCATTTTAAACCGGCCATTTGGTTTTATAAAATTAAGAGTGTGTGCGGGGATTATGATTCCCATCCCCGTTTCTAAGACATGAGATTTATTATCAATAACAATATCCGCCTTACCTTCAATGATCTGGGCAAAGGTTTCAAAGGGAGACGTCTTTTCCGTCAGTCCTTCTCCGCTGTCAAAAGACATTACGCTTATATTGCCTGTGGATTTTTTTATAATAGTTTTGCTCACCACCGAATTGGAGACATATTCAATGATTTCCACGATAATATGCGACTTGGCCTTTTCCAATTCCTGATTTTCCAGGTTCTCTTTATTTTCCATTTTTTGAGGTTTATTTTCGTTATTACGCACTCTATAAAGGTGTATATAATTCCATTCATATCCGCTACAGAATTATACAACCCGCTTATATGATTCACACATGTAAGCATATATCTTTGCCTGCAGAATGCCCTTGTGTGAATTATATAAGCTTTATCATGAATAGTGTAATACTTTATTTACCGGATGTGGTACCTTTACTGGCCTCCCAAAAAGAGCAACTATCTCGCTCAATTTATCTTTTTCGTCCCTTCTACTGATTGTCCAGGAACAATTATTTAAGAACTGCATTAAAGTTAATTCCGAGGTTAGAAAAATAATTTCACCATTTAAAAACACATTATGAAAAAAGTATTTTATTTGATTCCGGCCGGCGTGTTATTTTTATGCGCCTCGGTTCTGGGGCAAAAGGCCAACATCGACTCATTGGAGCTGGTTGCGCAGATCAGTCAGGATCAGCTTAAGCTTGGCAAACTGCAAAATATGGTCGATGAAAAGACCAGGAACAAGCAAACCGCTGCCGTCGATGCGCAGAATTCAGCCAGCGACAACGTCAGGGCGGCGGAAAAGCTGAATGACGACCCCAATAATAAGAAATTGGCCAGTGACGCCAATAGTAAAGCAGGTGACGCGAAAAGTGATGCAGGCAAGGCGAGAAAGCAATCCCGGAGATTGGACGACCTGAATAAAAACATAATGGAGCTAAAAAATAAAATAGCCATTGCACAAGCCAGGCTGAAAATGTATTCACCGGCGCCCGTTTTTATTCCCCTCGCTACACCAATGCCCCAGCCCGACACCACGCAGCATCCCTGAACAAAATGGTGAACCTGCCGGTTGGAAACTAAACCCCATGCTTATTAAAACAGCCTTCCTGTTTCCCGCATTCTTCAGAGCATGGAAAAAAGGGCCAGAATACGTTCTGGCCCTTTATACTTCATATTCTTCTCAAACACTTTGACGAAGATACGGCGACAGTGGTGCGTGGGCACTACATGGAAATTGGTCTAAATTACATATTTCACACATTCAGGACGATGACTATGGGAAGCATTTTATCAACTTGGCCGGGAATAACTCGACGATCTCTAGCCTCTAAAACTTACCCCAACTTTTCCATCAATCTCTTCATATCCGTGCTGATCTTGTTGTCCACGATCTTCGCGTAGTGCTGCGTAGTTCGAATATTTTTATGCCCAAGCATATTGGACACAGTTTCTATAGGCACCCCATTACTAAGGGTGATCGTTGTAGCAAATGTATGCCGGGCAATGTGGAAGGTCAGCCTTTTATGAATCCCGCAGAGATCGGCAATCTCCTTCAGGTAGGCGTTCATTTTTTGGTTGCTTAATACCGGAAGGCCTGGAAAATATCCATTTACCCCCATCGACGCCGCTAGTAATTTCGGAGCGCTTGAGCTTTTTGACATCGGCATAGGCCAGACCGGTTTAGCAGCTGAAAAGGAAAATATCCCGAACCTGGCTAATTCTTTCCACCTCAAAGTTCTTTTTCCCGATGGATTGTAATTCCTCCATAGATAACGCATGCCTTTCCACTTCTTTTTTGGCCATGCTGAAACCCATAAACGGATCACGAGCCAGCCAACCGTTTTGCAGGCATTTTTTGACGATCTTCCGGAAGTTAGCCAGGTATTTCATGGTGGTATTATGGTCGCAATTCCGGGTAGATTTTAGCCAAAATTCGTATTCAGATATAAATTCATAGTCGAGCTTGCGGATGTCCAGGTCAGGAACTTTATACTTCCATTCTATAAAACAACGGGTATGTTTCAAGGACGTGGTATACCGAGTCAGGGTTCCAGGAGCGTACCCCTTCCCGACCAGGGCGGCAAGCTGGTCGTTATGATGCTGGAATATTTCCAAAAGCATCCGGCCTTTGTCATGTACCTCCTCTTTCCCAGACAATATATCCCGGATGATAACGGCGGTGATCGGCTTACTTCGCTCGATCAATTTGCGCTTTATCTCATACACCTTTTCCTGCAGGGTATCCAGGTAGACATTTAGGTTCTTGGTGGAATCTTTGCTCCCGGCAGCCCTTCCCGCATGTTGGTTCCACCGGAGTGGATCACATTTTCGCTTGGTTGATAGTTCGGCGGACTGACCATCGACTGTAATACGCAGGTAAATAGTAACCTCTCCTTTGACAAATCCCGACGGCTTTTTAAGGTAAAAAAGCAAACCAAAACTTTGTTCGATCATAACACATTGCTTTTGATGTTAAAGTTACGGCCAACTAACGGTCTTAGACAAACTTTTAAGTTCATAAAACGTTAATTATAAGCCAGTTACAAAGGTTTAAGTGAGTAAGATGGAGTAAAGTGAAATACTACACGAATCACTCACTGAACCACGTCGAAAAAGGGAGATAAAACCAAGGAAGGGTAAAAATGAAAAAGCCAGCAAACATGCGTCGTTACTGGCTTTCTTTCTTTAAGTTTCTCTGTCTTGACCAAGAATTGCGGAGAGGGAGGGATTCGAACCCTCGATACAAGTTTAAGCTCGTATAACGGTTTAGCAAACCGGCCCTTTCGGCCACTCAGGCACCTCTCCGAACATATCCAAACAAGCCGAAGGTTCATTGTCCGGATTCCCTTCCTTCGAAGGGGAGGCAAAAATAAAGATTAATTCGCTATGCACCCAAAATGACCCCTACTTTTTTATGGTCCCCACCGTATAGGCTCCTCGCCTGGCTATCAGGACCTTCGGTCCTGCCCCGGCTCCCTATCAGGGTCCTCGACGGCCCGCATATGGCCATCCTTCAATAGATCCGCGCTCCCATACCTCGGGAAGGCCCACCTCCAAAAAGCAAAAACCCACCCTGAAATACTTCAGAACGGGCTCATTTATGTTTGTCCTTTGGAATCTCCGACTCGTAATCCTACATAGCAGCCAATTGTACCTTCTGCTGCAGCTCCATCACATTCTCACGAAACAGGCTGTCAGTATCCATCAGATCCTTCACCGTCTGGCAGGAATGGATCACCGTAGTATGGTCCCGTCCGCCAAAATGCTCCCCAATGGTCTTGAGGGAATTCTTGGTAAACGCCTTGGCCAGGTACATAGTAATTTGCCTCGCTTGCACGATCTCGCGCTTACGGGTCTTTTGCAGTAGTTTGTCGTAGGACACATCGAAATACTCGCACACCATACGCTGTATAGTTTCGATAGTGATTTCCTTACTGCTAGTTTTCACGAAATTACGGAGCACTTTTTTCGCCAATTCAAGATCGATTTCCCTCTTATTGAGCGAAGATTGTGCCAAAAGTGAGATCAAAGCCCCTTCTAACTCCCTGACATTGCTGCTGATATTATACGCCAGGTACTTTACAACCTCCTTCGGCATCTCCAGCCCGTCATTCTTCATTTTCCTTTCCAGGATATCTATACGGGTCTCATAATCAGGCATCTGTAAATCAGCGCTCAATCCCCAGCGGAACCTGCTCAACAATCGCTCCTGCAGCCCGTCCAGATCCTTCGGAGGCTTGTCCGAAGACAGGATCAGCTGCTTGCCGGACTGATGCAGGTGATTGAATATAGCGAAAAAGGCGTCCTGGGATTTCTCCGCACGGTTGAAGAACTGTACATCATCTATTATAAGTACATCCACCAGCTGGTAAAAATGTATGAAATCATTGATCGCATTGTTACGACTATGATCCATGAACTGATTGATGAATTTCTCCGAGCTGACATAAAGCACCACCTTATTCTGATGGAGACGCTTTACCTCGTTCCCGATGGCCTGCGCCAGATGCGTCTTGCCCAACCCTACCCCTCCATATATAACCAGCGGATTGAAAGAATTGGCGCCCGGCTTTTCCGCTACCGTCTTACCAGCACGGCGAGCCACCCGGTTGCAATCCCCCTCGATGAACGAATCAAATGTATACACCGGATTGAGCTGTGCATCGATCTGCATCTTTTTCAATCCGGGAATGACAAAAGGATTCTTGACGGGGTTATTTATGATAAGAGGAAAATCCATTTCATTATTGGAAAAAGTTTTGTAACCATGCGCAGGCACATCCATTGTCAAAGGCTTATTGTTGTGATTACCGCTGTCTACCATGATCCGATATTCGAGCATTGCCTCCTTACCCAAAATGCGCCTTAACGTTTTAGCTAATAAATTTACATAGTGCTCCTCTAAATACTCGTAAAAAAACTGACTGGGTACCTGGATCACCAAAATGTTATTCTTCAACTCAACTGGCCTTATCGGTTCGAACCATGTTTTATAATGCTGCCACTCTACAATATCCTTGATAATCTCCAAGCAATTGCTCCATACTTTTTCGAACGACTTTGCCATTTGTACAGTAACCAATTTTTATGCCGATTTAAGAATTGTATTTGTAATTATTTTTTTGCTGGAACCGGATTTTAAAAACTTGTGCAGGGCGGCGAATATCAAAACTTTTCATGAAATAAAAAATTTTTTATTCACTTCTTTTTTTTGGTTCGAATACAGTTTGAGCTTTGCTACAATTTCATATTTGATTTTCAATAAAACTCACAGCCAGCCTGGTTGAAATTAGACCTTGATAAAGATAATATCCATTGCTTTTTAGAATCTCTTAATCTTTTCAATGACCCCTTCATTAAGACTTATTCACATCGGGGCGACAGCGTCATTCGTGGTATTCCTCCCGTGAGGTGTGGCGATCGACAATAGTGGGATTCAGCGTAACGTAGTAGACCCTGCCGGAATTGATTAAACTTACTTTGTACGAAGAAAGAGTGAGTGAGCTTCGAGGTAAACGAACCTTTCTTCATATACGTAGAGTTTTTTTGAGAAGTAATTGAAGATACAAATTATTTGATTGTCTTTTTCAATCTTGAAATTTTTTTTAAAAAATTCTACAAGCCGTTGAAAGCGTCGGAGTTTACGAAACTTTCTTCGAAACTTTTTTATCGGAGCCGATAAGTTTTTTATCGGCCGGGTGAATGGGTATCATCTATCTCAAACAGACAGAGTGAATTGCACTACCTTTATCACCTTTAGGATAACTACCTGACCATGCAACGAACCCTTCAGATAAAATTGCTTCCTGCAGAAGCAGCCAGCGAGGACACGATCCGGGCCTACGCAGCACAAGCCATTGGACGTCCCATAAGGTCCATTTCCGGCATTCAGCTGCTCAAGCGCTCCATCGACGCCCGGTCCAAACAGCCCCATATTATTTTAACGATCCATGTATTTGTCGAAGAGCCTTACCAGGAACGCTCATTTAAAACCGTACACTTCCCCGATGTATCCCGGGCAGAAAAAAAAGTTGTCATCATCGGCGCAGGACCCGCTGGGTTGTTCGCTGCCTTTAAGCTGATCGAAAAAGGCGTGCAACCCATCCTGCTCGAAAGAGGTAAAGACGTTCGATCCCGCAGAAGAGATCTGGCCGCCCTGAATAAACAAGGTGTGCTCCATCCGGAAAGCAACTATTGCTTTGGTGAAGGAGGCGCAGGCACCTACAGCGATGGCAAGCTGTATACCCGTAGCAACAAGCGCGGAGATATCAACCGTATCCTTAATCTGCTGGTACAATTCGGGGCAGATGAAAACATTCTCATAGACGCTCACCCACACATCGGCACCAACAAGCTGCCCCTGATCATCCAGGCCATGCGGCAACAAATATTGGACTGTGGAGGACTATTCCTTTTCGAAAAAAAAGTTGTAGATTTTGTACTACAACGAGGGAGGTTAAACCACGTTGTTACTTCCGATGGCGATAGCTTCGAAGCAGACGCCTTTATCCTTGCGACAGGACACTCCGCCCGGGATATTTTTCATCTTCTGCATCAAAAAGATATACTCATCGAGTCCAAGCCTTTCGCATTGGGCGTCCGTATCGAACATCCCCAGCAGCTCATCGATCGTATCCAATACCATAGCCCGCCAACAGGGCCCATAGTCCGTGACCCGTATCTTCCTCCTGCCAGCTATAATCTCGTTCAGCAGGTCGATCACACCGGAGTATTTTCCTTCTGCATGTGCCCGGGCGGTATAATCGCTCCCGCATCGACATCACCGGACGAGCTGGTGGTCAATGGCTGGTCGCCGTCCAAACGCAATAATCCCTACGCCAATTCAGGCATGGTGGTCACCGTGGAAGAAAAAGACCTCACTCCCTTCCGAAAGCATGGCCCCCTGGCTGGCATCTACTTCCAGCAGGCCGTGGAACGTAAAGCCTACCAAGCTGGCGGAGGTAAGTTTGTCGCTCCTGCTCAACGCATGGTAGATTTCGTGGAACGTAAGGTTTCTTCCAGCTTGCCTGCCTGCTCATACGTACCGGGTATCCATTCCACCTCCCTGCAGCAAGTACTGCCTTCCTTTATATACGACAGCCTGCGAAAAGCATTTCCCTTCTTTGGACAAAAAATGAAAGGCTATTTCACCAACGAAGCAGTGCTTGTCGCTACAGAGTCGAGAACTTCCTCCCCGGTGCGTGTCCCAAGAGATGCGCACAGCCTGCGACATCCGCAGATCGGAAATCTCTATCCCTGTGGCGAAGGGGCCGGTTATGCGGGAGGTATTGTTAGCGCCGCTATGGATGGCGAACGGGTGGCTGAGGCTATCTATTCCCAACCCGGTTGATGACGGGACAACAAAAGGTTTTTTTCGACCAGCCGGTTCTTACGGTAGGCCTTCATCTCTGTCCGGAGATCCTTTTTGTCTTTTTTAGTAAGAGGTTGAGATAATAAGTTATCCAGATCGGGCTTGCCGGCATTTACCCATGCCGTATACCAAAAATCTGCTATCTGATCCGCGGAATGCAATAGCTGATCCTGGACCATCGAGCCAAGATGCGCTCCATATATTTTCGCAAAGGCGGCTGTATACACTTTCATATCCTTTCCATACCGGTGAACCGTCTGATATTTGATGGAATCCGGCGCCTCTTTCGAAGCCGCCCTTTCAGCATCGATCAACGGCTGCACCAGCATATGCGCACGCCGCACACTCTCCCAGATAGAAGCAGCAGGGTCTGCAATATACTGTGCCTTGTGTCCGTCTCTGAGCTTGTATCCATTCATCAATTGGTCGGGCACAGTACTTTCCCATAAAGCATGCAGTCCGCGCTGACCGGTGAGCTGACCGTCAAAATT
>Ga0207667_10004287_pt1 | contig 17471 bp, 21 predicted proteins | sample KBSCornC52_FD_184301 | JGI IMG/M metagenome (GOLD analysis project Ga0207667, IMG submission 184301) | Corn rhizosphere microbial communities from Kellogg Biological Station, Michigan, USA - KBS Corn C5-2 (SPAdes) (version 2) | ecosystem: Host-associated > Plants > Roots > Rhizosphere > Soil ...
GATCGGCACCGAGAAGCCCATGGTCGTCGCTTCGGCCAGCGGAAGCAGGATGAAGGCGAGGAAGTTGGTTCCCATCGCGGCGACACCGAGCGCCATCCGCCCGACATGGGCCCACACGCGCTTAGAGCGGAGCGAAGCGAAACCGGGGCCCACGGCGACGTAGGCGGTCGCTGCAGCCGCCGAGCCGCACTGCCGATAAAACAGGCTCTCGACCACGTTCACGCCGCGCGTCGACGCGAGCTTCACCAGCGCGAACATGATCGCGAGCAGGAGGGCCGTCAGGAGCCGGAGCCCGATCGCCGCGAGCGGCCGCTGCTCGACGGGACTGTCGGTGTCCTTGCTTGCCGTCATTGCGAGGAGCGGATGCGACGAAGCAATCCAGCAGCGTCACCGTATCCTGGATTGCTTCGCTTCGCTCGCAATGACGACTACTTCTTCGCCGGCGCGACGTAGGGCCTGAACGCGCCGCCGGGCACGGCCGAAGCGACCGGGCTTTCGAATCCGTCCCGGCTCACCGACGCAACTCCGAACACCCAGTCGTCTACGCGAATGTGCGGGAGGACGACCTTGCATGTGTCCGTGCATTGATTTGCCCGCACCGGCCTCGCGACTTCCCACTGGTTCGCGTCAGTTCTCCGCCAGCGGATCATGTACGAAGCTGCACCCTCCACCGGCGCCCACGTCACCGTCGTATCGGTGCTCACTCCACCCTCGACCTTGGGCGCAGGCGGCGGCGGGGCGCTGGCGATCGCGGCGAGCGCCGCGACGTTCAGCTTGGTCATCTTGGCGAGATAGGGGAAATCGACATGGTCGATCGTGTCGCCATAGTGGATGCCGTTCTCGACCCGAACATCCTGGTGCTGCCAATTGTAGTTCTCGATCGCGACGGTGATCCGAGCGGCCGGGAATCCGAGCTGCAGGAACGGGATATGGTCGCCGCCGCGCTGGAACCGGTCGGTGCGCCAGATCTGCCGCACGTCGAGCCCGATCTTCAGCCGGTCGGCGAGGCTGTCGAGGAACCGCGCGACGTTGCGCGAGGGCGCGTCATTTTCTCCGCCGAGGCTGTGGGTCGCGGCCATCAGCTCCACCTGGCCCTGCGAGCGCGGGCCTTCCGAAATCACCCGCGCATGCGTCGAATCGCACAGGCCGTCGGATGAGCACGTATTCCCGATGATGTCGTTGTTGAGGTCGGTGATGACGTTCCAGCCCTGTGCCTTTGCGTAGGCCGCGATGACCTTGGCGCCGTAAAGACCCTGCTCCTCGCCCGAATCGAGCGAGTAGACGATCGTCCCGGGGAACTTATGCTTCGAGAGGACCCGCGCCGCCTCGAGCACCGCCGAGGAGCCCGACCCATCGTCATTGGCGCCGGGCTCGAACGCATTGGCGTTGAGGGGATCGCTGACCCGGCTGTCGATATGCGCGGTGATGATGACGACGTCGTTCGGCCGCTCGGTCCCGCGCTGGATCGCCACCGCGTCGCAGACTCGCGTCGGCGTCGGAATTCGCGACCCGGTGAAGGTGTCGCACGGCCGGATCGTCTCGAGCCCGTCGTTCTTGAACTCGCTTTCCGCCCAATTGAGCGCCGCGCCGATGCCGCGCTTGGGGTCGGTCTGCGACGAGAGCGTGTGGCGCGTGCCGAAATTCACCAGCGTCTGGTCGTAGTGCCTCAGCTGAGCGGCGCTGACCGGCGCAACGATCGCCCGAAGCTTCGCGTCGACCGATGACGCGGCGCGGTGCGGCGGCGGTGCGGCCCCGAGCAAAGTGACGCACATCAAGATCGCGAACTTACGCATCCGACTCCTCCCCTTCTGCTGTTCGCCAACTGGCATTTGCTTGCCGCCGGGTCTAGGGGAGCGCCGACCCAAAACCAGCAAATCGAGGCGTATTCCCATGTTGCGCAGCATCGACCATTTCATCGGCGGTTCCACCTTTGCCAGCGGCGAGCGGCAGGGGGACGTATTCGACCCGAACCTGGGCCAGGTTCAGGCCAATGTCCGCTTCGGCACGTCGGCCGACCTCCAGAAGGCGGTCGATTCCGCCAAGGCCGCGCAGCCGGCATGGGCCGCGACCAACCCGCAGCGGCGCGCACGCGTGATGTTCAAGTTCCGCGACCTCGTCGAAAAGAACATGGACGACCTCGCCCATCTCTTGAGCTCGGAGCATGGCAAGGTGCTCGCCGACGCGCGCGGCGACGTGCAGCGCGGGCTCGAGGTGATCGAATATGCGTGCGGCATCCCGCAGGCGCTCAAGGGGGAATATACGCAGGGCGCCGGGACCGGCATCGACGTCTATTCGATGCGCCAGCCGATCGGCATCGGCGCCGGAATCACGCCGTTCAACTTCCCGGCGATGATCCCGATGTGGATGTTCGGAATGGCCATCGCCTGCGGCAACGCGTTCATCCTGAAACCATCGGAGCGCGACCCGAGCGTCCCCGTCCGCCTGGCCGAGCTGATGAAGGAGGCGGGCCTGCCCGACGGAATCCTCAACGTCGTCCACGGCGACAAGGAAATGGTCGACGCGATCCTCGACCATCCCGACATCGGCGCGGTCAGCTTCGTCGGAAGCAGCGACATCGCGCAGTATATTTACGCGCGCGGGACGGCGAACGGGAAGCGCGTCCAGGCAATGGGCGGCGCCAAGAACCACGGCATCGTGATGCCCGACGCCGATCTCGACCAGGTGGTCAACGACCTGGCCGGCGCCGCCTTCGGCTCGGCGGGCGAGCGATGCATGGCTCTCCCGGTGGTTGTGCCGGTAGGCGACGAAACCGCCGACAGGCTCCGCCAGAAGCTCATCCCGGCGATCGAAGGACTCCGGGTCGGAGTCTCGACGGACGCCGACGCGCACTACGGCCCCGTCGTCAGCAAGGCGCACAAGGAGCGGATCGAAAATTACATCCAGATGGGCATCGACGAAGGCGCCGAGCTCGTCGTCGATGGACGCGGATTCATGCTCCAGGGCCATGAGAATGGCTTCTTCGTCGGCCCGACCTTCTTTGACCGCGTCACGCCCGACATGAAGACCTACAAGGATGAAATTTTTGGCCCCGTCCTGCAGATGGTCCGGGTCAAGGACTTCGAGGAGGCGGTCCGCCTTCCGAGCCAGCACGAATATGGCAACGGAGTCGCGATCTTCACCCGCAACGGCCACGCCGCGCGCGAATTCACCCATCGCGTCAACGTCGGCATGGTCGGGGTCAACGTGCCGATCCCGGTGCCGGTCAGCTACCACAGCTTCGGCGGGTGGAAGCGCTCGGGCTTCGGCGACATCGGCCAGTACGGGCAGGAAGGCCTTCGCTTCTGGACCAAGAACAAGGTCGTCACCCAGCGCTGGCCCGACGGCATCGTCGACGCCAGCGACAAGGCGGCATTCCACATCCCCACCTTCGGGTGATCTCGGGGCCTGCAGCCCGGCGCACGACGGGGACAGGCGAACAAGTGGCGTCTGACGGCGTTGAGGCGGCATGCGTCACCGCGTGCCCCTCATCAGTTTCGCCCTCATCATGGCGATTGCCGCCTGCGGCAGGCAGGATCCGGTCGCCAATGGCGCCAATGCCGTGACCGCGGTCCCGCAGCCCGCGAACCAGGGCGAGCCGACGCCGGCGGGCGGCCCGCCGACGAACGATACCAACGCCGCGCCGCCTGTTGCGTCCGGTCAGCGGACCGTTGCCATTCCTGCCGCTCTGCAGGGCCGCTGGGGCCTGACGCCGGCGGACTGCACCGCTCCGCTTGCCAACGCCAAGGGCTTGCTCGTCATCAATTCCGGCGAGCTGCGATTCTACGAATCGCGCGCGGTGCCCGGTGCAGACGTCCACACCAGCGGCAGCATGGCGAGCGGCACGTTCCACTTCACCGGAGAGGGACAAACCTGGGACAAGTTTGAAAGCTTGCAACGAAACGGCGGCAAGCTGACACGTACGGAGAGCAACCCGACAGCGAGCTACACCTATGCAAAATGCTAAGATCATCGCCACGCTCGGCCTCGGCGCCCTGGCGCTGGCCGGGTGCCAAAAGCAGCAGCAGCAGCAGGACCAGAACAACGAGATTTCGATGGATGCCGGCATTCCGGACAACCAGGTCGCCGCGGGGAATGCCGAGATCGAGACGCTTCCGGCGGACGAAAGCAGCGTCACTCCGTCGAACCAGCTTCAAAACGGCTTCGACAATCCCGATGTGAACAGCCTCGGCACCACCAATTCGGAATGAAAGGAGCGCGGGAAATGATCCTTTATTATGCGCCGGGAGCGTGCAGCCAGGCGCCGCACATCCTGCTCCACGAAACGGGCATCGACCATGACGCGAGGCGCGTCGACCTGAAGTCCCACACGCTCGACGACGGGACCTCTTATTACGACATCAACCCGAAGGGCGCAGTCCCCGCCCTCCAGCTCGACAGCGGCGAGGTGCTGACCGAAAACGCGGTCATCCTGCAATATGTCGGCGATCGCGCGGCCTGGCCCGAAGTGCTTCCGCCGCTCGGCGAGTTCCGGCGCTACCGGGTACTCGAGTTCCTCAATTTCATCACCACCGAGCTGCACAAGCGCTTCGGCTTCCTGTTCAACCCGAACGCGACCGACGCGTTCAAGCAGTTCGTCATCGCCGACCTCAGGAAGAAGCTCGATTATATCGACGGACAGCTCGGCCACGGCCCGTTCCTGATGGGCGAGCAGCTGACGCTCGGCGATCCCTACCTGTTCGTCATCGCCGGGTGGGCGGAGAAGATGATCGGCCTCGACCAATGGTCCAACCTCAGCGCCTTCCGCGAGCGGATGATGAAGCGCGATTCCGTCCGCAACGTGCTCAAGTTCGAGGGCTTGTTGAAAGAGGAAGCCCCTGTCGATTAGCGCCTGCAGCGGCTTGCTGACAATCGGAGCCCGCCCTAGGAGGCGCGGCGATGAGCCAGTTCGACCTCACCGACGACCAGCTCCAGATCCAGGAGATGGCGCGCAAGTTCACCGCCGACGCGATCACGCCGAATGCGGCCGAGTGGGACGAGAAGCACATCTTTCCCCGCGACACGATCCGTGAAGCCGCCGAGCTCGGCTTCGGTGCGATTTACGTCAGCGAGGAAAGCGGCGGGATCGGGCTCGGACGGCTCGAGGCGGCGCTGATCTTCGAGGCCATGGCCTACGGCTGCCCGTCGACCAGCGCCTTCATCTCGATCCACAACATGGTCTGCTGGATGATCGACCGCTTCGGCTCGGACGAGCTCAAGCAGAAATATCTGCCGAAGATGATCTCCATGGAGCATATGGGGAGCTACTGCCTGACCGAGCCGTCGTCGGGATCGGACGCGGCGGCGCTCAAGACCAAAGCGGTCCTCGACGGCGACCATTATGTCGTCAGCGGTTCCAAGGCCTTCATCTCCGGCGGCGGCGCCAATGACGTGATGGTCGCGATGGTCCGCACCGGCGAGGACGGGCCCAAGGGCATCAGCGCGCTGGTGATCGAGAAGGACATGAAGGGCGTCAGCTTCGGCGCGCAGGAGCGCAAGCTCGGCTGGCACTCGCAGCCGACGGCCCAAGTCAATTTCGACGAGGTCCGGGTGCCGGTCGCCAACCGCGTCGGCAGCGAAGGCGAAGGCTTTCGAATCGCGATGATGGGGCTCGACGGCGGCCGCATCAACATCGGCGCCTGCTCCTTGGGCGGCGGCCAGCGCTGCCTCGACGAGGCGATCGCCTACACCAAGGGGCGCCAGCAGTTCGGCCAGCCGATCGCCGATTTCCAGAACACGCAGTTCATGCTGGCCGACATGGAGACCGAGCTCGAGGCGGCGCGCTACCTGCTTTACGTCGCCGCCGTGAAGGTCACGGAAAATGCGGCGGACAAGACGCGGTTCGCCGCGATGGCCAAGCGCCTCGCGACGGACACCGGTTCGTCGGTGGTCGACCGGGCGCTCCAGCTCCACGGCGGCTACGGCTACCTCATGGATTATCCGATCGAGCGTTTCTGGCGCGACCTTCGCGTGCATTCGATCCTCGAGGGCACCAACCAGATCATGCGCGTGATCGTCAGCCGCGACCTGCTCCGCCAGTGACCGACGACGTCCTGATCAGTGTCGAGCGGGGGGTCGGCCGTCTCCGCCTCAACCGTCCCAAGGCGATCCACGCGCTTACCACCGCCATGTGCGAGAAGATGAGCGAGGCTTTGCTCGGCTGGATCGGCGACGACAATGTCGAGATGGTCGTCATCGACCATGCCGAAGGCCGCGGATTTTGCGCCGGCGGCGATGTCGTCATGCTCGCCCGCAGCGGCAATACCGACGCGGACGAGGCCAAGCGCTTCTTCTGGGCCGAATACCGTCTCAATCATCTGCTCTTCACCTACCCCAAGCCGACCATGGCGATCATGGACGGGATCACCATGGGCGGCGGCGTCGGAATCTCGCTTCCGTGCACCTATCGCATCGCCACGGAGAATACGCGGCTCGCGATGCCCGAGACGAGCATCGGCCTGTTTCCCGATGTCGGCGGCGGCTGGTACTTGTCGCGCCTGCCGGGCCGGGTAGGTCAGTTCATGGTCCTGACCGGCGCGCGGTTCGATGGCGGCGAATGCCTCTACCTGAATCTCGCGACCCACTATGTCGAGCAGTCCGCCGTCGCCGACCTCCTCGATCGAATCTTCGCCAGCCCCGGCCGGGCGCAGGGCATCCTCGGTTCGGCTTCGTCGAATCCAGGCCAGTCGAAGATCGAGCAGAGCCTGCCCCAGATCGGGCGGCTGTTCGCGTCCGACCGGTATGAAGAGGTGCTCGCAGCGCTTGAGGCCGACGGCGGGGAATGGGCGAAGGCCGAGCGGGCGACGCTCGGCACCAAGAGCCCGCTATCGTGCAAGGTCTCGCTTCGCCTGCTCGCCGAGGGCGCGGCGCGGCCCAGCTTCGCCGACGAAATGCGGGCCGAATATGCGCTCGCCGGGCGGGTGGTCCGGACGCACGATTTCCGCGAAGGCGTCCGCGCCGTCCTGATCGACAAGACCGGCAACCCGCAATGGGATCCGCCCATTCCCGAGGAGGTCACGCAAGAGATGCTTGACGTGTTGTTCGCGCCGCTCCCCCGAAGCGAGGAATGGACGCCTTTCCCCGAAGCGGAGACGGTCGCATGAGCGATTACAACACGGTCCTCGTCGAGAAGCGCGGCGCGGTGACGCTCGTCACCTTGAACCGCCCGCAGGCGCTCAATGCACTCAACAGCGCAGTGCTGAAGGAGCTGATCGAGGTTTTCGCCGCTTATGACGCAGACGACAGCCAGCGCTGCCTCGTGCTCACCGGGAGCGGCGAGAAGGCGTTCGCCGCCGGCGCCGACATCAAGGAAATGCAGCCGCAGGGCTTCGCCGACATGTATTCGTCGGATTTCTTCGGCGGCTGGGAGAAAGTCACGTCGACCCGCAAGCCGTGGATCGCGGCGGTCGCCGGTTACGCGCTCGGCGGCGGCTGCGAACTCGCCATGATGGCCGACTTCATCATCGCGGCAGACAGCGCGAAGTTCGGTCAGCCGGAGATCAAGCTCGGCGTCACGCCTGGCATGGGCGGATCGCAGCGGCTCACCTGGGCGGTCGGCAAGGCCAAGGCGATGGAGATGTGCCTCACCGGCCGGATGATGGACGCGGCCGAGGCGGAACGCTCCGGCCTCGTCGCGAAGGTGGTCCCGGCCGACCAGCTGCTCGACGAAGCGCTGAAGACCGCCGAGGCGATCGCCGCCATGCCGCCGCTCGCCGCGATCGCGGTGAAGGAGATGGTCAACGCCGCGTTCGAGATGCCGCTGGCGCAGGGCCTGCGATTCGAGCGTCGGCTGTTCCACGGGCTGTTCGGGACCGAGGACCAGAAGGAAGGTATGGCCGCTTTCGTGGAGAAGCGGCCGGGGAATTGGAAGGGACGTTGACTGTTCCCCGGCAAAGGGACCCCATCAAAGTACTACTTTGAGGGGACCCAAGGCCGGGGCCCAGGCGGCGCTCCGCGCCGCATGTTCGATCTGGAATGGACCCCGGCCTTCGCCGGGGTACGAGGAGTAAGCATGGCACGCATCGCATTCATCGGCTTGGGCCACATGGGCGGCGGAATGGCGCCGAACCTGGTCAAGGCAGGTCATGAGGTCCGCGCTTTCGACCTCAGCGAAGAGGCGCTGTCGAAGGCCTGCGAGCAGGGCTGCGGCCGCGCCGGATCGGCGGAGGAAGCGGTGAAAGACGCCGACGTCGTCATCACCATGCTTCCGGCGGCGAAGCATGTGCTCGACGTCTACCGCAACCACGTTTTCGGCAATGCGCCCGCGAGCGCGCTCCTGATTGACTGCTCGACGATCGACGTCGCCAGTGCGCGGATCGTCGAGGAAGAGGCTTCGGCGAAGGGCTACGAAATGGTCGATGCGCCGGTGTCCGGCGGCATCGCTGCCGCTGCCGCCGGAACCCTCGCCTTCATGGTCGGTGGTTCGCCGCAAGCGTTGGCCAAGGCCAAACCGTTCATCGAGCCGATGGCGAAGGCGGTAATTCACGCCGGCGGGCCGGGAGCCGGCCAGGCGGCGAAGATCTGCAACAACATGATCCTCGGCGCGACCATGGCCGTCACCTGCGAAGGCTTCGTCCTGGCACAGAAGCTGGGCCTCGGCCCAAAGGTCTTCTTCGACATTTCGTCGCAGGCTTCGGGTCAGAGCTGGTCGATGACGAGCTACTGCCCGGTGCCCGGCGTGGGGCCGAAAACGCCGGCCGACAACGACTACGAAGGCGGGTTCGCCGCCGCGCTCATGCTCAAGGACCTGAAGCTTGCGGACGAGGCCGCGAAGAGCGTCGGAGCCTATACGCCGATGGGCGGCGAGGCCGAGGAGCTGTTCCAGCGCTTCGTCGATCGCGGCGGCGGGAACAAAGACTTCTCCGGAATCATCAAAATGATCGACGACAGCTGGAAAGTGCCGGACGAACACTAGGAGACGACATGCGTTCGAAGCTTATTGCCGCCGCGGTGGCGTGTGCATCGCTGGCGGCCTGTAGCGGGTGGAAGTCCGGCCAGGCGAACAGCGCCCAGGGCAATATCAGCAAGGACAACCGGCCGCCCGCGACCGCGAAGGCGAGCGCCGTCACCAATGGCGCAATGACCAATGGCATGGTCATGCTCGCGGTGCCGCTGCCGAAGGACCGCGCCCTGCAGGTCATGAAAGTCCGCCACGACGGGATGGAAGCGATCGGCGACGCCAACAAGGCGCTTCATCGGGCGCTCGGCTCCTCCGACATTCCGACCGTCAGGGCCAATGCGGCAAAGATCGCGCAATTGTCGCAGCAGGCGTCCACCTGGTTCCCGGCCGGCACCGGACCCGACGTCGGCAAGACGCGCGCCAAACCCGACATCTGGCAGAATTCGGAGGATTTCGCAGCGAAGCTTCGCGCCTTCCAGACGGCGGCACGGGCGCTCCAGCTCGCGGCCGGAGGGAATGACGTCGGCGCGATGAATGCGCGCTTCGCCGCGCTCGGCGGCGCGTGCAAGGCGTGCCACGACAAATATCGCGCGGAGGAAAGCCGCTGAGGCAGGTCGTCTGGGACCTGCCGGTCCGTCTTTTCCACTGGCTGCTCGCCGCCCTGATCGCGTTCAGCTGGTGGACGGTCCACCACCACCATACGGACTGGCACATCTGGTCGGGGTGCGCGATCCTGACCTTGCTGATCTTCCGAATCCTGTGGGGGTTTGCGGGAAGCTCGACCGCGCGGTTTGCGAGCTTCGTTCGGGGCCCGCGCGCGATCGCCGCCTACTGGCGCGGCCAATGGGTGGGGATCGGCCATAACCCGCTCGGCGCGCTCAGCGTCCTCGTCCTGCTCTTCGCCATAGCGGTCCAGGTCGGGCTCGGGCTGATCGCCGAGGACGAGGACGGCATCTACATGGGGCCGCTCGCCGGACTCGTCAGCACCGACACGTCGGACAAGGCGCGGCACATCCACGAGCTATGGTTCGACGTCATCCTGGCGCTGATCGCGCTCCACCTGCTGGCGATTGTCTATTACCGTTTTCGCGGAAAGAAGCTGACGCTGCCGATGATCACCGGCCGCGCCGACGTCCAGCCGGGGGCCGAACCGATGCGGCGCGGAAAATGGTGGGTCGCGCTGATCTGCCTCGCGATCGGCATCGGCATCACCCGCTGGATCATCGCGGGGGCGCCGCCGTTGGGTTCTTGATTGCAACGCAATCGGGGACCACATTGCGCGCATGCTGATCCGCACCGAGCAGACTCCGAACCCCGTTACCCGCAAGTTCCTTCCGGGACAGACGGTCGTGCAAGTCGGCACGCGCGACTTTGCCGATGCGGAATCGGCGAAGGCCTCGCCGCTCGCAAGCGCCTTGTTCGACAGCGGCATGGTCGAGGGCGTGTTCTACGGGCGTGACTTCGTCTCGGTGACCGCGGCTCCGGGGGTCGCCTGGAACGACCTGGAGCCGCTGGTGCTGGAGACGCTGCTCGATCATTTCGTCAGCGCGGCGCCATTGTTCGCGCCGGGTAGCGCAGCCGGGATTGAGGTCGCCGGGGACAGCGATTTCGACGAGAACCCCGAGGACGCCGAGATCATCGACCAGATCAAGGAGCTGATCGAAACTCGCGTTCGGCCCGCGGTGGCGCAGGACGGGGGCGACATCGCCTACAAGGGCTATCGCGACGGCCGGCTCTATCTGACGATGCACGGCGCCTGTTCCGGGTGCCCTTCGTCGGCGATCACCCTCAAGCGCGGCATCGAAAGCCTCATCCGCCATTACGTGCCCGAAGTGGAATCCGTAGAGGCGGTCTAATTCAGGCACTTGCAGCGTTGTGCCGCATGTGCCCACTATTACGCCCATGCTCCTGGCGTTCGACACTTCAAGCGTCGCCTGCACCGCCGCCCTCTTCGACGGCGCCCGATGCATCGCCCGTCGCGATGAGCTGATCGGCCGCGGCCATGCCGAGCGGCTGGTGCCGATGATCGCAGAGCTGCTTGAGGGCCGGCGACCGGAGCGCATCCTCGTCGGTGTCGGGCCCGGAAGCTTCACCGGAATTCGAGTCGCGATCGCCGCCGCGCATGGTCTGGCGATCGGCTGGGGCGCGGAGCTGTCGGGCATGTCCTCGCTGGCGCTGCTCGCCGCCGGAGCAGCAATCACAGCGGATGTCGCCACAGCCGTAATCGGCGGCCACGGCGAGCTGTTCGTGCAGCAGTTCGACGGTCGAACGGCCGAGCCGGCATCGGAGCTGCGCAATCTCGTCCCGGCAGAAGCGGCGCGCTTCGCGACGGCGCCCATCGTCGTCGGTTCAGGCGCGTCCGCGCTGGTCGAAGCGCGCGGCTGGGGCGAGGCGCGCGAAGCCTGGCCATCCGCCGCCGACGCACTCAAGCTTCCCGAGGGACTTCGGACGCTGGCGCCCAAGCCGGTCTATGCACGAGCGCCCGACGCTCGGGCTCGGGAGGCGGCCTGATGGCGACCCCCGCCCTCGCCGATGAAGTCCGGATCGCGCCGGGCACCGCCGACCAGCTCGATTCCGTGATGCGCGTGATGGATGCCGCGTTCGGCGACAAGTTCGGCGAAGCCTGGACTCAATCCCAGCTCACCGGAATCCTGCCGATGGCAGGCGTTTTCCTCGTCCTGGCCGTGGACCGGGTGACTAACAGCGTGGTCGGATTTTCGCTGTCGCGCGCGGTGGCCGATGAAGCCGAGCTTCTGCTGATCGCCGTTCTGCCTGACGAGCAGCGGCGGGGGGTCGGAACGTTGCTTCTGGACAATTTTCTGGACAGCGCGCGGGACAAGGGCGCAAGCCGGGTGCACCTCGAAGTGAGGGACGGCAATCCGGCGATCGGCATGTATCGAGCCGCCGGTTTCTCGGCGGTCGGCCGACGCCGCAACTATTACCACGCCAGAAGCGGCAAAAGGTACGACGCGATCACGCTAGCTTACAAACTTTAGTAAATATCTTTGTCTTTTCGGCTTCTTCGCTGGACTTGCGCGGGGCAATAGGCGCGCCTAGTGCGCAAGTCGCGCATTCATCTGCGCGCCACTCTGCTCACTTTTTTCAGGACTATTCCCGATGGCCGACAATCAAGCTGCCGAAGATACGCTGCTGACTCTCACCGCGGACATCGTCGCCGCGCACGTCAGCAACAACAGTGTGGCCGTGAACGATCTTCCGAACCTTATCCAGAACGTCCATGCGGCGCTGAACGGGATTTCGAACGCGCCTTCCGCCCCGGAGCCGAAGCCGGAGCCGAAAGTGTCGATCCGGTCGTCCGTGAAGCCGGATTTCATCGTCTGTCTCGAAGACGGAAAGAAGCTCAAGATGCTGAAACGGCATCTGATGACGCACTACAACATGACCCCCGAACAATATCGGCAGAAATGGGGACTTTCGGCCGACTATCCGATGGTTGCGCCCAATTATGCCGAACAGCGCCGTAGGCTCGCGAAATCGATCGGCCTCGGAACGAAGCGGCGGCGTACACGCAAATAGCGTTGCTGGACGATTCCACCGCGCGCACCTAATTTAGCGGCATGACGCGCACCATCGACATCGAGGCGCTGTGCGCCGACAAGGGCCTCAGGATCACCGAGCAGCGTAAGGTGATCGCGCGCGTCCTCGGCGACAGCGAAGACCACCCCGATGTCGAGACGCTGCACGCGCGCGCGGCAGCGATCGACCCTAACATCTCGATTGCGACGGTGTACCGGACCGTGCGGTTGTTCGAAGAAGCGGGCATCCTCGAGCGGCATGAGTTCGGCGACGGGCGCTCGCGTTACGAGGCCGCCTCCGAATCGCACCACGACCATTTGATCGACGTCGAAACCGGGAACGTGATCGAGTTCGCCGACGACGAGCTCGAAGCGCTGCAGAAGCGCATCGCCGAGAAGTTGGGCTTCCGCCTCGTCGACCACCGCATGGAACTCTACGGAGTCTCGCTCGATCGCGACCGCTGAAGGAGTTCGCCTGAACGGGAGAGCAATCCTCCGGATCGCCGGACTGCTGCTGCTGTTTGCCGTCCTCGTGCCGATCCACGTCCTGACCAAGCTCCTCTTCCGCCATTCGCACTGGCCGCATCGCTTCCTTTCCACCGCGGCATGGATCATTGGCCTGCGACCGCGCGTCACAGGTCACCGCGCGGGCAGTCACACATTGCTGGTCGCCAACCATACGAGCTGGCTCGACATCCTGATTCTCGGCGGAGCGCTTCGCAGCACCTTCGTTTCCAAGGCCGAACTGGGCCATCCGCTCATCCACTGGCTCGCCGACCAGAACAGCACCGTCTACGTCCGGCGCACCGAGCGAAAGGCGGCGCGCGAACAGGCGGTTGCAGTCGCCGCGGCGCTCGAGGGGACGAAACCCGTCACAATCTTTCCCGAGGGGACAACCGGCCCCGGCACGCACCTCCTGCCGTTCCGTTCGACCCTCTTGGAAGCCGCCAATTTCGCTTCGCGCGACGTGCTCGTGCGGCCAGTCGCGGTGGATTACGGAGCGTCGCGCGCCGAGGTAGGCTGGTTCGTCGAATCCGGCGCGGACAATGTGAAGCGCATGCTCGGCCGCCGAGGAACCCTGCCTGTCACGGTTCACGTGCTTGGTCCGCTCGACCCGACCGTCGGACGCAAGCAGCTGACGCACGACGCCCGCGAGGCGATCGCCGAAACGCTCGGCTTAACCTCGCACCTCCACTCGCCTATAGGCGAGGGAGGATGAGACCCAAGACCTTCAAAATCAAAAGCTTCGGCTGCCAGATGAACGTCTATGACGGCGAACGCATGGCCGAGTTGCTCGGCGCCCAGGGCATGACTGCCGCGGAGGCGAGCGAGGCCGACCTCGTCGTGCTCAACACTTGCCACATCCGCGAGAAAGCCGCCGAGAAGGCATATTCGGACGTCGGCCGCCTGCGGCGCGAGGACGGGTCGAAGCCGCTGATCGCGCTCGCCGGCTGCGTCGCCCAGGCGGAAGGAGCGGAAGCGAAGCGCCGTTCGCCGATGATCGATATCGTCGTCGGCCCGCAGGCCTATCACCGCTTGCCCGAGATGGTCGCCGAAGCGTCCAGCGGCGCTCGTCCGGTCGACACCGAGCTTCCGCCGCTCGGCAAGTTCGACGCTTTCCCTCCCCGCCAGCGCGCCAATCCGAGCGCCTTCCTCACCGTGCAGGAAGGCTGTGACAAATTCTGCACTTATTGCGTCGTGCCTTACACGCGCGGCGCCGAAATCTCGCGGCCGTGGAGCGACATCGCCGGGGAGGCGCAGGCGCTGGTCGACGCCGGTGCGCGCGAGATCGTGCTGCTCGGCCAGAACGTGAACGCCTGGGCTCACGAAGGCCGCGACCTTGCCGACCTGATTCGCACGCTGGCCAGGATCGATGGGCTGGAGCGGATCCGCTACACGACCAGCCATCCCGCCGACATGAATGACGACCTGATTGCGGCGCATGGCGAGGTCGAAAAGCTGATGCCCTACCTCCATTTGCCGGTGCAGTCGGGAAGCAACCGCATTTTGAAGGCGATGAACCGCAGCCACAGCGCCGAAACCTACCTCGCGACGATCGAGAAAATGCGCGCGGCCCGTCCCGATATCGCGCTGTCGAGCGACTTCATCGTCGGCTTTCCGGGCGAGACCGAACAGGACTTCGAAGCGACACTGCGGATGGTCGATGCGGTCGGTTACGCCTCGGCTTATTCGTTCAAGTATAGCGCGCGGCCCGGCACGCCGGCGGCGACGATGGAGGACCAGATTCCGCCCGAAATCATGGACGACCGGCTGCATCGGCTGCAGGCGCGGATCAATGCCCACCAGGTTGCGTTCAACAAGGCGAAAGTGGGCGTGGAGACGCAGGTTCTGATCGAACGCAAGGGCAGGCATTCGGGCCAGATGATCGGCCGTTCACCGTGGCTCCAGTCGGTCCATGTCGACACGGGCGCGCGTCCGGGCGAAATGATCGATGTGACCCTTGTTGCCGCGGGACCGAACAGCATGACCGGCGCGGTCCTCCAGAAGGCCGCCGCCTGATGGCGCGCCGCGACCTTGCCGCGGTTCCCGACCGCGCGCGCCTCGAGATCGAGTTCGAGCAGCCGTACCTGCTCGGCCCGCTGTTCGGCGACTACGACCGTCACCTGATCACCATCGAGCAAAGGCTTGGAGTCCACATTGCTGCGCGCGGCAACCGCGTGCAGATCGAGGGTGACCCCGATGCCGCGGCCCGGGCTCGCGACGTGCTGATTGGTCTCTACAACCGGCTCGATCACGGCCACGACGTCGACGCGGAAGCGGTCGAGGCGGTGCTCGGCATGGCCGCCCAGCCGAATCTCGACGGGATCATCCAGGAAGAAGTCACCTCCGCGCCGCGCGTGATGATCCGCACACGCAAGAAGACGATCGTCCCGCGCTCGGCGATGCAGACTCCGTACATGGAGGCGCTTGCCCGCGACGAGATGATCTTCGGCCTCGGCCCCGCGGGAACCGGTAAGACCTATCTCGCGGTCGCGCAGGCGGTGTCGCAGCTGATCAGCGGAAGCGTCGATCGACTGATCCTCTCGCGCCCGGCGGTCGAGGCCGGCGAGCGGCTCGGATTCCTCCCCGGCGATATGAAGGAGAAGGTCGATCCCTATCTCCGCCCCTTGTACGACGCGCTCTATGACATGCTTCCGACCGAGCAGGTCGAGCGCCGGATTGCCTCGGGCGAGATCGAGATCGCGCCGCTAGCCTTCATGCGCGGTCGCACGCTCAACGACGCCTTCATCATCCTCGACGAAGCGCAGAACACCACGCCGCTGCAGATGAAGATGTTCCTGACCCGCTTCGGAATGCGCAGCCGGATGGTCATCTGCGGCGACCCGTACCAGGTGGATCTCCCCGATCCGTCCAAGTCCGGCCTTGCAGACGCGGTCAATCGCCTGAGCGGCGTCAAGGGCATCGCGGTGGTGCGCTTCACCGCCGCCGACGTGGTGCGCCACCCGCTGGTCGGCCGCATCGTCGACGCCTATGAAGGCCCGGGGGCCTGATGCTCGAGATTGCGCTCGACAGCGATGAGGAATGGGACAGTAGCCGCTCCTGGCTGCCGCTGGTCCGAAAGGCCGCCGAGGCGGCGATCGCCGAGAGCGCTTATCCCGACCTCGCCGAGGCCGATCGCCCGGTTGAGATTTCGATCACGCTGACGGGCAATGACGAGGTCCGGGCGCTCAACGCCAGGTGGCGCGACAAGGACAAGCCCACCAACGTCCTCTCCTTTCCCATGGCGGACGAACGCGACTTGACCAGAGCAAATCTTGCTCAAAGTGAACTGTTGCTCGGTGACATAGTCCTCGCCCGCGGCGTGTGTGAAGTGGAAGCCGCCCAAAAGGGCGTCGCCGTCGAGGACCACACCATCCACCTCGTCGTCCACGGCACGCTGCATCTGCTCGGCTACGACCATCACGACGACCGCGGCGCCGCAGACATGGAGGCGCGCGAGGTTCGGGCGCTCAAGCGCCTGGGGATCGCCAACCCTTACGAGATTCCCGCCTGATGGCCACGCGCAACGACGACAGCGGCTCGCGGCTGTGGCGCGGAATGCGTTACCTCATTTTCGGCGAGGATTCCGAGCCAACGCTTCGCGAAGAGATCGAGGAGGCGATCGATGAGGCGGAGGAGAGCGACGGCGCCGCCCCGGCCGCCGGCGACCTTTCCGCCGCAGAGCGGCAGATGCTCCGCAACCTGCTTCACTTCGGCGAACAGACGGCCGGCGACATCTGCGTCACTCGCGGCGACATCATGGCGGTGCCCAGCGACATCGGGTTCGACGAGCTCGTCCGCGCCTTCGTGGATGCGGGGCACAGCCGTCTTCCCGTCTACGGCGAAAGCCTCGATGAGGTGACCGGCATGGTCCACATCAAGGACGTCTTTCTCGCCAGCGTCGATCCGTCCCGCGACCGATCACTCGGCGCGCTGATGCGCGAGCCTTTGTTCGTTCCCGAATCGATGGGCGTGATCGAGCTGCTCGCGCGGATGCGGGCCGAGCGGATCCATCTCGCGATCGTTGTCGACGAGTTCGGCGGGACCGAGGGGCTGGTGACGATCGAGGACGTGGTCGAGGAAATCGTCGGCGAGATCGAGGACGAGCACGACGACGCCGAAGCGGCGATGCTGACCATGCTCGACGACGGCCTGTGGGAAGCCGACGCACGGATCGAGCTCGAGGAGCTTGCGGAGGCGGTCGACCGCCGCCTGTCTTCGGAAGAGGATGAGGTGGACACGCTCGGCGGGCTTGTCTTCCTGCTCGCCGGCCACATCCCGGCGAAGGGCGAATGCGTTGAGCACCCGTCAGGCTGGAAGCTCGAAACCGTCGATTCCGATCCGCGCCGCGTCGTTCGCGTGCGGCTTCACGCCCCGGCTGGCGACGCGCAAGCCGACTGATTCTTCGCGAACAGTTTCGCCGGGTCGGCCATCGCCTTGAACTCGAGCGCGTTTCCGGCGGGATCGAGGAAGAACATCGTTGCCTGCTCTCCCGGCTGCCCTTCGAACCGCACCGTCGGCGGAATCACGAAGTCGAC
>Ga0207667_10004288_pt1 | contig 17470 bp, 14 predicted proteins | sample KBSCornC52_FD_184301 | JGI IMG/M metagenome (GOLD analysis project Ga0207667, IMG submission 184301) | Corn rhizosphere microbial communities from Kellogg Biological Station, Michigan, USA - KBS Corn C5-2 (SPAdes) (version 2) | ecosystem: Host-associated > Plants > Roots > Rhizosphere > Soil ...
AAGCCCGTTAAACACATCCTCAACAGAAACACCCACTGCTGTGCCTGCCGTATTTGCTTTGAGCCAATAGCGCAGACCCTCGCCGCATCGCATTCCACTTGCGTGAGCGCTCATGCCCGATTCAGGTTCACAGGTCGACGTTTACGATTACATCCTCGAGAAGATCGACAGCGTTCCTCACCTCGAAGCCGTCATTCTTCTCTGGAACAGTCGTCCTGTCGGCTGGACCGCGGAAGAGCTCGCCTCGCGCCTTTATGTCCCGTCTGAAAGAGCAATCGAGATCGTTCAGGATCTCATGCGGCAGCAACTCGCTCAGCAGGCTCCAGGTCCACCACCCAGGTTCTCCTATCTCCCCCGCAACGACGAACAGAACGAATGGATGTTCCGCGTCGATACTGCTTATCGCCGCGAGATTGTTCGCATCTCGACCATGCTACATTCGAAAACATCACCCTCAGTTCGCGAATTTGCCCGGGCCTTCCGCTTCAAAAAGGATCGGGATTGAATGACGATAGCGCTCGACGTACTCACCCTCCTGACTACAATCCTCTGCGCCGGCCTTCTGCTGCGCGCCTACCAGAACGTACGGAAGAGGCTGCTGCTGTGGAGCGGCCTTTGCTTCGTCGGCCTTGCAGTCGCTAATGCTCTACGCATCGCCGATCTGCGCATCGTTCTCGATCTTGATCTGTACACCTACCGCCTTCTCGCCACCGCAATCGCCATGGTCCTTTTGCTGTGGGGGCTGATCTGGGAGAGCCTATGAGCCCCATCGCGAATCCCAATCTGGACTTTTTTCTGCTCGGCTTCATCGCCGCCTGTTCCCTCGTCGCCGGGCTCTTCTTCTTGCGCTTTTACCGCGCTACCCGCGACCCGCTCTTCCTGGCCTTCCTCATTTTCTTTGTCGTGCAGGGATGCACCAACACCGTGACCCTTGAACTCACGCATCCCAACATCGGCACGCCGATGATCTTCCTCACCCGCCTGCTCTCTGTGCTCGTCGTGCTCGCAGCCATCCTCTGGAAGAATCTCGCAAAAAGTTAAGTGAGCCGCTGACTCTCTAATCACAGCCAACCGCGCCCGTCCGGGGTATGATGCTGCCCATTGCAGCGCACAGTCTGAGGCGCGACATGGCAGAGGCAGCAGAAGTCAGCATCAGGCAATCCGACCGGAGGCTCGGCTGGCCGCGGCCGCCTTTGGCGCCTCGATGGATGATCTGGGTCCCTCAGGCTGCCATCCTGTGGGCGCTAGTGTATGGATGGCTGAGGGTCTCATGGGCAATCAAAGGTGCGCCCTCGTTCGGTCCTCAGCACATCGATCTGATGTACTTCAGCAGTTGGACTGCAGTTGCCCTTTGCGCCGCGGCTGCGCTGGTTGCCGTCGCGCTCAGAGTCGCACCATGGCATTGGTCTCTGCTTGTCGCGGCCTGGGCAGTTTGCGCGGCACACCTCGTCGCCTGTCCGCTGCTCCTGCTGGATATTGTCAGCGCCCTTCTCCCCGGACTCGGATTGCCATTTTCTGCCGCCGGGTTCTTCAGCCGGTCAGGCTGCCTCATCCAGGGTGTCCTCGTCGGTGCAAGTGCGGTTGCCTTCCGCCGCCGCTGGTGCAGTGACTGCCTGTTCTGCGGGCGTTCCAGCGTCACCATCCGTCCTGACAAGCCGTCCCGGTGGGCCATGTGGGGGGCGTACGCTGCGGTCATGGGCTGCGTCATCAGGCTTGCTGCCCAGTACCTCCTTGCCTTCGGCGACCTTGCCCGGCATGTCAGCGGAACCCGCCTCGTCGTCGAGGCGCTTATCTTCGAGGCAGGCTTCCTGCTGGCTGGCGTGATCCTGCCCCTCGCACTCGTCCAACGCTGGGGCCGAATGTTCCCGGCCTGGATCCCCGTGCTCGCCTGCCGTCCGGTGCCACGCTGGTTGCTGCTCGGTCCGGCCTTCGTACTCAGTCCCTTGATGACTTGTTATTTCAGCATCACGCTCGTGAAGATCGCGACGGACGCTCTCCGCGGCACTTCCGCCCAGACCTTCGGCTCCTTCCCGCCCGCTTTCTTCTGGGTTGCCGTGCCTGGTTATCTCCTCTGGGGAGTCGGCCTCGGGATCGCAGCAATCGGATATCAGCGTATGACCCGCCCGCGTTGCCGTATCTGCGGCTTCTAAAAGAGTCGAGTCTTTCTGAACCAGCCGCCACCCACAATCCCCGGTGCCCCATGTCTCCCGCTTTTGGAGACATGGGAGCTCCCTGCCCCCTGGTCCTTAATCCCCAATCCCTAATCCCTAATCCCTAATCCCTGCTCTTCGATCCCTGATCTTTTGCATCCCATTTCCCTTAAAAGCGCATAATTGAATCAAAGCTCAAGCTGAGTGGCACGGGAGAAGGTGGTCGCACTCGGACCACTCAAGAGTGGCTGCTCCTCTAAGTCCTTGCTGCTCAAGATCAAACCGCGAAGTCGAAATAGTTCAACGGTTTACAAATAGCCACGTCCCGCAACCTGTTGTAAACGGAATATTTAGCCAAAGAAGGTAGGGGGAGGGTACTCCCGAAAACCCCAAAACTACGCCCCCGTCCAGGAGCTTTCCCGTGGCGGGTGGCCCGGGTTCTTCGGAAGTGCGTTCCGCCACCACCTCGGATCCCCCATGTCTCCCGTCTTTGGAGACATGGGAGACCACAGGTCCTCTATTACGGGGAAAACGACGGAAATCCACCAAGAGCCAAATTGTTCTAGACTGGCTGCCATGAATTCGGGAGGCTCGTATGCGTTCTCGGAACGTTCTTGTACCTTCGCTCGTGTTGACGATCTGTTGTGTAGCTGCTGACGCCAAGGATAAGAAGAAAATCCTCCTTCCGGATGACATACTCCAAGCCAGAACTGTGCTCGTGGTCATCGATCCGGATGCCGGAGTATCGCCGATAGCTCCAACCGCGAATCGGACCGCGCAAGAGGACGTAGAGAGGGCCTTGATGAAGTGGGGACGATTTGGGTTGGCAACCGACGTCTCCACTGCCGATCTGGTGATCACCGTACGCAAAGGAAGCGGAAAGATGGCACAAACCACGATTGGCGGACTGCCGACGAACAGCCGCCCTGTGATCTTCGAACCCACGGATTCTGGCGGGCGGGCTAGCGGCGGCACAATTCCGCCCCTGGGAGGCAATAGTCCGGCAGGAGCGGAGCGGCCCGCGCCCACTCCGCAGCTCGAGGTTGGATCGGCTGAGGACATGTTCGTGGTGTATCGCGGCAAGCGGCAAGGCACGCTGGATGCCCCTCCGGTCTGGCGGTACAGTGCGAAGGATGCGCTCAGATCTCCGGGAGTTCCGGCCGTAGATGCGTTTCACAAATTGGTTGTGGAGGCAGAAAAGCAACAAGCATCGCGTCCATGATGTCGGATGCCGCAGCGAGCCCGATCATTCGCTACTCAACGGATGTTTCGGGATCTCGCCGGTCTTGCGCTTGCGTCGCCACCAGATGGCAAACCCGATAAGCGCCACTCCTCCGACTACAAGCAGCAGACTCAGGGCATGGTGCTCCACCACCTGCACAGCCCCCGGACCCAGCTTGATCACGAGGAGCGAGAGAACCAGCCAGCGCACCAGTCGCCCCGTAAACACCGCCAGCATGAACGGCAAGACCCGCATCTCAAACACGCCCGCGGCAAACACGAAGGCCTTCCATGGCGTAGGCGGTGGCAGTGCCGAGGGGATCGCCATCGCCAGAAATTCCTGATTTTCAAACCGCAGCTTCATGCGCTCATAGCGCTCGCGGTTCACCCGCTTGAGGATGAAGAGCTCACCACCGGCTCGTCCCAGTGCGTATGGCAACAGGCCGCCAACCGCCGAGCCCAGCGCAGCCATCAGGCAGTAGGCCCAGAAGTGGCCCTGGTCCTTCCACACCCAGACCGCGATCATCGCGTCCATGGGAACCGGGATCGTCGAGGAATCCATCACCGCGACCGCCCCCGCCCCCAAAATGCCCCACTTGATCAGCACCGGGAGGATGACAAGCTTCCATTTGAGCCAAATCGACTGGAAAAGGTGCTTCAAGAACGTCCCTTTCGCGCTCCAGAACGTCCAAACCCCAGCGTTAAAACTTCGATGGGGCGGAGTTGGGGCGCTCCTCCAGGCTTGTGCACAGAGCCGGAGCTGCAAAAGTTCAATTGTAAAGTCCGGATCACATCGCCAGGTTCGAATTGGCCGCAATCATCGAGAATGAGAGAATAGAGAGAAGGATTTCGATGTAAAGCTGGCCCGGATTGAACGGCCCGAGGCAGCCATCGCCGACGCATGCCGACCAGTGAAGCAAAGCCCACCGCGAATGAGCAGGATAAGACCGCGGTAACCCGACCCAAGCGAGCCAGCACTGGCCCTCTCAACCTTACCTACCCCGAAGATGAGCGTCCCTGGGGAGAGGATGACCAGGTCGAAGGCGAACGCGCGCCGGCAGCCTCGAACGGCTCTCGACCGCCCATTTCGCGCGGCGCTGCCACCTCTCGCTGGGTAGACTACGACACCCACGAGCTGCTGACGATGATCAGCGAGCTCGAAGACGAGCGTCGCTGGGCCCGACTCCGCGAAGGCATCTGGATCGCACTTCTGATCCACGTTGCGCTGCTCCTCGCCGCGTTTTTGCTGCCGAAATACGTCTTTATGCCCCGCGTCATCGACCCCTTCGACGCCATCAAGCAGCGCAAGGATCTGGCTTATCTGGATTTGCCCCCGGACCTGGTCCGCAAGCTCCAGGCGAAGCCCAAGATCGCGCCGCTGCCCGAACAGAAGCAGCCGCGGGTCGACAAGAAGACACTCGAAGCCCTGAGCAAAGCGGCTCCGCCACCTCCTGTGCCACAGCCGGCACCGGAAACGACACCTCCGCCGAACCCCGCGCTCACGTCCCCAGTGCCAAAGGTTGAGCCAGCCCCGGTGCAGCCCAGTGAGGCTCCGCGCCCACAGGCAGTTCCGCGCCCCAGCTTCGCCATGGGATCCGCAAACCCGGCAGACCAACTTCGCGACGCCATGCGGGGTGCGCATTCCGGCCCCGGCGCCGCAACCAATCCCGGCGGCGGCCCCGCACAGATGCCCATGCACCCGGGCGCGGGAACCGGTGGCGTGCAGGTCCTGAGCGACACGCAAGGCGTCGACTTCAGCTCCTGGCTGCTGCGCTGGCATCGCGAGACCGAGCGCACCTGGGATCCCCTGATTCCAGAAGAGGTGAACCCGCCGCTTTACAAGAAAGGCGCCGTTGTCATCCGCTTCAAGGTGCTTCCAAGTGGCCGGCTTGTGGAACCCGACGGCATGTTTCTCGAGGCGAGATCTGGAGATACGGCGCTCGATCGCGCGGCATGGGGAGCGATCCGGGGATCAAGCTATCCTCCGCTCCCCCGCGACTTCCACGGCCCCTATCTTGAACTCCGTGCAGTCTTCCTCTACAACATGGAGCCTGGCAAGTAATCGTTCAGTTCGCGTTGTCAACCTAAGCGCAACCGCGAACGTGAACAGTGAACCGCATTCACGCCGTCGCGTCCATGGTCGGTTCTTCAGCTTCCAGTTCGGCATCGCGGGGTGGCGAAATCGGGGGCGAGCCGTGCGGCAGTTCTATGCCGTCTTGCATCAGCAGGGCATCATAAACCGCAATCGGCCGCCAGCGGCGTGCCAGCGCGAAGGCAATCATGTTCGCGATCATCAGCGGCAGCACCAGGCCGTAGCCTCCCGTCATTTCAAAAACGATGAGTATCGAGGTCATCGGTGCGCGCACAATCCCGGCAAACACAGCACCCATGCCTACGACAGCGAATGCGCCAATCGAGTCGGCAGGATGCTGAAAAACCATGACGTCCAGATAGCCAACCGATCCACCGAGCATCGCCCCCATGAAAAGCGACGGAGCAAAAATGCCACCCGACCCGCCGCTGGAGTAGGAACTGACGGTGGCAGCGAGCTTCAACACGCAGAACACAACCATGAAGAACAGCGGCATGGTCCCCGTGAGAGCGAGTTCCAGCGTTTTGTAGGGGTCGCCGGCGATGCCATTCAGATGGAACAAATACAGCGCGAGCACCGCCATAGCACCTGTGGCGAGCCCACCGATGGCGGGATGAATCCACTTGGGAATGGCAGTCCAGCGCTTGAAGAGGGCCCGCAAATTGAGCAGGCCCTCTGTGAACGCAATGGAGACCACAGCCGCCAGAATTCCGAGGAGCGCGTACCAGACAAGCGACGATGCCGCGCCAAGTTCATACGCCCGCGGCATGTGAAAGACCGGATTCTTACCGAGAATTGAGTGCTCGACCACCGCCGCAAGTGCCGCGGCCACAATCACGCCGGAGAGCATCGTCTGGTCAAGATCACCGATGAGCTCTTCGAGCGTAAAGGTGATCGCAGCGATCGGCGCATTAAACGCAGCGGCGATTCCAGCCGCCATGCCCACGGAAGCCATTCGCCTGCAGTATGAGGGCCGCAGCCGTGCCGCACGTGCCAGGAAACTGCTGACTCCTGCGCAAATCTGTACCGTTGGTCCTTCAAGTCCCAGCGACGCACCCGAGCCGATCTGGAATGCGCAAAGAATGAACTTCCCGATCGTCTCGCGCAGCGACACCAGTCCCGAGCGCAGCGCAAACGCAACCTTGACCTGAGGAATTCCTGAACCTGCCGCCGCCGGTGCCCAGTAAGTGAGTCCAAGACCCACAATCAGACCTCCGATTCCGGGCGTGAGAATTGTCCAAAAAATCCATGAGTAGCCGTGCGCGAAGTTCGCGCGGTTGATCATCAGGTTTTCGAGCCATGCAATCGCCAGGTGAAAGGCAACCGCGGCCAGTCCGCACAAGCCGCCAGCGAGAATCGTCACGGCAAGAAGACGCTGCCGTTCGTTCGCCATTCTTGCGGTGAACCACGTCAAAAAGCTCGAAAAAAGCTTGCGGAGCCAGATCACTTGACTCAATGCGTCGGAGGACCTCGAAATTCATCAACTCAATTTTCAGTATAGAAGCCTGCTTGAGACGCCTTTCCTCTCATCAATTCCGCGCAGCTCGCCCAACCCCTCCAATTCGACCGATAGCGCACAAAAGCGAAGAAATCGAAAAAGCCGCGTCATCTGTTTGTCATTTGCGCATATCGCCAGTTCCCATGGAGATGTCAAACGTTGAAGATGGGTTCAGCGAATGTCCCGGACTGATGTCGCCATTCGACTCCAATGGCGACATGAACGACCAAGCATCGGTCCGGTTTGGGTGGCCTTGCCACGGGCGCGCAAGGCCACTCATTTTTGCCGACTGTTTGTCGATCAAGGACGCGAAGATCAGACTTCAGTGCCTCGGCTCAGTCTCTCTCATGAATTCCGCAAGGTAGTCCTTCCACACCGCCGCGGCCGTGTGCGTCCCGTGTCCCCGTGTCCTGTCGCTGATGGGAATCAGAATGAACCGGCCATGCGGGGTGCGCTTCACTAGCTTCTCAGCGATCCCGAGTTCCGGCGGATTGATGTAGTCATCCGCAGAATTGATCCATAGCACCGGGGCCTTAATGGTTTCGAGCTTGGGCTCTGGATTGTAGTTCCGGCTTGCATTCAGGTAGAAGATCATGTCATTCGCGTCGGTCGAAGCCATAGTCCGCGCAAGATAACTGTCCACGTATTCTTCGGCCTTGGCACGTGTTGGGGCCTGCTTCTGCATCACCAGCGGCGCTGATCCCATGACCAGCAGCATCTCGTTCGCGCCGCGCAGGCCGTCTTGCGGTTCCGTTTTGTATTCGCCATTCTGCCAGGCGGGATCGAGCTTGAGATCCTGTATGACCATGTAGCGCATCATGCGGTTGCGACCCGCGATCTCGACCGGCAGGCACGCAAACGGCGCCAATGCGTCCATGAAGTCCGGATACGTCTCGCCCCATACGAAACCCTGCATACAGCCCATCGACGTCCCGAGAATCAGCCGAAGATGATCGACATGCATCTCTTCGAGCATCATCCGCTGGCTTCGCACCATGTCATCGTAGTCGTATGCAGGGAAGTGCATGTGCAGTCCGTCCGATGGTTTGGAGCTTTGCCCGTGCCCTATGTCGTCCGGCAGGATGATCAAGTACTTCTGGATGTCGAGCACGCCGCCAGGTATAAACAGCACGTCCGAGAAGATCGGATTAAGCAGCGAATGCGCGCTGCCGCCGGTTCCATGCAGCAGCAACACCGCGTTATCGACGTGCCCGGCGGCATCACGGTGCGGCTGGCCGAGAGTAAGGTAATGCAACTTCAACTCCGGCAGGGTCTCACCAGTGCCAAAGCGGAAGTTGGGCAGCCTTATCGTGCCCTCCTGAGTTGGCCAGTGAGAAGACTGGGCCTGCGGAGCAGCAGGGTTGGACTGAGCCAATGCGCCGATCGAAACACCAAAGGCAGCGAGTAACGCCACAACGGCATTATTTCGAGACAACAACTTCACCTCCCGTGAACGCACTGAGCCTACCCGCGGCAAACGTTTCACGCAACCTGGAGGTCTGTTCCGCCTGTTGTAGAAACGTACTGTTTTCAGCCGTACCGCCGGCGCGATAAAATCTTTGCGTCAGGTATGTATTACGCCCCTCAGCTTCCCGCAAGACCATTTCTCCAGCGTTTCCGCCGCGGGCGCCACGACCGTGGACGCTGATCCTCTTGCTGAGTAATCTATTGCCGTTGGAATTCCCTCGTCCGCTCCGTGTCTGCAACAGGCCGGATGGACTCTCGCGGCGCAATCTCCGCAATTCAGGCATTTCAGCTCATCCGCCCCCGTGCGGATAGAAAGGTCTCCTGATGAACAGCTTCAACAGCCGTTCCACTCTCAAAGCAGGCAGCAAGTCGTACACCATCTTCCGCCTTCCGGCGCTCAGCGCCCGCGGATTCGACTTGGGCCGCCTGCCCTTCAGCCTCAAAATCCTCCTCGAGAACCTGCTCCGCCGCGAAGACGGCGTGAACGTCACCGCAGACGATATCGAGTTTCTGGCCAAGTGGGATGCCAATGCCGAGCCAAGCCGCGAGATTGCCTACATGCCGGCCCGGGTTCTCATGCAGGACTTCACCGGGGTTCCGGCCGTCGTCGACCTCGGCGCCATGCGCGATGCAATCAAAGCGCTGGGCGGCGATCCGGAAAAAGTCAACCCGCTTATCCCCGCAGAACTGGTCATCGACCACTCCGTGCAGGTCGATGAATTTGGCACACCCAAGGCCTACGAGGCGAACTCGCTCCTCGAATTCCAGCGCAATCGCGAGCGCTACGCTTTTCTGAAGTGGGGCCAGACGGCCTTTCGCAATTTCAGTGCTGTGCCTCCCGGCATGGGCATCTGCCACCAAGTGAATCTTGAGTACCTTGCCCGAGTGGTCTTCACCACTGAAGTCAATGAAGAACTGCAAGCCGGGGCCCCCGCCGACAGGTCTTCGTCGACGAAGTGGGAAGCCTACCCCGATACGCTCGTCGGCACCGACTCGCACACCACAATGATTAATGGACTCGGCGTACTCGGCTGGGGCGTCGGCGGCATTGAAGCGGAGGCCGCAATGCTCGGTCAACCCGTCAGCATGTTGGTTCCTCAGGTTGTAGGCTTCAAGCTCACTGGCAAGCTGCGCGAGGGCGCCACAGCAACGGACCTCGTGCTAACCGTCACGCAAGCTCTTCGCAAACTCGGAGTCGTCGGCAAGTTCGTTGAGTTCTACGGGCCCGGTGTTGCTGCTCTCCCACTCGCCGATCGCGCCACCATCAGTAATATGGCACCGGAGTACGGCGCAACCTGCGGCATCTTCCCGGTCGACGCGGAGACACTGCGCTATCTCCGCCTCACCGGCCGCAGCGACGAACAGATCGCTCTTGTCGAGGCCTATTACAAGGAGCAGAATCTCTTTCACACTGCGGACTCGCCCGAAGCCGAATACTCACAGACCCTCGAACTCGATCTCGCCGAAGTGCAGCCGAGCGTTGCCGGTCCGAAGCGCCCCCAGGATCGCGTCCTTCTCAAAGATGCCGCTGAGAGTTTTGCCAAGCAGTTGCCATCGCTTCTTGCGCCTACTGCCAAGCCTCTGGGCACGCGCACGGCTGCGTCTTGGGAACCAATGGCTGTGACCGATACTGCGCTGGCCATCGCGAGAGAAGAGAACGAAGGTCCGGCGACATCGTCGGCTGCAGCCAATGCACATCCGGCTGAGCAGACCCTCAAAACAGGTGCCATTACGACCACGGTGAAAGAGCGGTTCAACGTCGATCCCGACAAGTATCTCGACCACGGATCGGTCGTGATTGCTGCGATTACAAGCTGCACTAATACCTCGAACCCGTCCGTCATGCTTGCCGCCGGCATCCTCGCAAAAAAAGCTGTCGAGAGAGGCCTCTGCGTTCCGCCGTGGGTGAAGACCTCGCTGGCTCCGGGCTCGCGTGTGGTTACCGACTACTACCAGAAATCCGGCCTGCTGCCATATCTTGAAAAGCTGCGCTTCAACGTGGTTGGCTATGGCTGCACAACCTGCATCGGCAACTCCGGCCCGCTCCCTTCCGACGTTTCGAAGAGCATCGATGAGCACGGTCTTGTTGCTGTCAGCGTGCTCAGCGGCAATCGCAACTTCGAGGGTCGCGTCAATGTCGATGTGCGCGCCAACTACCTCATGTCGCCGCCGCTGGTCGTGGCGTACGCGCTTGCTGGGCGGATCGGGCACAACTTCGATGCCGAGCCACTCGGCAAAGACCAGAAAGGCAGTCCCGTATTTCTGCGTGACATCTGGCCAACCCAGCAGGAAGTTGCCGCGGCCATCGATAAAGGCATCAGCAGCGAAGGCTTCCGCAGGGAGTACGCCACGGTTTCCGATGGCGATGCAAACTGGCAGGGGCTTAGTTTCCCCACGGGCGACGTCTACAAGTGGGAGCCCGATTCAACCTACATTCGCCAGGCGCCATACTTCGACGGCATGAAGAAGTTGCCTGATCCCGTCACCGACATTCTGGGCGCACGCGTGCTCGCCGTGCTCGGCGATTCGGTCACCACGGACCACATCTCTCCGGCGGGCAACATCAAGGCCAACGGTCCGGCAGGAAAGTATCTCGCGGACCATGGTGTAAAGCCGGCGGATTTCAACTCCTACGGCTCGCGTCGTGGCAACCACGAGGTCATGGTGCGCGGCACGTTTGCCAATGTTCGCCTGCGCAATAAGCTCGCGCCTGGAACGGAAGGCGGAGTTACGCGACTGTTGCCCGAAGGCGAACAGATGTCCATTTTCGACGCGAGCGTAAAGTATGCCGGGCGCAATGTGCCGCTGGTGATCCTCGCAGGCAAGGAGTACGGCTCAGGCTCCTCTCGAGACTGGGCAGCTAAAGGCCCGAACCTCCTCGGTGTACGCGCTGTAATCGCCGAGAGCTTCGAGCGGATTCATCGTTCCAACCTCGTCGGCATGGGCATTCTCCCATTGCAGTTTGAAGAAGGACAGAATCCTGAATCGCTCGGCTTGAACGGCGAAGAGGTCTACGACTTCGCTGGGCTCACCAATCTGTTGAAAGCGAAATTCAAAAACGGGCAGACGCTCAAGGTGAAGGCGAGAGCCGCAGACGGCAGCGTGAAGGAGTTCAACGCCAAAGTCCGCATCGACACGCCGCAGGAGATCGAGTATTACGAGCACGGCGGCATCTTGCTCTATGTGCTTCGTCAGCTCGCAGCAAAATAGGCCTTCGCAAACCTGATCCGTTTGAGCCACCCAAAAAGAATGCCACTCCCTTTGAAGAGTGGCATTCTGCATTCTATCTGAGACTCGCTAACGTCGTTTGATGGGCGCCTTCTTTACAGGCGATCTCTTGCCCCTTGCAGGTGCGCCCGGTTCTTCTGCAGCCGGAGTGAGATTCGCCACCGCCTCGTCTTCATGCGGAGCGAAGAACCGCACGCCCTCCTGGTTGTGCTCGCCGAGTACGTGCAGCCGCAGGAAGTTCGTCGAACCGGATTTGGTTCGCGTTCCGGCCACGATTGCGATCACCTCGCGGTTGCGCACATACCCGTGCTGTTCCAGAAGGCTTTCGGCCACGTCCACCAGCGCTTCGGTCGAGTTGACCTTGGGACAGCGAACCGGCGTAGTGCCCCACAGCAGGTTCAGGCGATTGATAGTGATATCGACCGGGCTGAGCGCAAATATGGGCGCCGTTGGATGATACTTCGATAGCTGCCGCGCTGTTGCGCCCGATTCCGTAAACAACGCAATCCCGCGCAGGTCCAGGTCGTCCGCGGCGTGCGCGGTCGCCTCGCAGATCGTCTCCGCAATCGAGAGATGCGCCTGCCGAACCAAAGGCTCGTTCAGATGGTCTTCCTTGATGTGCCGCTCTGCTTCACTGACAATGCGTCCCATCATTGCGACTGCTTCAATCGGGTATTTGCCGACGGCCGATTCGCCCGAGAGCATCACCGCATCGGTACCGTCATATACCGCGTTGGCCACATCGGAAACCTCGGCGCGCGTTGGTCGCGGATTCTCGATCATCGACTCCAGCATCTGCGTCGCCGTGATCACCGGCTTGAAGTACTCCGAGGCCCGGCGGATGATGTGCTTCTGAATGGCAGGCACCTTTTCCGGTGGAACCTCCACCCCAAGGTCGCCGCGTGCCACCATGATGCCGTCTGCCGCCTGCAGGATGCTGTCGAGATGTTCGATAGCCTGCGGCTTTTCAAGCTTGGCGATGATCCACGTCTCGCTGCCGTACGCCGAAACGCGATTGCGAACCAGCCTCACATCTTCCGCCGTTCGAACAAACGAAACAGCAACTGCATCTACGCCGTTCTTAAGGGCAAATTCCAGATCCTGCGAGTCCTTTTCCGTCAGTGATGGAACACGCACCGGAATGCCCGGCAGATTGATTCCCTTGTTCTCTCCCAGCATGCCGCCGTTGATGATTTCGCAAACAACATCCGCGCCGACCACCTCGTGAACGCGAAGCTCGATCAAGCCATCCGAGAGCAGGATGCGCGAACCCTGCTCGACATTTTCAGCCAGCGTCTTAAATGTCGTGCCGACCAGTGACGCAGTGCCAGGCACCTCGCGCGGCGTAATGGTCAGACGATTACCCGCCTTCAGTAGAACCGATTGATGATCCTTCAGTTTCGATGTGCGGATCTTGGGACCCTGCAGATCCCCGAGGATGCAAAGTGGCTTGTGCTCCTCACGACTGACTTTTCGGATCATTTGAATGAGTGCAAGCTTTTCCTCGTGCGTGCCGTGGGAAAAATTCAGTCGGACAACATCAACGCCCGCGCGTACCAGATCACGGAACACCGGTTCGGTGTTGGACGCAGGTCCAAGTGTGGCGACGATCTTCGCCCGGCGTTGGATGGGGCTTTCGTTCAGGTTCGTTTCAACGAACGGCATCGTATAACTCCAAAAGATTCCGGTATAGAAAAAGAAGGGTATGTAGGTGTGCGGTCTGCTTCATTATACAAGTCCCCGCATCGCCAAATGTTCCCATTCAGTATGGAAGGGCGCGCAGATTGCAGTCGGTGGGCGGTATCACAGATAACGTGCAGAACTGTCGAGATGGGGGATTACAGCTGGCGTTTGCGCTCACGGAAAAGGACACCGTTCAACTCAGCCCCCAGCAACGCGGTGAACGATGTTATGTACAGCCAGACCAGCGTCGCAATTCCTGCGCCAAACGATCCGTAAAAGATGGTGTAGTCGGCAATCCGCGTTACATACCAGCCAAACGCCAGCGTGGCCCCAAACCAAACAATACTGGCAGCGATCGCACCCGGCATGACGCGCATCCAATGCTCTCCGCGCTTGGTGCCGAAGTGATAAAGTGCGCCCAGCACCGCGAGGCTGGTTCCGAACGCAAGCGACCACCGCACCAGCCTCCACAGAAAAAGAACGAGGGTGCGAAGCTCATGTCCGGCATTGAAAATCATCCAGAGCTCGATCGCCCGCCCAAACACAAGCACAATGGTGGCCAGCGCCAGGGGCACCAGCACGAGGAACACCAGAAACAATGCGCGCCATCGGCTCTCCCAGAATCCCCACTCGTTCCGCGGCAAACGATATGCCCGTCGAAAGCCTTCCATCAGCGTGAGCATCAGGCCGATCGCGGCAAAAATGCTGAGAATCGTGCCGGAGATGATCAGCCGCTCCGGGTGAGCATTGCGCGCGTGCATTGAGGAAAGCATCAGGCGCACTGTGTCGGCTGGGAGAATCTGCCCTGAGACCCAGCGGATCTCGCCCACCGCAGTCGTCCCTTCAGGAAACTTCGCAATCATGGCGGTCAGCACGATGAACGCCGGGAAGAACATCAGCATGCCGGAATAGGCAGCCGCTTTCGCTGTATTCAGCACGTCGTGCTCGAGGGCCAGAAAGACAGCCTTCCGGAAATGGCGCAGAAATTTCCGCATGGTCCCATCCAAAGAGTAGTGCATTTGTGCTCACCGTCGAGCACGAGAGTTCACGTGGTGCATCGGGAGGCAACACAATTCGGACTCTATTGACTCAAACGGTTTATCATTTTTCCGAAATGATCAAGCCTCGTGTTTCGGCCCTCTGCGCTGTATTCCTGCCGTTTTTGATGTGCATTTCTGCCGTAACCGCAGGCGGCGCTCAGAATGCACAATTGGCCTCGAAAGAAATTAACGCCCGGGTCGAGTCCCTGCTGAAGCAGATGACTACTGAAGAGAAGATCGGCCAGACAGTCCAGTACTCGGCGGGATTTGCGACCGGCCCATCCGCATCAAAGCTGACCTATGACGAACTGGTTGCACAGGGCCGTGTTGGATCGATGCTGAACGTGGTCGGCGCCGAGCACACCAATCACTACCAGCACATCGCGATGGAGAAATCGCGGCTCCGCATACCTCTCATCTTCGGGCTCGACGTCATTCATGGCCACCACACCACGTTTCCCGTGCCACTCGCGATCGCTGCAACCTGGGATCCCGAGGCGGCGGAAACCGTCGCGCGCGTCAGCGCACGAGAAGCACGAGCCGACGGTATTAACTGGGTTTTCTCGCCTATGGTCGACATTGCGCGAGATGCGCGCTGGGGCCGCATCATCGAGTCGAACGGCGAAGATCCTTACCTCAGTTCTGCACTCGCCCGCGCATGGGTCAAGGGCTACCAGCAAGGCGACCTCTCAAACGCCGATTCCGTCGCAGCCTGCGTCAAGCACTTCGCAGCGTACGGAGCGGCCATAGCAGGCCGCGACTACAACGCCGTCGACATGAGCGAACTCACACTGCGGCAGATCTACCTGAAGCCCTACCACGCAGCTGTTGAGGCGGGCGTCGCCACGGTCATGACCTCGTTCAACTCCATCAACGGAGTTCCCGCCACTGCCGACCCATTCACGCTTACGCAGATTCTGCGCAAAGAGTGGGGATTCAACGGATTTGTTGTCTCCGACTGGGGCGCAGTTGCGGAATTGAAGAATCATGCCATCGGCGATGGCCCAACCGTCGCGCGCAAGGCTCTGGAAGCCGGCACCGACATGGACATGGAAGGCAACCTCTACGCCACGGTGATTGCAGAGCAGGTCCGCTCCGGCAAGATACCCGAAAGCGTTCTGGATGAGGCGGTGCGCCGGATCCTGAGAGTCAAATTTGCGCTCGGATTATTCGATCATCCATTTACAGATGTTGGACCTCGATACGAGCCCACGCCCGAACGCCGCGCAATCGCCCGCAAAGTTGCCGATGAAACCATGGTGCTGCTGAAGAATGATCCCATGGAGGGCGTCGGGAATCTCCTTCCTCTTCCGCCCAAGATGAAAACAGTAGCCCTGATCGGGCCCATGGCCGACGACGCGCTTAACCTCGAGGGCGCCTGGACCGTTGCGGGGAATCCTAAAAACGTCATTACCCTCAAGGCCGCGCTCACTCAGCGCCTCGGTGAAAAGCTACTCTACGCACGCGGGTGCGGACTGCTCTCCGGAAAGGATGAGGCCGCCTTGAAGGGGATCACATTCACCGGCACATCATCCGTATCCAATCAACCCATCTCCGACGATCAGAAATCAATTGCGGCAGCCGTCGAGATCGCGCGCAAAGCGGACGTGGCGATCCTAGCGCTGGGCGAGCCCACCAATTGGATGGAAGGCGAAGCATCCAGCCGCACGACGCTGGGCTTCACCGGCGCGCAGGAGCAGCTTCTCGAAGCAGTCGTCGCAACCGGCAAGCCCGTCATCCTAGTCGTGCTCGCAGGCCGGCCGCTCGAACTAAAGTGGGCCGCCGGGCACGTCCCCGCGATCCTCGAGGCTTGGAGTCCCGGCATCGCCGCAGGACCGGCCGTCGAAGACATCCTCTTTGGCGATGTGAACCCTTCGGGCAAGCTTCCCGCCAGCCTCCCCCGCGCCGTTGGGCAGGAGCCGCTCTATTACGCTCAGATGCCCACCGGCCGCCCCGCCCGTGGCGATCTCAGCCACATGCCGCGCAGTGCACCTGAAAAGTTCGTTTCCCGCTACATGGACGAGGAGAATTCGGCGCTCTTTCCCTTCGGATGGGGCCTGAGCTACACGCGCTTCAGCTACTCGCAGCCAACAGTCGATCGCGCGGAGATCCCCGTGCACCAATTCGCGCAGGACCACAAGCCGGTTGCTACGGTCGGTGTCGACGTAAAAAACTCAGGCAGTATTGCAGGAACCGAAGTAGTGCAGCTTTACATTCGCAATACGTCAGCCAGCGTTGAACAGCCGCTTCGCGAGTTGAAAGGATTCACGCGGGTCGCCCTCGCTCCCGGAGAGACCAGGCACGTAACCTTCCCGCTCGGCTTCGATGAGCTCAATTTCTACAATGCCGAACTGAAAAAGACGATGGAGCCGACGACCTATGACATCTGGGTTGGCGGCAACTCGCTGGCAACCGCCGCGACGTCGCTCAAAATTATCGAAGAGAAATCCATCAAGCGAAGCCGCATAGGGGCACGGGGCCAGATGGTAGATGCGCATATTGCGTTCTGCAATTCGCTACGACCGAATCACCTTTGCAACCGTTGATCGGTCCGCGAGCGGGTACACTGTCCACGACAGGAGGTCCCATGCAGACCCGGATTCAGGGCACCACCATGCCCGTCCTCGATGTGCAACTCGATCCCAACGAAAGCGTCTTCTCCGAAAGCGGCGAGCTTTCATGGATGACTGCATCAATTCAGATGACCACCCACACCCAGATGGGCGGAGGCGGCGGCCTGTTCGGAGTCCTGAAGCGCGTTGCCGGCGGCGGCAGCATCTTCATGACCGAGTACCGCGCGATGCAGTATCCGGGCGAGGTTTCCTTTGCCACCAAAGTGCCAGGCCACATCGTTCCCGTACAGGTCGCGCCGGGTCAGGAATACATGGTCCACCGTCACGGATTTCTCTGCGCCACTCCGCAGGTCTCCATCAGCGTTGGCTTCCAGCAGTCGCTCGGGGCCGGCATCTTCGGCGGCAGCGGCTTTTTGCTGCAGCGTATCGCCGGCATCGGCATGGCGTGGATCGAGCTCTCCGGTGAACTGATCATGAAGACTCTTGCCCCTGGAGAAGTTTTGCTCGTCCACCCTGGA
>Ga0207667_10004293_pt1 | contig 17466 bp, 14 predicted proteins | sample KBSCornC52_FD_184301 | JGI IMG/M metagenome (GOLD analysis project Ga0207667, IMG submission 184301) | Corn rhizosphere microbial communities from Kellogg Biological Station, Michigan, USA - KBS Corn C5-2 (SPAdes) (version 2) | ecosystem: Host-associated > Plants > Roots > Rhizosphere > Soil ...
TGGCCGCCACGATTCCCAATTCGTCGTGGATGTGTTCCAGACCGGCAGTGGGACTTCCACGAACATGAACGCGAATGAGGTGATCGCCACGCGGGCCACGGCGTTACTCGGACACGCTGGAACAACCGCCGCGCACCCCAATGATCACGTGAACCGCGGCCAGTCGAGCAACGATGTGTTTCCCACGGCGTTGCACATCGCCGCAACGCGAATCGCCCATCAAACGCTGTTGCCAGCCATGAACGCACTCCACCAAGCGCTCGATATCAAACGGCAGCAGTTCTGGGGGATTCTCAAGATCGGGCGAACTCACCTGCAGGACGCCGTTCCTATGCGCCTGGGCCAGGAGTTCGGCGGATACGCCCGCCAAGTGGAATTGTCGCAGATGAGAATCCGGCAAGCTCTGGAGGGCTTGTATGAATTACCTCTCGGAGGGACCGCCGTCGGCTCGGGACTAAACGCAGCTCCTGGATTCGCTCGGGCCGCCATCGCGATTATTGGCGAGCAAACTGGCTTGCCCTTTCGGGAAGCCCAAAATCACTTCGAAGCGCAAGCCGCCCGCGATGCGGTTGTGTTTCTAAGCAGCGCACTCAAAAGCTATGCGATCGCACTGACGAAGATTGCCAATGACGTCCGTTGGCTGGGATCGGGACCGCGCTGCGGATTAGGCGAGCTTCACTTACCCGAAGTGCAGCCGGGATCGAGCATCATGCCGGGCAAGGTAAACCCGGTGATCGCCGAAAGCCTCCTGATGGTCTGCGCGCAGGTGATCGGTCACGATGCGGCGATTAGCTGGGGCGCCGCCGCTGGCGCCTTTGAGCTGAACACGATGATGCCGCTCATCGCTTACGACCTTCTGGAATCGATCGAGCTGCTGGCCGCAGCGTCACGAAACTTTGCACAACGATGCATTGCCGGACTGGAAGCGAACCAAACCCGTTTGCGGGACACGATCGAACAATCGCTCGCGCTGGCGACCGCGCTGACGCCTGAGATCGGTTACGAACGCGCTGCGGTCCTCGCAAAGACCGCCTACGAATCCGGCCGGACGATTCGAGAAGTCGCGGAGGAACAGAGCGGCATCCCCCGCGAAAAGCTAGCGGATCTGCTCGATCCTATGAAGATGGTCGGAAACTGACAGGCGACCCGCTTGCGGGCAAGCAAGATCGCCTGTCCCACTACTACGCCTGGAAGTATCCCGCAGCCAATTCGGGCTTCTGCTGCAAAGCCTGACGCCAGTAATCGCGCGCTTCCTCGACCGCTCCCTTGGCCTTGAGCGCGTGCCCCAGATTCAGAAGAGCTTCGGCGAAGTTGGGCCGCTCGGTGAGCGCTTCCTTGTACAGCTTGATCGCGTCGTCCAGCTGGCCGGATTTCTGTAGCAGCAACCCGGTGTTGTAGAACAGCTCCGGAGTGCGCTCGCCGGATTCGATGAGCTTGGCCTGCAAGTCGAGAGCCTTCGGCAGATCCTCGCGCTCGACCGCCATGGCGGCTAGCCCGCGCATCGCGTCCAAAGACGTGGGATCGGTTTCGAGCACTGCCTGGAAAGCCTTCGCGGCTTCCTCGTGCATGCCCAGCTTCCAGTGCGCCAGACCGAGGTTCAACTGCGCTTCGGGCCACGGGGTCCGTTTCCGGACGCAGTTCTGGAAAGCTTCCGCCGCCCCGCGATGATCGTCGCGCTGTAAACGCAGGTACCCGAGCCGGAACCAAGCGTCTTCCCATTCGGGATTCCGCGCCAGAAGCTTCGCATACAACTGCTCGGCTTGCTCTTTCTGGCCCTGCTGTTCCAGCACGCTGGCCAGGTTGTAAATCACGTCCGCCAGATCGGGCGCGATTTGCAGAGCACGCTCGTAATTTTCTCGGGCAGCCTTCAGATCGCCCTTCTCTTGCAGGACGATTCCAAGATTCACGTGGGCCTGCTTGGCGTCAGGGCGGATGCGAACTGCCTCCCCATAGGCTTTGGCCGCGTCATCGGTTCGGCCACACTTCTGTTGCGCCACGCCCAGGTTAAACCAGCGCTCGAAATGGTCTGGAGTAAACTCAACTAATTTCTCGCAGTAGCGTGCGGCCGCCTCAAAGTCGTTGGAGTGAAACGCACAGGTGGCCAAACCTTCGAGCGCGGCCTGGGAATGGGGGCGCATCGTCAACAGCCGTTCGGAATACTCTTGGATCGAAGCCGTCTCTTTGCGCGCCATGCCGATCGTGATCAGGTTTACCAGACACTCTTCCGATTGCGGATTCTTGCCCAGGATCTTGACGTACAGGCTGGTGGCTTCGTCGAACTTCCACAGCAATTGCAATGCGACAGCCTTGCCGAACAGCGCTGTCTCATGCTCTGGATTCGAGGCGAGAACCTTATCGAAGCAAGCGATGGCCGGCTCGGGCTTTTCCTGGCGGAGCAAGCAGATGCCCCAGCCGAGATTGGCTTCCTCGCGTTGCGGATCCACCTCCAGCGCCTTCTGGAACGAATCCGAGGCTTCTTGCCAGCGGCCTAGCTTCTCGTAACAGATCCCCAGGTTGAAGTTGGCGGTGGGATGCTGCGGAGCCGCACCGAGCAGCTTCTCGTAGGTCTTTACGGCATCCTCATACTGCTCCAGCTCGAACTGGATGTGGCCTTTGGCCGCATAGATATCGGCGCCCTGCTCGCCGTTTTCGATGGCCGAGTTGAGCTCGCGCAAGGCTTCCTTGCGTTTACCTTCCAGATGCAACGACACGGCTCGCGCCAGAGACGACGATACCGGTTGTGCGTTAGCGGAACCCGATCCCGCGTCTGTTTTTTTCTTTCCACTCATGGTTGCCAACTCCCGTTTGTAGTGTCGTAAGGCGCCAGGTAAGCGCACAGGCGCCCTAACATGTCGTATTGATGCGTGATCTGCATCCAGCGCACGCGGCTCGCCTCACCGCTTGCGGTAAAGAATCCAACTCCGCCCCGCGGTAAGCGGGCCTCAGTCCAACTATCGGCAATTTGTCCCTGAACCTCTACCAAAAAGTCGGATCCCTGAACATCCATCCGAACGCGATAAACCGTATCCGCGCGCGCATCCAGGCGAATATTCACGTCGTGCCGGTCCGTCGCCTTGCCGTTAATCACCGCATAGCGGGTCAGCCCGATCACTGGCAGGGGCCCCGGTTTAAGGACCTCTAGCTTCACCACATAGAAGTTTTCGAAATCCGCCGCGCGCACTACCCAGCTCAAAGCCTTCTTGTCGATCAGCCCGAGGAACTGTACCTGGTAATCGCTCAGGTTTACCGAAGGCCGGTAGAGGGCCAGCGGACCCGGCCGAACGAATCCGGTGGCATCGAAAGACCATTCGGTCGTAGAGCCTCCGGGGCTGGCCCAGTTGTCCAAGCCGGATCGGAAATCCTCATCCAGCGCCACGGCCGCACGATTCTCCAGTGTCTGGCGGACATTCACCCATTCGCCATTCAGAACGCGCCGGAAGCTGCCCGTCAAACCGGTGGAAGGCTGGGGAGCGGCGAACGCTACTCGCGGCCATCCCGGGTGGAACACCAGGGCAAGCAGCGCCGGAATCATGAATAGCAGAAGTTTCAGATCGCGCGGGGCGTGATGCCAAAAGCCCGTGGCGTGCGCCCAGGCTGGTTCCAGCTTCAACAGCCCATTGCCACGCAGCGATCCGATGACGCTCTGGGGCCGCCGAAGTACATCCTCGGCCGGCTTGCGATCCAGGGGCTGGAGTCGCGAGCCTGGAATCACCGGATGCATCTCAACCGCCTGGGGCAATAAGCGCGCGATTGGTGCGATAGGTGTCCGATCGCTGGCGGCATTGCGTTTCTTGGCAAACGTCAGCGGCAGCATCCGTGTGAACAGCGGAGCCTCACCCGTGGCGACCACCGAAGCCATGCTCGGGTAGGTGACGTCAGATGAGACTCCCATTGAAAGGTCGAACGCCAGGACGTTGCCAGTCTGACCCGGGAACAGTCCTCGCACCGGCTGGTGCAAGTTCGATGGAAGGCTTTGGAGTCGCGCTATTCCAACACCGTAAACGGACGCTTGGGGAGCTGGCATCGCCACCGGGGCAATCCGCAATTGTGGATTGGCGGCCATTCCTGTAACTACGGTTCGGCTTACAAACGCACCTTGCCTCGGCAGCACATCGACAGAAAGCGGCAGCGGTTCCGCGCGCGAAACAAGCTGATAATCCGTTACAGCCGCACTTGCTCCCGCCGGGAACACAGTGCGGGGAGCAGCATCGAACTGCTCTGGCGACTGCCCCGCCAGTGCGAAAGCCAACGGGTGTGCCGCGAATGGACAGAGCGCGTGCAACCGATCCGGCTGCGGAACCTGCTGGTCAAACAACTGCAGGAGCACGTCGCTCTGCACGGGCACTTCCAGGTCAACCGACGTTACAGGCATCGGCTCCATCGTCAGAATCTGGAGGCTTGATACCGTTTCGGCGACGGCTCGCCGGGCTGTCAGGGCGGCCGTTGGCGGTAACCCTACTCGGTTTGCGAGGCGCATGCCCGCGGCGGAATGATGCGATCGCGGATGGCAAAGCTCGCCATCCGATTCCATGTTGGCTACGCCAGGGACAGTTGTGGGACTAGAAACTCGCGGTCCAATGTAGGACCACGCAGCGATCGGCGAGCCTTTCGGCAAAGGCGCCGTTGCCAGGCTGCACACGTGCAAAGGCGCCAGCGGCTGCATTGTGGCTTCGTATTCGAACGGGTCGAGAGCGATCAGTGCCGGCGAACTGCCTAAGGCAACGAATGCCGGCGCCATGAGGTTAAACAGCTCGGAGGCGACTTCGGCTGGCTCCTTCACATCCGGAATCGGGTATAAGTTCACGTCGAACGCAGGACTCGGATACAGTTCAACGGAGGGATCACCTTGCGGAAGAACCTCCTGTGGCGCGTCAAGTGCGCGATAGGAACGGAGCGAACTGTGAGATTGATGAAGCCGTTCGAGCGCTAACCGCTCATGTTCCTGCCAGTAGGCCTTGCGGTGCGCGCTGGAACAGAATTGCCCATGAGTGATCTTGCGATAGAGCGGCAGTCTGCCCTCGCAATAGAGACACCGGGTGTCATCTGACCATGACATCCCCTCCATTGTGCGGTTGGGGCGGTCAAAATACTACGCAGTGAACGCCTTAGGAAAGACGTAGGGATTTTGCCTAGCTGCGGGCTCAGACGCCCCAGCAGTAGTCTTCCACGGCCCGCTGAATGGTGGGGTCGTTTTCGCCCAACCGCATTAGTTCCAGCCGGAGAGCGTCGACTAAGGCGAACCAGCTGGCCTCGATCACGTTTTCCGAGACGCCGACGGTGGCCCAGCTCCGGCGATGATCGGACCACTCCACCAGCACCCGAACGCGGGCCGCAGTACCTTTCTTGTTGTCCAGCACGCGGACCTTATAGTCGGTCAGCCGCACTCCGGCGATTCCGGGATAAAGCGACGACAAGCATTGCCTGAGCGCGAGGTCCAGGGCGTTCACTGGGCCATTGCCCTGGGCTGTCGCCGAGTGAACTCCGTCCTGCGCCTTCAGAGTCACCGTGGCCGCGGTGCTGCCGGAAGATTTGGTGGTGGTCTCATAGTTGACCACCTCAAAGAAGTGCAGACCGGGGCGCAGGGCTTCGCGGACTAAGAGCTCGAAAGTACCCTCGGCCGCCTCCAGCTCGTAGCCTTCAAACTCCATCTGTTTGATGCGATCCAGCAGTTCCCGCCGCGCGGTATCGTCCAGCCGATCTTCTAAACCATGCTGTTTGAGCTTGTAGAGGACGTTTCCCTTCCCCGAAAGATCGCTGAGCAGCACGCGCTGGCGATTGCCGACCAGCTTGGGATTGATGTGTTCGTATGTCGACGAATCTTTGAGTACGGCGCTGACGTGTACACCGCCCTTATGGGCAAAGGCGCTGGGACCCACGTAGGCTTGATCGTTGCGGATCGGCAGATTGGCCAGCTCGGCGATATACCGGGCAGCCGCGGTCAAATGCGTCAGCCGCTCCTTTCCAATGGTGGTGTGCCCCATCTTCAACTCGAGATTAGCGATGATCGAGATCAGGTTGGCGTTGCCGCAGCGCTCGCCGTAGCCATTGGTGCAGCCTTGGACGTGCGCGAATCCCTGATCGATCGCGGCTAGCGAATTGGCCACCGCCAGCTCGGCGTCATTGTGAGTGTGAATGCCCAGAACACCATCGAAATTCTTGCGAACATCGGCGCAGATTTCCGCAAGCCGGCTGGTGAGCATGCCGCCATTGGTATCGCACAGGCACAGAACGTCGGCTCCGGCTTTCTTCGCGGCTTCAATCGTTCGCAGGGCGAAATCGCGATTGGCGCAATAACCATCGAAGAAATGCTCGGCGTCGTAGACCACTTCCTTGCCGTGGGCCTTGAGGTACTTCACCGTATCGGCGATGAGCTCGAGATTTTGGTTCTCCTCGATTCCCAGGGCGCGATGGACGTGCAGATCCCAGCTCTTGCCGAAAATCGATACGACTGGAGTTCCGGCGGCGATAAGCGCATTTACGCTGGCATCCTCTTCGACCGCATTCTTGGCGAAGCGCGTTGCTCCGAACGCTACCAGACGCGAATGCTTCAATTGCAGCTCGCGCGCCCGGGCAAAGAAGTCTTTGTCCTTCGGATTCGACCCCGGCCAGCCGCCCTCAATGTAATCGATCCCCAGCTCGTCCAGTTTGTGGACGACCAGGATTTTATCGTCGGCTGAAAAGCTGACGGCTTCGCCCTGAGTGCCGTCGCGCAGCGTGGTGTCGAACGTGAAGATGCGCATAAGAGTTACGTAGCGGCTGGTACGCCGACTTCCTTTTTCTTCTTGAGGAAGGTCATCATTTTGCGCAGCTCCGCCCCGACCTTCTCGATAGGCTGATTTTCTTGTTCCGCGCGCATGGCCAGGAACTTCTTGCGTCCCGTCCTGTTTTCTTCCATCCATTCGCGCGCGAACTGACCGGATTGGATTTCTCCTAGAATCTTCTTCATCTCGGCGCGAGTCTGTTCGGTGACGATGCGCGGACCGCGCGTGTAATCGCCATACTCCGCCGTATCTGATACCGAGTAGCGCATATAGCTGAGGCCGCCCTCATAGATCAGATCGACAATCAGCTTCACTTCGTGCAGGCACTCGAAATAGGCCATTTCCGGAGCGTATCCGGCATCGACCAGGGTTTGGAACCCGGCGCGGATGAGTTCGCTGACGCCGCCGCAGAGAACGGCCTGTTCGCCAAACAAGTCGGTTTCGGTCTCTTCCTTGAACGACGTTTCGAGAATCCCGGCGCGCAGACAACCGATGCCCCCGCCATAGGCCAGAGCATTCTTTAGCGCATTGCCCGACGCGTCCTGATGGATCGCGACCAAACCAGGAACTCCCTGCCCTTCCGTGAAGACCTCGCGAACGCGATGGCCCGGAGCTTTCGGTGCGATCATGCTGACATCGATGTTCTTGGGCGGCGTGATGAACCCGAAGTGAATATTGAAGCCGTGCGCGAACATCAGGGTCTTGCCGGCCGTCAAATTCGGCTCGATGTCTTTCTTATAGATCTCGCCTTGAACGTGATCCGGGACCAGCATCATGATCACGTCGGCTGCTTTTGCGGCATCGGCAATCGAGAGAACTTTCAGCCCGGCGGCTTCCGCCTTCGCCTTGCTCTTGCTGCCTTCAGGCAAGCCGACAATAGAGTTCAGGCCGGAATCGCGCAGATTCAGTGCGTGCGCATGCCCCTGGCTGCCGTAGCCAATAATGGCGATCGTCTTGCCCTTCAATAGCGAAGGATCGCCGTCTTTTTCGTAGTATTTGGTGACCATTACGTTTTAAATTAACTCCGTGGTTTTTAGGACCGCCTGTTCGTTTCCAGGACGTCCGTCTCTAGATGTTCTTTGCGCACCGGCGGCGCCAGTTTCAGTTTCTTGGCTTCGAGTGGAACCGAAACCAGCCCCGACCGGGTTACTTCAATATCGCCATAGCGCTGCATCACCCGGATAAATGCATCCAGCTTCTCCGGATCGCCGGTAGCTTCGAGAGCATAGCCATCCACCGAACTGTCGACGGCTTTCGCGCCGAACATCTCGGCTTCCTTGAGTACGGCCATGCGATTTTCCTGCGTAGTCCCGACCCACAGCAATACGAGCTCGCGCCTTACGGCCGAGCCCTCGGTGAGATCGGAGACTTGCAGCACGTTGACCAGCTTGTTGATCTGCTTGATTACCTGAACGCGCTGGGAAGGCTCGATATCGACGACGATGCTCATCCGCGACAGCTCCGGATCGAGCGTTCGTGCGACCGTCAGGCTTTCGATGTTGTACCCGCGCGCCGAGAGTACACCGGTCACACGCATGAGCGCGCCCGGCTTGTTCTCGAGCAATAGTGAAATTAATTGAAGCATGTAAAACTCCGCTAAACAGCTACCGGCTGCACGGGACCTAACACCATTTCGTTGATCGCGCCACCTGCCGGAACCATTGGATATACGTTCTCAAACGGCGTCACGCGCACGTTCAACAGGTAAGGACCTGGCTCGTTGACCGCAGCCTCGAGCGCGCCCCGCAGTTCGCGAACATTCTCTACCGTCTTGCCGCGGAAGCCATACGCACCCGCCAGCTTTTCGGGATCGGGGAACCCTTCGAGCTGCACCGAGCTCAGGCGATTGTTATAAAACAGCTCCTGCCATTGCCGGACCATGCCTAGGTAGCCGTTGTTCATCACGATGATCTTGACCGGCAGCGCGTGATTGGCGATGGTCGCAAGTTCCGGGATAGACATCTGGAATCCGCCGTCCCCAACCAGCGCGAACACCAATTTGTCGGGCCGTGCGAACTGGGCGCCGATAGCAGCGGGCAAGCCGAAACCCATCGATCCCAGGCCGCCGGAATTGAGCCACAGCCGCGGATGGTTGAACTTGAGGAACTGCGCACCCCACATCTGGTGCTGTCCGACGTCGCTGGCGACAATCGCTTCCCCGCCCGAGAGCCGGTCGATTTCCGAAATCAGATGCTGCGGCTTGATCTCGTCGGTCGAAACTTCGGGTTCCAGGGGATGCTCTTTCTTCCAGCCTTTGACCTGCGCCCACCACGCCTTGCGAGCGGAAGCGTTCTTATCCTTCATCGAGGGCGCCAGTTCGCGCACTTCGTGCGTCAGGCGCTCCAGAACTTTCTTGACGTCGCCCACGATGGGAAGTTCCGCCGCGCGATTCTTGCCAATCTCGGCCGGATCGATATCCACGTGGATCACCTTCGCGTGCGGCGCGAAGGCAGCCAGCCGTCCCGTGACGCGGTCGTCGAATCGCACGCCCAGCGCGATCAGCAGATCGGTCTCGGTCATCGCCATATTGGCAGCATAGCTGCCGTGCATGCCCGGCATGCTGATAAAATTCGGATGCGTGCTGGGCATGGAACCAAGGCCCATCAACGTGCACACCGACGGTATGTCGACCAGTTCGACGAATTGTCGCAGATCGCTTGCAGCCTCAGCGGCAACGATCCCGCCGCCGGCGTAAACCATGGGACGCTCGGCTTCCCATACCATTTCCGCCGCCCGCCGAATCTGTCCCGCATGTCCCTCAGTGTTCAGGCGGTACCCCGGCAGATGAATCGTCGAAACCGGCGTGTAGTGGCCCTGGGCCTGAAACACGTCCTTGGGAATGTCGACCAGCACCGGGCCGGGCCGTCCCGACGCCGCGATGTGAAACGCCTCGTGGATCGCCTGCGGAAGCTCCGACAATTTCTTCACCATGAAATTGTGTTTGGTGCAGGACCGCGTGATGCCGAACGTGTCGGCTTCCTGGAACGCATCGCTGCCGATCAGCTTGGTCGAAACCTGCCCCGTGATCGCCACGATTGGAATCGAGTCCATCAGCGCATCGACCAGCGCAGTTACCAGATTCGTCGCGCCCGGACCAGAAGTCGCGCAGCAGACGCCGACCTTGCCCGTGGCGCGCGCGTACCCTTGCGCCGCGAAGCATGCATTCTGCTCGTGCCGCACCAGGACGTGCTTGATCTGATGATCGTACAGCGCGTCATAGAGGGGTAGCGTCACGCCACCCGGATATCCGAAAAAGGTATCCACCTTCTCGCGCAGCAAACACTCGAGCACGACCTGCGCGCCGCTCATCAATTTGGTCGACATTTAAACATCCTCCCAAAAAGGAAAAGGCCACTGTCCGGGGTTTCTGTCCCCGCCAGTGGCCAAGTCCGTATCCCTACGAATCGGGCCGTTCAGGCGGGGCCGGTTACACCGACCCCGATAATAAGAACGAGCCCTGTTACAGGAATGAATTCGATAGAAACCGCGTTGCCGCGCGAGAGAGCCTGGTTGGGATCTGCAAATGACATCGTCGTCTCTATGAATCCAAGAATACAGCACAAGAAACGCAAATGCAAGAGGGGCCGCTCATAAGAAGTATTTATGTCGGTATCATTACTCCCGCGCGCACCGGACCTCGCCAGAACGTCAACGCAATCATGACCGTCACAATCTGCACACAGGCGATGAACGCTACGCAGGCAGGCCAACCGCCCAGATTCCAAAAGTATCCCGGGATGGCCGCACCCAAACCGCCGCCCACATAGTAAAACGCGGCATACAAACCCACGGCCAGCGATCGATTGTGCTCCGCTGCTGCACCCACGAAGTTGTTGGCCGCCGTGGTCGCAGCAAAGACGCCACTGCTACAGATCGTCAACCCCAGCCCGACCATCCACAGGCTATGGATCAGAGTAAGAGCGATGCCCGCTACACCGGCTCCGATCCCGCAAGTGAGCACCATCCGCTGACCATAGCGATCGATGGCGCGCCCCGCCGCGGGATTCGCGGCCGCCCCCACAAGGTATACGAAGAAGATGGATCCCAGTGCCGTCGGCTCCAGATTGAATGGCGGAGCCGCAAGATAGAACGTCACATACGTGAAGATCGCCACCAAGGAAAACAAAACGCAGAATCCGACCAGATACGTTCCTAGCAGCCGGCGATTCCCCAAGTGCGATTTCACCGCCGAGTACCACGAACCTTCCCACTGCGATTCATGATGCGCGTGGCGCTCGGGCTCCAGTAATCGTGCGATTGCACCGGCACCTGCCAGCGTCAAGACACCCAGCACAATGAAGACCCATCGCCAGCCGAAATGAGCGGCAACTAAGCCCGCGATGAAGCGGCACGAAAAGCCGCCCAGCACGGTTCCGCTGACATAAGAAGACAATACCGCGCCTGCCCCGGCCGAGGCCCATTCGTCATTGATGTAGGCGACGGTGACGGAAAATACTCCGGGGGTGCACAGCCCTTGGCAGAATCGCCAGAACAGTAGCATGCCGAGCCCCGGAGATGTCGCGGCGGCCAGACTAGTGATGCCCAGCAGGACCGCGGACCAGACGATTATGCGTTTCCGTCCGATCTTGTCCGCTAGAATCCCCGCTATAGGCGCGGCGATGGCGACACCCAATCCCGCGAGCGTTACGGTCATACTGACCGCGATCTTGCTGGCGTGGAAGATTCCCGTCAGCATCGGCAGCAGGGGCTGCGTGGAGTACATCTGCAGAAATGAGCAGAAGCCCGCGACCACCACCCCAAACTGGCGTGAGCTCAGATACCCTCTACTGTTGCGCGGCTTTAATTTCCCACGGCCGCGGATGATGCCGGGAGTCGTCGCGATCTTCCAGGCGGTCGTAGAGATGATCGTCGGAGGTAGTGCCAAGCGACAAGTTGTACAGGCTGGTCAGGCCCAGTCCTTCGCGCAGATCTTCCTCGAATGCGTGCAGCTTCTTCAGATGATCCGCCAGCGCTGGAATCTCCTTGCCCGAAGGAGTTCGCAGGAACATCTGATAGCCGCGGCTCACCAGATTGGCGATTTCGGCGCCGACCAAAATACCGGCCTTGCCGACCTTCACCTTGCCTTCGGCGAGATCCTCGATAATTGCACCGCAACCATCGCGAGTGACCAGCGCGCCCGAGCCCTGGCTCTTCACATCAAAACGGAACTGCTTCAGGTTGCCGAGCCGTTCGTCAAAGGTCCACTCGTGGGGCTTCTGGTTGCGAAAGAACATGTCCCTTGATTATACGGCGGGGCTAGCCCAACTCGCTGCGGATCGCTGCGGCAATCGATTCAGCGAAGTGTTCCACGCGGTCCAGCTTCGGACCCTCGACCATCACACGCGCCAGCGGCTCAGTGCCCGAAAATCGCACCACAACGCGGCCGCTATCGCCGAACTCGGCCTTCATGCGGCGAATCTCTTCCTTGACCGTAGCCATGTCTTCCAGCGGGCGCCGCTCTTTTACACGAACGTTCACCAGGAGCTGAGGATAGATCTCGAGTTCGGCGGTGAGCTCATCCAAATTCTGGCAGGAGGTCCGCATCACCTCGCACACGCGCAGCGCCGTCAGCAATCCGTCGCCGGTGGTGGCGTACTCGCGGAAAATGATGTGTCCGCTTTGCTCGCCACCCAGAAGCGCATCGCGCTTGACCATCTCTTCCAGAACGTACTTATCGCCTACCGGAGTCCGTACCATGCCGATGCCGTGCAGGGTCAATGCGCGCTCCAGGCCAAGATTCGACATTACCGTCGAAACCACTTCTTTCAAACCTCGCGTGGATTGCAGGCGGCGGGCGCACAGCAGAAGTACCCCATCGCCATCCACTAGCTTGCCAGAATGCGAAATGAACATAGCGCGGTCGGCATCGCCATCGAAGGCGACTCCGAGGGTTGCTCCAGTCTCCAGAACGCGCTTCCGCAATCCTTCTATATGCAGAGCCCCGCAATTGAGATTGATGTTCTTGCCGTCCGGCGCACAGTGAATCCGATCGACCTTGGCACCCAGCCGCTCGAAGAGCGCGGGGCCCAAATGCGTCGCCGCTCCATTTGCCGCGTCCACCACGATGGTCATACCCGCCAACCCATCGGGCATGGTGGCGGCGAGATGTTCTATGTAGGCGCGATCCAGCCCTTCATCCACTGTGAGCTTCTGAGGCGAAGGAGGTTTCCCCGAACTTGTCGACGCAAAAATATGACCTTCGATGGTATGTTCCTGCTGATCGGGCAGCTTGAAACCGGAATGATCGAAGATCTTGATGCCATTGTCCTCAAAAGGATTATGCGAAGCCGAAATCATGACGCCCGCGGCGAACGGTCCCGTCTTTGTGATGTACGCCAGCCCCGGCGTACTGATCAGGCCGGCGCTGCGCGCACGCACTCCGCCTCGGGCCAAGCCACCCGCGACATGTTCGGAGATCCAGGGCCCGGACTCGCGCGTATCCATTCCCAGGACCACTTCCGGATTCAGGTGGTTGCTACCGATCCATTGCGCCAAAGCCACGCCTACTGCGAAGGTGGTCGGGCGGTCCAGAGGATAGTCCCCGGCGGTGCCGCGTATGCCGTCGGTTCCAAATAACTGTCTCATTGTTTCGATGCGGAGTTTCCTTTGGACTCCAATGCTCTATCGACAGGAGCGCGATCCAGATGCAGCCTGAGCTCAGAGGGGTCGGAGCGGACGAAGTTCACGCCGGCCGGTAGGTTTACGTTGCTCCGCGAGATGCCGAAGACTCGCTCGCCAGGCCCGGTGTGGCCGGCCAGGTCAAGGATCACAGCGATGGTGGATAAATTGTCGCGGCTCAAAACATCGGACGACCCCCGCAACTCCACGCGGACTGCATTTGGGGGATTTGCTACCAGGGCCAAGTCCGCGTCTACATTTCGATAGTAAACCGGAACAGACTGCACGGTAACCAGTTCAGGCTCGCCTTCGACCGTGATCCAGAGCAACACGGCCAGAGCCACGGAGAGCAATTTCCAGCCCAAGTTACGGGTTATCACGTGCAACGCCCGCTTCATGGTTGGGCGCGCCTCCATTCGGGCTCGGGCGCTTGATCCGGCCGGGCGGGTTGTCCGGTCGCGTGTTGAATCAGGCGCTCGCGTAAGCGGTCGATGCTGACGTCTTGTTCCAGATCCTCACGCCAGGCGATCGAAACGTGGCCTCGCTCCTCGGAGATCACGACGGCCAGCGCATCGGTGCCTTCGGTAACCCCGATCGCTGCGCGATGGCGTGTGCCGATCTTGCGGATGGTAACGGGATGGGTATGCAGCGGCAGAAAACACGCCGCGGCCGCGATACGGTCGCCTTGAATGATCACCGCGCCGTCATGCAACTGCCCGCCATGATGGAAAATGGAGCACAGCAGATCGCGCGATACCAAAGCATCGAGTGCCACGCCGCTTTCGATGAACGTTCGCAGACCGATTTCACGCTCGACGACAATCAACGCGCCGGTTTTGTCCTCGATCATCTGCTGAACGGCCAATACGATTTCATCCACCACTTCGCGGCGCTCGAGCTGCCCCCCGAGTCCCAGCCAGCGAACTCGTCCGACCCGCGTCAGCAGGCCGCGAATTTCGGCCTGAAACATGACGATCAAGGCGATTGCGGTATAGGGCGCCAGGGCTGCCAGGGAAGAACGGAGCAGATTCAAGTGCAGCGCCACAGCGATCAGATACAGAACCAGCAGAGCCAGCAGGCCGCCAAAAACATGCATGGCGCGGCGGCCCCGCAGCATCAGGATGAACTGGTAAAGCAGCAGCGCCACGGCCAGGATGTCGATCACCGCGGTGAGCGTCAGCTTCGGGATGACCGGCAGCGAGATTTGCGGCATCAGGAGGCGTCTAACCTTCACCAGTCTATCGCGCGCGAGAAGCCACGCCAATAGGCGGACGCAGGCAATGCGCCGGCTCGATTTGAGAGTGTCTCATAATATTGGCTGACAGGAACCGATATGGATGCGCTCGCCAACATTGTCACAATCTTTCATCTGGCATATTTCGTTTTCGTTGTAGGGGGCTTCACGGCTATTCTTGCGCGCCAGTCAAGGTGGGTTTTCAACCTCTGGTTCCGGATGGTTCACCTGCTTTCGATATGGTTCGTTCTCGCCGAAGACGTGATTGGGTTCAACTGCCCTCTTAACGTTATGGAAAGCTCTTTGCGAGCACCCGAGACCGGAGGAACTGAAGCGGCAGCGGGGTTTGGGTACTTACTCGATCAACTTCTTCATCACACAATCTCCGGGCGGGTGCTGGATGCCATGTATTGGACGCTGGGCGTGGCCTCGGCGCTGCTACTCGTCCTTGTTCCACCCCATTTTCCGTCAACCGTTAAGTCTTGATTTCGGTCCACAAGCGGTCACGCAGGCGCTGCGAAGCAGCGGATTGCGGGGCGAACCATTCGCCGCGGGTCAAGATTTCGGCGGACGGGTAGAGCACGGGGTCGGAGCGCAAGGATTCGGGCAAATACTGCTGAGCTGCGCCATTGCACGCCGCCGTGCGGGTCGTCTCGACGATGGCTGCAGCCACTTGGGGACGCAGCAAATAGTTGATGAAGCGGTGTGCGGATTCCGCTCGGGTGCTCTCGCGCAAGATAGCTACGTTGTCGGCATAGCGCGGGAAGCCTTCGGATGGGAACAAGAAGGCGAGCTTCGACACACTTACACCGTCGGTCCGCTCGGAAGCGGCTGCGATGGCCTGGGCGGCCGTGACGGCCCAGGCCTGGGCCGCTGCAACATCGCCCGCGACCAACTGATCCCGGACCTCGGCATTCAAATACGCTCGAACCAGGGGCTTCTGGGCGATGGCTCGCTGTTGAGCGGCCTTGAGCTGGTTCGGGTCGCCGGAGTTGATTGAATACCCCAGCGTCTTTAAGCAAGCTGCGAAGACTTCTGGCGGGTCGTCGAGCATGGTGAGCTTTCCCGCCAATCGTGAATCCCACAAATCCGACCAGGCCTGCGGGGTCCATCGCAAACTCTTCTGATAAACGATCCCGGTGGCACCGTGCATATAGGGGACCGACCATTCGAGGCCGGGATCCCAAGGTGGCTGCTGGAACTGCGGGCCGAGGTTGCTGAGATTGGGTAGCCACTCATGCCGCAGTTGAGCGAGCAACCCCATATCGCGCATCGGCTGGATGTATTCGGCTGACGGGAAGACGACGTCCCAGCCCGAGTTACCGGTCATGACCTTGGCAAGCATCTCCGGAACGCTCTCGTAGGTGCCGTAGCGAACACGAATGCCAAATTCGCGCTCGAAGTTGGGGATGGTATCGGGTGCGACGTAATCGGACCAGTTGAAAATGTTCAATCGTGGCCCACGGTTGCAAGCGGCAGCAACAGCGCCGCCAATGAGGAAGGTTCGCCGGTTCACGTTTTGCGCAGCTTTTCTGACAGCATGATCAGCATGCCCAGGCCGAACACTACCAGCGTCGAGACAGCGTTGAGGGCCGGATTCACACCGCGCCGAGCCATGGCATAGATCACCATGGGCAGCGTCTGGGAGTCGACGCCGGCAACTAGGCTGGTGATCACGTAGTCATCGATCGACACAGTAAAGGCAAGCATGGCCGCCGCCGCAATCGCAGGAACAAGATATGGCAGTGTAACGCGGTAAAAGGCTCCGAGTTCGGTCGCGCCTAAATCGAGGGCGGCTTCCTCCAGGGTGCGGTCGTAGCTGCGCAAGCGCGCCAGCACCACGACGACGACGTAGGCCAGCGAGAAACCGACGTGGGCCAGAATCACGGTGTGCATCCCTAGACGGAGGTGCGCGAAACGAAAGACCCACTGAAACAGCGCGAGCAGCGAAGCTCCCGTCACGATTTCCGGCGTGACCAACGATAGATACATTGATCCCGACAACCAAGCCGAGCCGCGTTTCCACAGACCGTAAGCTGCGAGCGTGCCGATGATCGTCGCGAGCGCCGTGGCGACAATGGCGATGATCAGACTGTTCAGGGAAGACTCGATCAGATTGCCGTCATGAGCAACTGCCCGGTACCACTGGAGCGAGAATCTCTCCCACACGGCGAATCGCGAGGAGTTAAAACTGAACACCGCGAGGATCAGCAAAGGCACGTGCAGGAAGGCATAGGCGAATACCGCGTGTACGGCGAGTCCACGCTTCACAACATCTCCTCGCCGCGCTTGCGAGCCGCGAACAGGAGGACCATCGCGATAGCCATCAGCGCCAAGGACAAAGCCGCGCCGAACGGCCAATCGCGCGAGGCCGTGAACTGATTCTGCACCAGGTTGCCGATCAGCACGGTCTTGCTGCCGCCCAATAAGTCCGAGGTCAGGTAGGTGCCGAGACAGGGCACGAATACCAGGATCGCGCCCGCGCGGATTCCCGGGGCGCACAGCGGAAAAGTTACGCGCACCAGGGTATCCCAGGGCCGTGCGCCGAGGTCGGCTGCGGCTTCGAGCAGACTCGGGTCTAATCGCTCCAGCGTTGCATACAGTGGGAGAACCATGAACGGTAGAAATCCATACACCAAGCCTAGGATCACGGCTCCGTCGTTATACAGCAACGAAAGCGGCTCGCGGATGATGTGCAGTGCCTGCAAAAGCGAGTTAAGGATGCCGGTGTCGCGCAGGAGAAACATCCAGGCATAGGTGCGGATCAGGAAGCTGGTCCAGAACGGCAGGATTACGAGACTCAGGTACAGATTCTTGCGCGATCCCGAGCGCGCGATAAACATCGCCAGGGGG
>Ga0207667_10004294_pt1 | contig 17462 bp, 17 predicted proteins | sample KBSCornC52_FD_184301 | JGI IMG/M metagenome (GOLD analysis project Ga0207667, IMG submission 184301) | Corn rhizosphere microbial communities from Kellogg Biological Station, Michigan, USA - KBS Corn C5-2 (SPAdes) (version 2) | ecosystem: Host-associated > Plants > Roots > Rhizosphere > Soil ...
CGGCCAATGCTGATGATCCGGCGAGGGCCAGGCCGAGCAAACCGGCGCTGTTTTTCAGGAAGGTTCTGCGGGAAAGGTCAGATGAGGCCATGGCAAGACATTTTATACTACCAATTTAAGAAATCTTTGCCCTTCTGCGTAGTGAGCAGCTTCACAATAAGCATTAAAACAGCTGTGAGCTTGCATATCAGGGCTACCAGGAAGAGGAGATCCGAGCCTTCCATGTGCAGGATCTTCTGAAAGGCGGCTACCATGTCGATGCCAAACCCTACGAGAAGCAGGGCGAGCAAGTACTTTATTTTCATATATGAGGTTTATTTTACTTCCTGCATATCCACGAGCTTCTTGTAAAACCCATTCTGTTGTATCAGCTGATCATGGTCGCCCCTTTCTACGATAACTCCTTTCTGTAATACGACGATGTCATCCGCATGACGGACGGTGCTGAGGCGGTGCGCAATGACGATGCTGGTACGGTGTTGCATCATATTATTGATGGCCTCCTGTACGAGCTGCTCGCTTTCCGTATCCAGGGAGGATGTGGCTTCGTCCAGTATGAGGATGGCCGGGTTCTTAAAGACGGCGCGGGCGATGGTAAGACGCTGGCGCTGGCCGCCGCTGAGCTTCATCCCTTTGTCGCCAATGGTGCTATGATAGCCTTCTTCCATCTGGGAGATGAATTCATGCGCATTGGCCACTTTGGCGGCGGCGATGACGTCTTCCATTTTTGCATCGGGGACTCCAAAGGCGATGTTATTAAAGACGCTGTCATTGAAAAGAATAGGTTCTTGTGACACGATGCCGATGAGCCCACGCAGGGACTGGGTGGTCAGGCTGCGGATGTCCTGTCCATCGACGAAGATGCCTCCTTCATTGACATCATAAAAGCGGGGCAGCAGGTCGGCCATGGTGGATTTGCCCGCGCCGCTGCTTCCTACGAGAGCAACGATCTTACCCTTCGGTATGGTGAGGTTGATATCCTTCAATACATCCGGCTGTTCATATCGGAAGGTGACATTTTTGTATTCGATGCTGTGATTGAAAGAGGTGATGGTCTTTGCATCGGGTGCGTCCACGATGGTGTTGGGGACATCGATGACAGCGAGCACTCTTTCACCGGCGGCCAGACCCCGTTGGAGGTAGGTGACGGCGCCGGCGATGTTTTTGGCGGGGGTGATGATCCCAAAATATAGTCCGATGTAACCGATAAAGGAGGCGGCGGTGAAGGTGGTATCACCGGAGAGGATCAGCCGGCCTCCATAAATTATGATGACAACGATGACGCCTACACCCAGGACTTCAGCCAGGGGAGAGGCCAATTCCCGTTGGTTGAGCACGCCCTTGGTGCTGCGGGAGAACGCTGTATTTTCCCTATCGAACTTCCTGCCCATGAACTTCTCGGCATTGAAGGCCTTGATGATCCGAATGCCGGAGAGGGTCTCTTCGGTGGTATTGAGGATCTTACCGAGGATGACCTGGCTGCGGCCGCCACCCTTCTTTAGCTTCCGGGATAAGAGAGATATAAGTCCACCGGAGACGGGAAAAAGGATGAGGGTGAACAGGGTGAGCTTGGCGGACAGGTAAAAAAGCAGGACGAATGTGCCGACGATGACGAAGGGGTCGCGGAAAATGGTCTGAACGCTGCTGACGACGGAGTTCTCTATTTCCACGACGTCATTGCTCATGATGGAAATGAGGTCGCCCCGGCGTTGATGTATATAGAACCCCAGTGACTGGTGGGCATACTTTTCGTATAGCTGATGGCGAAGATTGCGCACCAGGTTGACGCGCATGCGGGTCAGTACTTTCTGGGCCAGGAATCCAAAGATATTCTTCAGCAGGACGCAGGCCAGGATGACCAGGCTGACATATATCAGGACGTTCAGCTTACCGGAGGGGCCCTGGCTATAATACTCGACATAATAATAGAAAGCATCTATGAACCAGGAGGCCGAGAGCGAAAAAGCGGGCAGATGCCTGACGACCTGGCCTTGGCCTGTATTAAAAAGAATGTTAAGCAAGGGAATGAGCAGCGCAAAATTCACGAGGCCAAGGACGACAAAAAAGAATATATAGACGATATATTCGGGGACATAATGATGATAGGGCCTTGAAAATCCGATCAGGCGGAAAAAAATTTTCATGTACTTTTACTGTTCTTATGAAGGGAGCAAAGGTAAGCTAAATTAACAATGATAAGTATTATCACAGCGGTACATAATGGTCTTGCTTTCAACAAGATATACCTTGAATACATCCGAAAGTATACGCGGAACCCCCATGAGGTGATCATCATCGACAATGCCTCTACGGACGGGACCCGGGAGTTTTTCCAGGCCAGCGGCTGTAAGGTCATCGCCAATGACGTAAACTATTCATACCCATACACACAAAACCAGGGTATACGGGCGGCTACGGGAGAATATCTTTTCTTCCTGAATAATGATATCATCGTGGGGCCTGACTGGGACCAGCGGCTGATCGAGGCTGCCAGGAGGGAGAATGTCGATATCATTTCCGCAGCGGGCATCGAGAATATGGGCAATTCCAGGGAAACGCAAGCCCTATCGCGACAGTGGAAGAAGGTAAAGAACCCGTTGATGTTCCTTTTTGGGTTTGGAGAGCGTAATCTCCGGCTGATGCACCGGCTGATGTACGGCAACTGGGAAAAATTCTGTGAGCGGCGTTTTGAAGAGTTTGGCTATCGGACGATAGAGGGCATCGTGGGTAATAATGTAATGATGACGCGCCGGGCCATCGGGATCATGGGTTTTTGGGATGAGCGTATACAGGGGGCAGATTGGGACCTGTTCATACGAACGAAAAAAAGGTCAGTGGAAACAGGGGATATCAAACCCTGTCATATTGCACTGGGAGTATTTATTCATCACTATATCCGCATGACTGCGAAATATGCCGTAAAGGCGACACCTTTTGCGGATGCGGGTAATATCATCGGGCTGGAGGAGAAGTGGACGCGCGAGCAGATCGAGAAATTCCACCCCGACGCGGCGATACCCTGACGAACCAAGGGTTCGTCGTCGGAACGACAGACACAACCGAGTCTTGGCGAAGGTTGCGATCGAGAAGGACCGTGTCGAAGCAGGTCCGACGAAGATTTCTTTCCGGAAAACGGGATATATTTTGCGGGAACCCGGTTTGCGGACTTAAAAAAATTTTTATGCAAGAAGGAAAACGACAAAAACAAGTGGGGGCGCTATTGCTGGAGGAGATGAGCGATATCTTCCAGCGCCTGGGATTGAGCATGATCGATGGTGGTCTTGTTTCTCTCACGGCTGTAAAGGTGACGCCTGATCTGCTGGAGGCGAGGGTCTACCTTAGTTTCTTCAAAGTAAAGGATACCGCAGCGACGATGAAGAAGATCGAGGATAGAAGCTGGGAGATCAAGCGGGATCTGGCGGCCAGGGTAAAGCATCAATTAAGGCGCATACCTGTGTTATCCTATTTTTTGGACGATACGCTGGAGCATGCGGACAAGATGGAGGAGCTGTTCCGTAAGATCAATTCCGAAAAGCCGCCGCAGGAATAATGTGCGGGAATTGGTCTTCGACAAAAATTAGCCCAATTCCCGCAAGCCGGGCCTTCGTCGGAGAACTTCGTCATACCTGCTTCGTCACGGTCTGACTCGTTCGTAACCTTCGCCTCGGGCCCGGTTACTTCGAAAGCTCCTACTTGGTCAGAACCTTCGCAAAGGCTCGGTTCTATCTGTCCTTCGGACAACGAACCCCCGGTTCGTTTAGTAAAACCAACCCAACTCATGAATTTTCTTTTTGCCTGGCGTTATTTCAAAGCAAAAAAGTCCACCAACGCGATCAATATCATTGCGCGGGTCAGCATGGCTGCCATTGTAGTGGGGGCGGCATCGCTGATCCTGGTGCTGAGTGTATTCAACGGGTTTGAAGATCTGGTAAAAAGCCTTTATACGAGCTTTTACCCCGACATAAAGATACTTCCAGCAAAGGGGAAGACGCTGGTGCTGACGCAGGATCAGCTAAAGAAGCTCACCGCTGTTCAGGGGGTACACGCCATTTCGCTGATGGCGCAGGATAATGCCCTGCTGCAAAGTGGAGAATACAGAACTACGGCCTATCTAAAAGGCGTAGACGCTAATTTTATCAAGGTAACGGGAATACAGGATAAAGTGGTGAGAGGAAAGTTTGAGCTGGGGACGGAGGATCATCCTTTGGCGATACTGGGGTCGGGCATCGAAAGCGCGCTGAATACAGAGGCGGACCGAGCCATTGTACCGCTGTCGGTGTATATGTTCAAGAGGGGCGCAGGGGATATTACGTCGGACCCGCTGAATTCATTGAGCAATGAAAATATGGCGACTGCCGGTGTCTTTATGATACAACAGGATTTTGACGACCATTATGTGATCACCAACCTGGCTTTTGTGAAACGGATGCTGGGGCTGAAACCAGATGAATACGGAGGGGCTGAGCTGGGGCTGGATGATCCCCGTCAGGCTATATCATTAAAGCCTGTGCTTCAGCAGCTGCTGGGAAGCAATTATCTTGTACAGACGCGTTATGAGCAGAACCAGAGTCTGTATAATATCATGGGAACGGAGAAATGGTTTATCTATGTATTGCTGACCCTGATCCTGGTGGTGGCTTCTTTCAATATGGTGGGGGCGCTGACGATGCTGGTGCTGGAAAAGCAAAAGGATATCCATGTGTTGAAGGCGTTGGGATCGACGAACGGGAGGATACAACGGATATTCCTGAGCGAAGGTATATTGCTGGCCCTGTTGGGAGGCGTTTGTGGCATCCTGCTGGGAGTGATCATCTGCGGACTGCAGGCAAAATATCATTTAGTACCATTGCAGGGTGGCTCATTCCTCATAGATTATTATCCCGTGAAGCTGGTGGCGACGGATTTCCTGCTGGTGTTGTCCACCATATTGGTGGTTGCAGTGCTGGCTTCGTGGTTACCTGCCAGAAAGGCTGCAACGACAGCGATCGAGCTGCGTTGATGTACCGCATAAAAAAAGAGGCCGACTCAGGGATAAAAAATCGAGCCGGCCTCTTTTTCGCATCATGTCCTGATTGGCGCGGCCAATCAGGGGGAGCGGACCGTGCAAGTCCGCTATTGTCTGAAAATCTTTTTTTAATCGGTTTTTAATAGTCGCCCAATGTCTCGGGGAGCTGAGCGAGGGCCTTTGCCAATTGCTCATCATTGGGAGCAACGCCATGCCAGTGGTGGTCATTCTCCATGAAGTCGACGCCTTTACCCATGATGGTGTGCATCATGATGGCGATGGGTTTGCCCTGACCGGTGAGGCTCCTCGCCTTGTCAAGCGTAGCGATGACCTCATCCATGTCGTTGCCATTCATTTCGAGCGTGGTCCAGCCGAAAGCGTCGAATTTCGCATGAATATTTCCGAGGTCCATGACGGCTTTGGTGGTACCGTCGATCTGCTGACCATTCCAATCCACGGTGGAGATGAGGTTGTCTACTTTCTTGCTGGCGGCGAACATGATGGCTTCCCAGTTCTGGCCTTCGTCCAATTCACCATCGCCATGGAGTGAGTATACAATATTTTTATCGTTATTGAGTTTTTTACTTAGAGCAGCGCCAATGGCAACACTTAAGCCTTGGCCCAGCGAGCCGCTGGCAACCCTTACACCGGGAAGGTGTTCGTGAGTGGTCGGATGGCCCTGAAGGCGGGAGTTGATCTTACGAAAGGTAGCCAGTTCTTTGATGTCAAAATAACCGGATCTAGCCAGTGCTGAATAAAACACGGGAGAGATATGGCCGTTGGATAAGAAGAAAAGATCTTCGTTGATGCCATCCATATGGAATTTGGGGTCGTGTTTCAATACTTTGAAGTAAAGGGCTGTAAAATAGTCTGCACAACCTAAAGAACCGCCTGGGTGACCGCTTGCGGCTCCGTGGACCATTCTAACGATATCTCTTCTAATCTGAGTAGCTATTGCTTTCAAGTCGGCCATAATGAGCGTTTTATACAATTTGGTGGGCAAATCTAATGATTTTTATTGTGACGATAGTTTGACGCATTAAACTTTTATACTAACTTTCGGTCTCAAACACTTAATCTACCAAGTTCGCTTACTAACTGATCCTAATTGTTATAACATCAGAGACAAGGTCTGAAAACCTGAACGGACGAGTCTACCACTCCTGGGCCTATAGGCAAGTATATTTCGCAATAGCATTTGGAAATGGAATAAAAGGTTCTATTTTTGTTAACTAATTCAAAACGAGGCTGATGTTTGATGTTCTACTTTCGATAGCCATTTCTTTTACGATTACCTTCCTTGCTATCCCGGCTGTCATCAATGTGGCTGAAATGAAAAAGTTATTCGATGTGCCCGACGAGCGTAAGGTGCATCATGCGCCTATCACTCCCCTGGGTGGACTGGGTATTTTTGCCGGCTTCGTATTTGGATGCCTGTTGACATTGCATTTTGGTCAATATGCTGAACTTCAATATTTTATGGCGGCATCGCTCGTGATCTTCTTTCTGGGTTTGAAAGATGATATACTTATCATATCCCCTGTCAAAAAATTTATCGGACAGGTGCTGGCCGCCTTTATCATCATATATTATGGAGGTATTCAGATCCGCAGCATGAATGGTTTTCTGGGGGTCTATCAGCTGCCTGAGATGTTCAGTCTGCTGTTGACCTATTTTGCGGTCATCGTCGTAATCAATTCATTCAATCTCATCGATGGTATCGATGGACTGGCAGGTAGTCTGGGGCTCATATCGACGGTGATATTCGGGACCTATTTTCTCAATGTGAACATGCTGCCGTATGCTGTTATCGCGTTTTCGATGGCGGGCAGCCTGCTGGCCTTTCTCATATTCAATTTCCAGCCGGCCAAGATATTTATGGGTGATACGGGGTCTTTGTTGGTAGGGACCATCAATGCCATACTTGTTATAAAATTTATTAATGTTGCGGGCACGGATGAAGTAAGCTTCCGCATCACTTCCTCACCGGCCGTAGGGTTTACGATCCTGATGGTGCCGCTGTTGGATACATTGCGTGTCTTTGGTATCCGTATATTCCATCGTCGCAGCCCCTTTAGCCCCGATAGGAATCACATACATCATTTGCTGCTGGACAAGGGTTTTTCGCATAAGGCAATCACGTTTACCCTGTCGGCCATCAATCTGGCGATGATCGTCTTTGTATTCCTGGCCAGGGCGTGGAACTGCACATTGCTCATATTTGGCGTCTTTGCCATCTTCTTCACTATGATCGGTCTCATCTATTACATGCGTCCTGCTCCGCGGCTCTTTGTCGCAAGGGGTACGGCCGGCAAGGGCGCCCAGCTTACAAAAGCGTCCAAGCTGGTGCAGCTGACCAAGGATACGATACTGGAGCAAAATAATTAGTCAGCGGGGGTAGATTAGTAATTTTTCCATAGGTTTGCATCCTTAGCGGAGTGATTTACGGCCCGGCCGTTGTCCGCACAGAATGGGCCGGAGGCTCGTTGTCTGTAACCGAGGGACCGAAGGTTACGACCGAGGTAACCGAGGCGGGTCCAACAGTGTTGGAACCAACGAAGGTTATGAGCGTAGCTCCTTACGAAGTACCCGAGGCACGAAGGGTACGAACGAGAAGGAGCGAATACGTGGAGCTCCGACGAAGTTCTTCCGACGAAGGCCTCAGATATTAGATCTTTCCGAAAAACGGGCTAAATTTCGCCAAGGACCGTTTTTCGGACATACCATAACCTATAGCATATGTCAGACGATGTTACTTTGATCCTGGAAGACGCCCAGGACTCCATGCAAAAAGCTCTCAATCATCTTGAAACTGAACTAATTAAAATACGCGCCGGGAAGGCTAATCCTCAAATGCTGGAAGGCCTGACGGTAGATTATTACGGCAGTCCTACTCCGCTGAACCAGGTGGGTAATGTATCTGTAATGGATGCCCGCACCCTGACGATCCAGCCCTGGGAGAAGAATATGCTTCAGCCTATCGAGAGGGCCATTATCAATGCCAACCTGGGTGTTACGCCGCAGAATGATGGGAATATCATTCGTCTGTTCATGCCGCCGCTGACGGAGGAGAGAAGAAAGGAGTTTGTAAAGAGGTCCAATGCGGAGGGAGAGCAATCCAAGGTTGCCGTACGCAGCATTCGCCGGGATGCGATCGAGCATATCAAAAAGCTGCAGAAGGATGGACTTAGTGAAGATGTGGCCAAGGATGCGGAGAAGAGGATGCAGGATCTGACGGATAGATTTATTGGATTGGTGGATAAGCATCTGGCGACAAAAGAAAAAGAGATCATGTCTGTGTGATGGGCCTTCGGCCAACAGACCTGTAATCTGTTTTTGGATCTTCGGCCGACCCGGCCGGATGAGTCAAGATATTTCCCGTCCTCAGAACGAACCACAGGTTCGTTGTCCGAAGGACAGACTTTAGAGCTTTTCGGCAAACGGGCTATATTTCGAAGAAGACCGTTTGACGGACATCCAACCTGTCGCAAGGAATAGGAATTACCCCACCTCTATGGACAATCGCCTGCAATAGGCCAGGGTGTTTTTTTGCATACCGGAAAATGGGTAATCTCTTGTCAGCATTCAAGGCGGACCACAGGTCCGGCGGCCAAAGGCCCATCATAAGAGAATAATGGTGATCGGGTAAATTTGGGAGAACACGATCACAATTGTTAACCTAGGCGTTTACATAGCAAAAAGTTTATACATTCGAACCATCAAACCTTGGGTTCATGGGAAAAATCAAATTGAGCGAGATCAGCACAAAGGCCCCGGATGGGTGGGATAAAAAAGAGACCAAGGAAAAACTAGTGGAGATACTGGAGGAGCTTGACGAGCTTCAAAACCTTCTTTATGCGGAAAGCAAACACAGTGTCCTGGTGGTCATCCAGGGGATGGATGCTTCGGGGAAGGATGGGGCGGTGCGTAATGTTTTTGGGAAACTGAATCCACAGGGCGTGCTGGTAAGGTCCTTCAAAGTTCCCTCTCCGGAAGAGCTGGCCCACGATTTTTTATGGCGAATCCACCTGCACACCCCTCAGAAAGGCTATATACAAATATTCAACCGGAGCCATTACGAGGACATTCTCGTCACCCGTGTCCATAAATCAATAGACAACAAGACGGCGCACAAAAGAATGCAGGCGATCAACGATTTTGAAAAGCTGCTGAGGGAGCATAACGACACGCATATCCTGAAATTCTATCTGCATATATCCCCTAAAGAACAGCAGGAAAGATTGGAAGAACGTATTCAGAACCCTGCCAAACAGTGGAAGTATAACGAGAATGATTTTGCGGAAGCGAGGCTCTGGGATGACTATATGGAAATGTATGAGGATTGTTTTGAAAACTGCAACGACGTGCCCTGGACCATCGTGCCGGCCGATCAGAACTGGTATAAAGAGCATGTGATCGCCACCACGTTGAGGGATACCCTAAAAGGGCTGCATATGCAGTATCCGGGACTGAAGAAAAAATGATCCGAACCGGAAGGACATTCTTGTCACCAACTAAAACTTACATATTATGAGCATGCTAAAAGAATTCAAGGACTTCGTTATGCGCGGTAATGTGATCGATCTTGCTGTCGCAGTTATTATCGGGGCTGCTTTTGGGGCTATTGTAAATTCATTGGTAGATAATATAATCACTCCTTTGTTATTGACCCCGGCCTTGCAGGCTGCGCATTTACAAGACATCGACAAGCTTGCCTGGGGGGCAGTGAAATATGGTAGTTTTTTAGCTGCCGTCATTAAATTTGTCATCTTTGCCTTTATTCTCTTCCTCATCATAAAAGGATTCAAGAGCCTGGAGAAGAAAAAAGTACCGTCTGCCTCAGCGCCCACTACCACTGAAAGATTGCTGGCTGAGATACTCGAGGAATTGAAGAAGAAGCCATAGTCATTCTGTCCGGCCTGTCATATTGCTTCCATTGTCTGTCCAAAGGACAACGAACCCGTGGTTCGTTTGAAAAAATAAGCACCAGCGAACATTCCTGGCAGCTTTTTTGTGAATCGTGCATTCAGGGCGGACCACAGGTTTGCCGGATAAGCCACATCATTAGAAAAATCAAAGCTACGTTTATGAAGCGTCTTGTATTATTCGTGACTTTTGCAGCGGTAAGTATTTCTTTTTTACATGCCCAGAATCCCGTTCAGGGGCTAAGAGATGAGTCCAACCGGACCATTAAGAAAGACCCGGCGGATACGATCCCGCAGACCTGGAGAACGGGAGGGCTATACAATCTCAATTTTAACCAGGCGGCCTTGAGCAACTGGGCGGCCGGCGGCGATAAATCCTCTCTCTCGCTTTCCACCCTGCTGAGCCTATATGCCTTTTATAAAGAAGGCCGGCGCAGCTGGGACAATACGCTGGATCTTGCCTATGGTCTCGTCCAATCGACCAGCCTGGGGACCCGCAAGGCGGACGACAGGATCGATCTGGTGTCCAAATACGGATACGATGTCGGCAAGCATTGGTATGTCAGCGGTCTGTTCAACTTCAGAAGCCAGTTTGCCAAAGGATATGCTTACGAGGGCGACACTGCGCGGCGGCTCACCTCCAACTTCCTGGCGCCGGCCTATGTGCTGCTGTCGCTGGGTATGGATTACAAGCCAAAGGATAATTTTTCTCTTTTCCTGTCACCTGCAACAGCCCGCTGGGTCATCGTGTCCAATGACAGTCTTTCCGCCCTGGGCGCCTTTGGGGTGGACAGCGGCAAGCACGTGAAATTCCAGTTTGGCGCCTTTGCCTCGATCAACTACGTAGCCAATCTCAGCAAGACATCCATGTACAAGACCAAGCTGGATCTGTTCACGGACTACCTGCATCATGCGGGGAACGTAGCGGTGTACTGGAACAATATGCTGGCAGTGAAGGTGACGAGGCTGATCAGTATGAATCTCACGGTGAATCTTATATATGATAATGATATTAAATCCGTCAAGGACGACGGTACCTTCGATGGTCCCAAAGTCCAGCTGCAAGAGGTAATGGGTATCGGACTGGCCTATTCCTTTAGTAACAGGAAGGTGGTAAAACCCCCGGTGGCGACGAAGTAATACCGGCGGGAATGGTGGGGATATTGGGGGGAAAACCGGCGGCTGATGCAATCGGATTTTGAGGTAATTTTATCCGTCTCGTGGTGCAAGGAAGCCTCGGAACCTGAAGTTATTATGAACAACACGACCTATCAGATCAAGCTCCCTCAATTTGAAGGCCCTTTTGACCTGCTGCTTTTCTTTATCGAAAGGGATGAGCTGGATATATATAATATTCCTATCAGCCGGATCATCCAGGACTTCCTTGGCTATATCCATTCGGAGGAGCACCTCAATATCGAGCTGTCCAGCGAATTCATTCTCTTTGTCAGCACGCTGATGCGGATCAAGGCCAAAATGCTGCTGCCCCGTAAGGAGCTGGATGAGCAGGGCAACGAGATCGACCCTCGCCAGGAACTGATAGACAAGCTGTTGGAATACAAACGCTATAAGGAGGCGGCCGCTACCCTGGCGGAGATGGAGGCCATTCGTCATTTGATGGTGCGCCGGGGCAATCTGCAGAAGGATCTGTCCCAGATAGGCGAAGAGGCCGGAGAAGGTACGGAGATCCAGGCTATCACGCTGTTCAAGCTCATGAAGACCTTTGAAAGGCTTATGCAGCGTATCCAGCAGCGTCAGAACAAGCCGGTGCATACGGTGGTCCAATACCGCTACACGATGGAGGACAGCCGGGAATATATGCTGGGGCTGGTGGAGAAGGAGAGGACCCTTTCCTTTGAGAAAATATTCGACACCTGCGAGAACAGACTGCATGCTATTTTCACCTTCCTGTCTATGCTGGAGCTGGTACAGGCAAAATATTTCAACATCCTCATCGGAGAAGGCAGGAATAATTTTATCGTGGAGTGGAATGAGAACCGGAGCGAAGAGGAGGATTCGCCTTATGAGGTGGGTGGGGAAGAAGGAGAAGGCCCGCAGAGTGCGCTCGGGTACTTTGAGGGAGGCAGGGAGGGGCAGCCGGAGTTACGCTTTGGCGAAGGAGTTGACGAGGAGGATGGAGATGGGGCCGGCACAGATGATGATGGAGACGGATCGGGTGGAGACCAGGGCGGCCGGGGCGACCAGGGTGGAGGCAGCGGCTTTTTCGACGATGAGGACCGCGCACTATTGAACTAGAACTAAGTGGACCACGGGTCCACTTGCCGAAGGCCCATCATTAGCCGTGCACCGGGGATGGGTACATTTGGACACAAACATTACCGGTGCACCATATTTTATGAAGACCATATTCTATCCTGCCTCTGAAAGGGGCCATGTCAACTTTGGCTGGTTGGACAGCCATCATTCCTTTAGCTTCGGCAATTGGTATCATCCTGAGAAAGTACATTTCGGCGCACTCCGCGTATTGAATGACGACATCGTAAAAGGTGGCGGTGGATTCGATACCCACCCTCATGACAATATGGAGATCGTTTCCATTCCCCTGAAAGGCGCCATTGCCCACAAGGACAGCACGGGTACGGAAGGTATCGTGTACAGCGGCGATGTACAGATCATGAGCGCGGGCAGCGGTATCCGCCACTCGGAATACAATGCTTCCCATTATGACCCTGCCAATTTTCTTCAGATATGGGTATTCCCCAAACAACAAAATATCAAGCCCCGCTACGATCAGCGGACCTTCGACCAGAGTCAGCGACAAGGCAAATGGCAGGTGGTGGTAAGTCCGAATCCCGCGGATGGTGGTGTCTGGATCAACCAGGATGCCCGGATGGCGATGACGAAGCTGGAAGGGGGGAAGGACATAATCTTCACGTCTGTGTATGAGGGGAGTGGTGTATACCTGTTTGTAATAGAAGGTGAGGTGCAGGTAGACGGCAAGACTTTGCAGCGGCGGGATGCAGTGGGCGTGTCTGACTTTAAGGATCTCTCCATCCATGCTGTCACGACGGCGGAGATACTGGCTATCGAAGTGCCGATGTTTGGGTAGATGCGGAGCAACGATCGGCAATCAATCAAATATCCACAATAATACGGGCTTTTTGGATGCATCGATGATTGGCTGCAGTCGCGTCAGAAATGCGGGCGATACCATCGGACATCCCCGGCTGTTACAAATGGGATAAGGGTCTGTCTCGCCATCGGGGACACAGCTGTATGAATGGAGTACGATATGTCTTTCCAGCGCATGATCATTGCTTGTATCGAGGCCATGAAGCAGATAGCTCCTGCCGAACTGCCCTTTATAGGGATTGCCGATCCTGTACCTGCCAAGAGCGCTGCAGCTGCTGCCGTCGATGTTGGAAAATACGGGTGAAATGCTAAAGGACTGGCTGCCGCAGCCATGCGCTACAAGTCCGGACAGCAGCACGGAATCCTTGTCGAGATCATAGACAAAGAACCTGTTCTTTCCCGAAGGGAGATGCATATCTATGAGAAAGGCTATATTCCCGTTATAGGACTTGTGTGAGAGGGAAAGAAATGTCTTTAGCCCGGCGGCCTTTTGGGAAAGCCTGTCTGTTTCGGCCTTTTTTAAGCCGTGTGAGTCGAAGGCTTTGGAGGTGTTGTGTTTCCATTTGTAAAAACCTTGGTAATAATAATGTGCTGCTACCACGCATACGACCAATCCCAATCCCGCCAGCACGAGAAGTGATCTTCGAACAAGCCGCATAAAAAGGATTTAGAACATTGGGATGCCAAAACGAACCACGGGTTCGTTGTCTGGGACCGAAAGGTCCCGACCGAGGAGGACCGTGTCGAAGCAGGTCCGACGAAGGCCTCAGACATCCGATTTTTCCGGCGAACAGGCTATATTTCTCAGGAAGCCTGCTCGACGGACATTATAACGTGTATTCCACAATGTGAGGTGCGGCGGTGGTGTTAAAGATGTTATAAAACAGCGTTCAGGGGTCGATGCCAAAGTCATAAAAGGTATAAGAGACGTTTGTCCCCGATTGGTTGAGGGCCATTTTGTTCATAAAGCCGTATTCACCGGGGGCCAGCTTTTCAGCGGGGATAAGGACAAAGATATTCATTCCGCCTGCCTGTACGTCAAGCCGTACTACGTTCTTAACATCTTCCTCGCCACCAAAGCGGCTGTGACTGCTGATGAGCGCTATGCGATTGTTCTTTTTCGGCTCGAACCTATAGAGCTGCAGCATCATGGAAGGGTCCATCATACTGCCTGCCAGCTTGACGACAAAGCGAAGAGTGTCTGTTTTCCGAATGCGAATGGCGGACCGGGCCCCTTCCAGGGAATATCCCATCTGACTGCCGCCGAACCCGAGCGCCTTCATTTTATTCTCCAATCGGCCGTCGACTCTTCCGAGGGCGGTGAGCGAATCGCCTTTATAACAGTATACCTGGTTGAGGAAGGCAGGATCAGGTATTTTAGTGGCGCTGCCCGACTGCGCGAGAGTGGTTTGGGCAGCGACCAGCAGGAGAAGAAGAAATGATGGTCTCATATATCCTGATTTAAGAAGTTCAGAACCTATAGCCCACGGAGAGCTGCACGACATTATTTTTAAAGTTGACACTGGGCATGGTAAAGGAACCAGTGCCCGTAAAGGAGGACTGTTTATAAAGATTGGCAAAGCTGAGACAATACCGCGCACCAACGAGCAGCCCTGCTATGGGATGTATCTCAATGCCCCCCGCGAAACCATAGTCAAACCGATTGTAATAGCTCAGGAGTTTGTCCGCGCTGGCGTTGCCAGTGCTGTATCGGCTGCTGTCGGTCTTTACATTCAACAAATAGGATGTCGTCCCTCCCAGCTGGATCTGGAAATATTTTGTGATGTTGATGGCTATCATCTGCGTAAACATAAGATAATCGAGATTTACGGACCCATTGACGGTATCATTCTTGTAATTGAATCCATGTCTGGAATAGAGCAGCTCCGTATGCGACCCAAGGATCCTTTTCGGGTCGGTGGAAAAAAAGGCGCCGACATGGAAGCCGGCCCGGGTGCTGCTATTAATGGACGAGGCGTTGGTGACATTGGCGAAGTTCAGTCCGGCCTTGATGCCAATGCCGATGGAATGGTGTTCCTTTTTTGGAGCGGGCTGATCGGGCGGGCTGGGCTGCTGGGCGAGCAGGGAGAAAGGCAGGAGTATGATCAGGGCGCCGATGACCCTTGGAAGGGAGACATGGGGTTGCATGTTTTTTTCTGCCAAACTATAACAAAACAGTCCGGATGTCAATAGAACAAAAGTAGTAGGGGTGAGTGGTTATTTATTATAGGCTTTGTTGATGGCCTCGGTCCTATTCTGCACGTGCAGCTTTTCGTAGATGCGGTGAATATGCTGGCGGACGGTGGCGGTGGAGATATGAAGCTGCTCGGCGATCTCTTTGTATAAAAGGCCTTTGGCGAGGAAGTTGAGGACTTCGTTCTCCCGGGGAGACAATACATCGGAGGATGGAACTCTGGCGGGCGATCTCCGAAAGGTATCGACGAGCTTGCGGGCGATGTTGGCGCTCATGGGCGACCCGCCCTGGTGAAGCTCTTTCAATGATTCGAGGATGTGAACGAGACCCGTGTTCTTTAACAGATAGCCGGAGGCGCCTGCTTTCAGGGCTTCGAAAACTTTCTCGTCATTTTCGTATACGGTGAACATCATGAACTGGATATGCTCGTCGAGCAATCGGATCTGCCGGATGCAGTCAATGCCATTCATTCCGGGAAGGTTGATGTCCATGATCACGATGTCGGGGTGGAGGGTGGGAATACCTTTCATGGCTTCTTCTGCCGTACGGAAGGTGTCCAATACAGTAAATTCCTGGCTCAGTGATAGGAAGTTCTTCAATCCTTCACGTACTTCGTCGAGGTCTTCTACTATGGCTAGTGAGATAGGCATTTTCGGGTTTGAAGATACTACGGGGGCGCCGTCTCTGCAATAGGACAAAAGTTATGGCGGACTTCACGGGGCGAACAAATCACAAGGGGGCGACGATCTTTACAAGGGTGCCTCTTTTCATGCCCGGGCGCCCAGCGGCTAAACCAGCCTCCCCCTCACTTCGGGACTGGATCAACAGGCGGCCACCTATGTCGCTGATCCTCTGCTGCATATTGGCCAGGCCATTGCTAAAGGGACGTATCTGATCCCTGTCGAAGCCAATGCCATCATCCTGGATAATAATAGTCAGCTCTCTATCCGTATGCATGGAAAACCTTACACAGCCGGCCTGCGCATGTTTGACGATATTATGCAGGGTCTCCTTTATGGTGAGGAAGATGTTCCTGCGAAATTCCCCGCTGACAAAGAGGACGGGAAAATGCTCGGGGGTCTCAACGGTGCAGCGGATACCGGCCTGTAATAAATACTCTACGGCATAACTGCGGGTATAGGCTAAAAGATCACTGAGCGAGTCGTTCTTTTCATTCAATGCCCATACGATCTCCCCCATTTTGTCAATCATCTCATGAGAATATTCCCGAATGCTGGTGATCTCCTCTTCGATGGGAAGCTGTTGCTGCTTTTTAATTCCTATGGTCTCACTGAGGAATTTTATCCGGGAGAGGCCGGCGCCGAGGTCGTCGTGCATGTCGGTGGCGATCCTTGTTCTCTCTTTTTCGATGGCCTGTTTCTTCTCCAGAAGGGTACGTTGCACTTCCAGCCGGCGACGGATATAGCTTTTGATGGCCAGCATGATGATAGTAGTGAGAGCAAGGACCAGTGCGGCGCGGAACCACCAGGTCTGCCACCAGGGAGAATGAATAAGAAATGCATAGGAGGCTGTCTGTTCGGGATAGCGTCCGGTGGGGAACTGGGCCCGTACCCGTAGGATATATTTTCCTGGAGGAAGGTTGACAAAGTTGATGGCGGACTGTATGGAAGGGGTGCTCCATTTGGGATCGCGGCTGCCTTCGAGCAGCCAGGTGTAGCGGGTGCGGCCTTCGTCGGTGAATGCAGGTGTTCCAATGAAGAAGGACAAAGTGTTGCGGTCATATGGCAGGATAAGGCTTTCTCCGGCAGGGCTGGGTTTATCGCCTACGAGCACTTTGGAGAAAAGGATAGAAGGCAGATAACTGCTTTTTTGCACCCCGGAAGGGTCGATCTTCATAACACCTTCTCTTGTCAGTGCCCAGTGTATTCCCCCTGCAGAGGCCAGCACTTTATCAATGTGCTGGTAGGCGTCGTTGCTGTGGACGACATCTTCGATGGTGAGATGTCCCTCTTCGAGTCTGATCTTATTCAGCCCGGTGGGTGTGCAGGCCCAAATGGTATTGTCCGCATCCGCAAGGAGATAGTTGACAAAATTCTCAGAAAGGCCGTTGGCTATGGTGATCTGCTTATAGGATATCAGCTGTGTGTCATTGAAGAAGAAACAGAACAGGCCATGGTCCCTGCTGCCGATCCATACCCGATCCTTATTATCCACTGCGAGCGACCGGGGGCTTATCTCAGGCAGCTGGGTGTTGAACTTTTTTAGCAATTGCAGGGAAGGGCCA
>Ga0207667_10004296_pt1 | contig 17461 bp, 15 predicted proteins | sample KBSCornC52_FD_184301 | JGI IMG/M metagenome (GOLD analysis project Ga0207667, IMG submission 184301) | Corn rhizosphere microbial communities from Kellogg Biological Station, Michigan, USA - KBS Corn C5-2 (SPAdes) (version 2) | ecosystem: Host-associated > Plants > Roots > Rhizosphere > Soil ...
CCTCACTCGTCGTGACCGGCATCGTGTGGCAGTTCCTGCTCGACCCCCAGATCGGACTGGTCGACGGTTGGCTGCACAAGGCCGGCCTAGGCACGCCGAACTGGTTACAGAGCACCTCTTTGGCGCTGCCGACACTGATCGTCGTCGGCATCTGGAAGAACCTCGGATTCGCCATGATCGTGCTGCTCGCCGGCATTCAAACTGTCCCGGATGTGCTCCATGAGGCGGCTCGACTGGACGGCGCGAGCGCCGTTCAACGTTTGCGTCACGTCACATTGCCCGCACTACGGCCGGCGATCCTTTTCACGGCGGTACTCGCGACCATTAATGGACTCCAACTGTTCGACCTCAGCTATGTGATGACGAACGGCGGCCCGCTGTTCCACACCGAGTCGTTGGTAATGTACTTGTACCAGCGCGGATTCGTCGACTTCAAGCTTGGCAACGCGACAGCGATTGCCATGGTGCTCTTCGTCATCATCCTCGCCGTCTCGTTGATCCAACTTCGCTTGTTCAGGTATCGCGATGACGACTAGCAGCGTTACCGTGCTGCCGGAGTCGACGTTGATGCGCTTCGCGGCAAACGCCGTCCGCAAAAGCCTGAACCTCGTCGCATGGTTCATCGTCGCGGCGTCCGCGATCGCAGTGATCATCCCGTTTTTGTGGATGATCGGTGTCGCGTTTCGCACACCCGCCGATCTGTATTCCGATCCCGCACGGGTCTACCCGACGCACATCAGCCTGGCGGGCTTCCAGGCAGTATTGACCCAACTGCCGTTCGTTCGGCTAATCGTGAACTCCTTCGTGTACGCCGGCGGCGCCACCCTGCTGCTCGTGCTGTTCGACTCGATGACAGCATTTGCGTTGGCCCGGCTAAGGTTTCGTGGACAAAACCTCGTCTTCATCCTCATCCTGGCAACACTGATGGTGCCTTTCCAGGTCACCTTGGTTCCCGTTTTCCTAACGCTGTTTCATCTGCACTGGCTGAACAGCTACCAAGGGCTGATTGTGCCGCGCGCAACCAGCGCGCTCGGCATTTTCTTGCTTCGGCAGTTCTTCGTCCGTATACCGCGCGACCTCGATGAGGCTGCGCGTATTGATGGTGCCAACACCTTCACCATCTACTGGCGTGTCATCATGCCACTCGCCAAGCCAGCGCTCGCTTCGTTAGTCGTCATCCAGTTCATGGCGCTGTGGAACGACTTCCTGTGGCCCTTGGTCGTCACGAGCAACATCAAAATGCGTACCCTGCCGTCAGCGCTCACGCTCTTCTCCAGCCAGGCAGGGGTCGACCACGCCGCACTTATGGCAGGCGCGGCGATCTCCCTTTCGCCCCTCGCACTCGCCTTTCTTTTCGCACAGCGCTTCTTCGTCCAAGGGGTGGCCACGACCGGAATCAAATAGCCGCAGTGCGCCCGCACGCGGGCGCTGTCCAGTTCCGTCCCGCAGACTCAGGAGATCCTGCAGTGCTTACCAGTCGCGTCACCATCCACCCGGCGTTCACGATCGCACCCGTCCCGCCACGACTGTTCGGATCATTCGTCGAGCACATGGGACGTTGCGTGTACGGTGGAATTTACGAACCAGGCCACGCCGAAGCCGATATCGACGGTATACGGCTCGACGTGGTGAAACTGGTGCGCGAGCTCGGCGTCAGCGTGGTGCGCTACCCAGGCGGCAACTTCGTTTCCGGATATCAGTGGGAAGACGGCGTCGGCCCAAACGACCAGCGCCCAACCCGCTTGGACCTTGCGTGGCGGTCACGCGAAACCAACCAGTTCGGTCTCAACGAGTTCATGGCTTGGACTCGACTCGCGGGCGTCGAACCGATGATGGCCGTCAACCTCGGCACGCGCGGCATCGCCGACGCATGCAACCTGCTCGAATACACCAACCATCCAGCGGGCAGCTACTACTCCGACCTGCGCGCATCTCATGGCGTCGCCGAGCCACACAACATCAAGCTGTGGTGCCTCGGCAATGAGATGGACGGCCCGTGGCAGCTCGGCCACAAGACCGCCGAGGAGTACGGGCGGCTAGCGGCGGAGACTGCGCGCGCGATGCGCCAAGTCGACCCAACCATCGAGCTCGTCGCCTGCGGTAGCTCCAACGACCGGATGCCGACGTTCGGATCGTGGGAGGCGACAGTTCTCGACCACACTTACGACGACGTCGACTATCTGTCTTTGCACGCGTATTACATGCAAGGCGATGGCGACCTTGGTACCTACCTTGCGTCAGGGTTCGCGATGGACACCTTCATCGAAGGCGTTGTCGCCACCGCGGACTATGTTCGCGCAAAACGCCGGTCGACGAAGCAGATGAAGCTGTCTTTCGACGAGTGGAACCTGTGGGACGAATCGAGGTTCGTCGGGCAACAAAATCTCGAGTGGGCGCAGGCGCCACGACTGATCGAGGAGACCTACACCGCTCAGGACGCCGTCGTCTTCGCCAGCCTGCTCATGTCGCTACTTCGCCACGCCGACCGGGTCACGATCGCCTGCCTGGCGCAGTTGGTCAACGTCATCGCCCCGATACGTACCGAGCCGGGGAGCAATGGCTGGCGGCAGTCCATCTTCTACCCGTTCGCCCTCACGGCCCGACACGCCCGCGGCAACGTGCTGGCCACCCACCAAGACGCGCCGACGTACGCGACCGACTTTGGCGATGTGCCGCTCACCGATGTCGTCGCATCGCACGAACCAGGCACTGGAGAAGTCGTCGTTTTCGCCGTCAGCCGAAGCCAGGACGAACCCATCGCTTTGGACATCGACTTGCGGTCCTTCGGCGAACTGCGGATCGTCGAGCATCTGAGGATGGGCGGTACGGCGTTGCTGGATGTCAATACCGAAGACCGCCCCGACCAGGTTGTGCCTCTACAAGGCGGCGACGCAGTTCTGCGTGACCGCCATCTGCAGGCGACGCTGCCACCGGTTTCGTGGAGCCTGTTTCGCCTCACTCCGACACCGACGATATGAGACCGCAACCCCGGCTGGTCCGCCAATAAGAAGGAGCGTGCCCATGACAGCGGTGCATTTCGCGTCAGCCGCATTGCCTGCAGTGCGGCAACGCTACGCCTGCGAGCTGCTGCGGAGGTTCGGCGTCGTGAGGTGTTACGACCTTCAAGCTCATTTCGACATCTCCGAAGCCACCGCCCGGCGAGACATCGACGTGGTAGTTCGCCGTGGTTACGCGGAGCGCGTCTACGGTGGAGCAATTCTTGCCGATCCCTCGATGCCGGCTGGCTCCCGAAGGCGTCCCGCAACCGCCGCGGCAGACTCGCATGGAACCCCGATCGTCCGCTCCTGACCGCGCCCGCAATGCAGGCCTGTGCCGAAATCGCGGTGTTCGCCATTCCGCCACCGCGGTAGCGGGCATGCACGACCTTGAGCCCGCGCCTAACTTCGGCGCGCGTCTACCACGCCGGACGAAGCCAAATACGGAGCAAGCCCAGAAGCCACATGCAGCATTCATGCCTGCCGTGCCAGGGAGCCTTCATGAGCGCGCCGTCTTCACTATGTCTGCCCCCTTTTCAGCGATCATCATCGTCGCTGCCATGGTATTGCCGCTGATCAGTCGCGGCATGACGGATGAGTCAATGACGCGAAGTCCTTCAAGCCCGCGCACGCATAGCTTCGGGTCGACAACGGCCGATTCGTCGTTTCCCATACGGCAGGTGCTAACCGGGTGGTAGTCACACGATGCGTACTGGCGCACGTACGCCATGAGCTCGTCGTCCGTCCGGGCCTTCCGGCCTGGCAGTAACTCCTCTTTGATGAACCGCGCGATCGCGGGCTGCGCGAGTACCTCGCGGATCGTGCGAATCTGCACCAGCGCCATTTCCCGATCGCGCGGTTCCGCGAGGTAGTTCGGGTCGACCAGCGGCTCGGCGTATGGGTCGGCCGACGCCAACGTAACGCTGCCCCGGCTTTGAGGGCGTAGAAAGGTCGAGTTGATGGTGAAGCCGTGCGCGCGCAGCCTAGTTTGGCCGCCGCGTACGACCAGCGCCGGCGCGATATGGATCTGGAGGTCGGGACGAGATTCTCCTGGACTTTTGAAAAATCCACCGCCTTCGACGATGACCGAAGCGGCTGGCCCGGTCCGCCAGAGAAGCCAGCGCATGCCGGGCCCGAGCATCCGGGGGAAGCGGTCGAGCCCGTCGTAGCTGATCGGATCCTTGAGCACCGAATGAACATTGGTATTCAAATGGTCTGTCAGGTGCTTGCCGACGCCCGGAAGGTCATGCAGGGTTTTGATGCCCAAAGCGGAAAGCTCGTCAGCCGGCCCGATGCCAGAGAGGAGCAGCAGGCGAGGGGTGTTGATGGCGCCGCCGGCGAGCAGCACCTCACGCTCGGCGTGAATCACCTTGCGTGCTTGTGCCTGTCGGATCTCGACACCGACGACCCGGCCGTTTGCAACTACGACGCCGAGCACACGGGTTCCGGTCCGCACGGTCAAGTTGGGCCTGCTCCTCGCGGGCCGCAAGAAGGAAGTGGCCTGCGAGCGCCGCATACTTGCGCGGTACGTCACCTGGTAAAGACCCGTGCCGTACATCGACTCGCCGTTGAAGTCGGAGTTATACGGCAGGCCCCACGCGTGCGCCGCCTGCACGAATGACTTGCTGAGCAGGTGGGGCGACGTCTGGTCTGAGACGGCCTGCGGCCCGCCCTGCCCGTGATATTCGTCGACGATGCGACTGTTGTCCTCCGATTTGCGGAAATACGGGAGCACATCGTCATAAGACCAGCCCTCATTGCCGAGCGTGACCCAGTTGTCGTAGTCCTCTCGCTGGCCGCGAATATAGATCATCGCGTTGATCGCGCTGGATCCGCCGAGCGTCTTTCCTTGCGGATACCACACGCTGCGGTTGTCAAGATGCGGTTGCGGCACGGTATGGAAGCGCCAGTTGACTCGCGGGCCGAACAGCTTTCCAACGCCGCCTGGCACATGAATCATCGGGTTGAGGTCTCGCGAGCCCGCCTCAAGAAGTAGGACCCGGACCGCTGGGTCCTCCGTAAGTCGGTTGGCGAGCACGCAGCCCGCTGTCCCGGCGCCGACGACTATGTAGTCGTATTTCATGGTGTGCTTCGCCGCCTTTTCACCGCAGCCGCCATCTGCAGCGCCTCCACGAAGTAGTACTCGCCCCACATCACGCTTTCGTCGACCGCGATCCCGTTGCGGTGGTGGTAGGTGGCGTGCCGCAAGATTCCTTCCCAACCGGCGGTGTCTGCCGCGATGAACTCCGTCGAGCACAACGTCGACACGATGCCGAGGGCGTAGCCGCGGTAGCGATCTGCAGCGGCGCGATCCTTGCGCTCGTCCAGCGCATCGGCGAGATGCTGCATTCCCGCGGCGGCGATGGCTGCGGCAGACGCCTCTCGCGGGCACTCGGGCGCGGGGTCGAGCCAGTCGTTAGGCGGCACGCCATCGGGCGCAGTGTTCCTTATGTAGTAGTTGGCGACGCGACAGGCTGTGTCGAGCATGTCGAGGTCGCGGGTGTGGCGGTACGCCGTTGTGAAACCGTAAATGGCCCACGCCTGGCCGCGCGCCCATGTGGAGTCGGAGCGCCAGCCCTGATGCGTCGCGGCGCGCAGGAACTCGCCGGTTTTCGTGTCAAACCAGCCTTCGTGCACGGTGCTGCCGTCGCCTCGGACGAGATAGCGCCGGCTGGTGCGGCAATGCGTCATCGCGATGTCGCGCAGCTGCTCGTCTGCGCTGTATTCCGCCGCGCGAAAGACAATCCCGACGTTCATCATGATGTCGATAAAGGTGCTGCCCGGGTCAACCCAGGTGCACAGATATCCGCCGGGCCTTTGCAACCGAGCAGCCATCGTGCGACCGGCGTCGATAAGGACCTCGCGCGCATGGGGGTCGCCGTCGCGGTCGTACCAACGCCCCCAGCTCGGCTCGAACATAAAACCAAGGTCATGCGTGCTCGCGTCTGCTTTACGTGACTCCAGCGCTATGCTTTGCTGCGCCGCCTGCGCAGCCCACCATGCGTCTCCGCTGAGATCAGCAAAGGCCCACATCATTCCGGTAAAGAAACCGTCGCTCCAGTTCGGCGCCCACGGATCGTCATCAAAGACCCACCGGCCGTTGCTGGTGTATGTCGGCGCTCGGCCGGCGGAGGCCAGGACGAGCTGACGCACCTGGTGCTGCGCAAAGGTCAGCGCTTCATCGATATCGAGGGCACGCCGACTTCCCTCCTGGACAGTGTTCTCGGTTCCGGACGAGCTCATGCGGACGCCACCAAAGCCGTTCGAACGCCGAGCCGACCGCCGCCATCGAACCGCTCGCGCGCACGCTCGGCCAACCTCACGTTCATTGCTACACCTTTCGGTCCATCGGGAATCAGTGATTGCTCTTTTGCGCGGGATCAAGAGGGCTTTATTTCTTTCGCTGCAAGAATTCGCGGACAGCGGCGCGCTGCGTCTCCGTTTCGCAGCACTCGGCGACACCGTCAGCCTCCACAAGCAGGCCGGTCGCCATGCCGGCCTCAAGGCCGACGCGGATAGCCCGTTTAGCACCACGCACCGCGACGGGATTCCGCTCGGCTACCTGCTCGGCGAGTTCAAGCGCTGCTTTTAATGGCTCAGGGGCCACCCGATTGACCAGACCGATCTCAAGCGCGCGCTGCGCCGTGACGAGCTCTCCTGTGAGAATCATTTCCGTCGCCCTACCCTGGCCCACCAATCGCGGCAGCCGCTGCGTGCCGCCCCACCCCGGAAGATTGCCCAGGTTGATTTCGGGTTGCCCGAGCTTCGCATGCGGGCTCGCCATCCGCACATCGGCCGCCATCGCTAATTCGAGCCCACCGCCGAGGGCGAACCCATTCACTGCGGCGATCACGACGATCGGCAACTCCTCTAATCGCCCGAAAACCTCCTGCCCGCGCCGCATTTGAAGGCGCGCGGTCGTGGCGTCAATGCCGTCGAGCTCGCTGACGTCTGCCCCAGCACTGAAGGCCTTTTCTCCAGCGCCAGTAAGCACGAGCGCCCGCGGACCTTCCGGCTGCGCCGAACCCAGCGCCGTACCTCTGGCAAGAGTGTCAAGGGCGTCGATCAGAGCCGCGTTGAGCGCGTTACCCTTTTCCGGCCGGTTCAAGGTCGCGAGCATAACCGGACCGCGTCGCTCGACCAGCAAAACTGATTCGCTCACAGCTCCCTCTCATCAACGAGCACGAGGCCCATGGGCTCGGGCCGATATGCACGGTGGTCGATCTCTTTCAACTGCGAAGAAATGAGCGGCCTGAAATCCATGTGCGCCAACACGTCTTTATCGAGGTCGAGGCCGGGCGCCATCTCGGTAAGTACGATGCCGTCGTCGGTCAGCTCGAAGACTGCCCGCTCGGTGATGTAGACAACGGGCTGGCCGACCTGCAGCGCGCGGGCAGCCGAGAAACTGATTTGCTCGACCTCCTTCACGAGCTTGGCTGCGCCGCCTACCGGCACGGTTAGCGGCCGATCGCCGCCGACCGCATGCGGGCCGCCACCCGCTACCAATGTGCCGACGAAAACGAGCCGCTTGGCGCCTTGGGAGATGTTGATGAAACCGCCGACCCCTGGCAGGCGGCCGCCAAATCGACCGACGTTCACGTTCCCAGCTGCATCTAGCTGGGCGAAGCTGAGCACGGCGACGTCGAGGCCACCGCCGTCGTACCAGTCGAATTGATGGCCTGCGTCGATAGTCGCGTCCGCGTTGATGCACATGCCGAAATCGCTACCGCCGACGGGCACCCCCCCGACGTGACCCTGCTCCACGGTGAAGGTGACGTCGCCCGCGAGCCCCTCTTCGGCTAGCACCGCGGCGACGCCGTCCGGCATGCCGTAACCGAGATTGATGATGTCCCTTCGCCGCAACTGCAGCGCAGCCCGCCGGGCGATGACCTTTCGCACCGTGAGCGGCATAAGATCGATGGCCACATCAGGCGCCCGCAATCCCCCGGCCATGAACCGATCGGACTGCCGTGCGAACGATAACCTTTGGTCGGGGTCCACAACCAGCGCGTCAATCAGCACGCCCGGAACTCGCACCCGGCGGGAGTCGAGTGTCCCAGCTGCGACCATCTCACGAACCTGAGCGATCACGATGCCGCCGCCGTTGCGTGCGGCCTGCGCCGATGACAACGTCTCAGCGAGCAGCCCCTCCTCGTCCATAGTGAGGTTGCCATTTGTATCGGCGCGGGTCCCGCGAATGATCGCAACGTCGATCGGAAACGAGGGCGTGAAAAGCCACTGGCGGCCACCGAGCTCGACGAGCTGCACGAGATCGTCGACCGCAGCGGCATTAAGGCGGCCGCCGCCATGGCGCGGGTCGACGAATGTGCCGAGGCCAACGGCGGAGACCACACCGGGCCGGCCGCCGGCAATCTCTCGAAGCAAGTGCGAGAGGGTGCCCTGTGGCAAGCAGTAGGCCTCGATCTTTTCCTCGAACGCGAGTTGCTGCATACGCTCGGTCCAGCCCCAGTGGCCGCCGATGACCCGGCGCACCATTCCCACGTGCGAAAACCTGTCGATGCCGCCACCGTGGCCGTCGCCCATCCCGGAAACATGGAGAACGGTGAGATTACGCGGATGACCGTCAGCAAGGAAGCGTTCCTCGATGCCGCCCAGTACCGCCGCCGGCTCGTTGACGCCGCCGCCGGAACCGTCGACGAGCACGGTAGCGCCATCAGGTACGAGCTTCGCGGCGTCGGCCGCACTCAAGATTCTCATGAATACGTTACCAATCAGCCTGTCACTACGCGCGTCGCGCCGAGAGGGAATGAGCCGCTGCGCTTACCGGTACGGATCGCTACGGACTTCAGCTCGGTGAATTCCTCAAAGCCAGCCTGGCCCATTTCGCGCCCGAATCCGCTTGCCTTGTAGCCACCGAATGGCATGGTGGGCGGCCCGTCGATGGTGGTGTTCACCCACACAGTGCCACTGCGCAGACGCTTCGCGACGGGCAAAATCTTGTCGACATCCTTCGACCACACGCTGTTTGCCAGACCGTACTCGACCCCATTAGCCAAGGTGATCGCCTCTTCGGTGCTCGAGAAGCGAGACACGCTCAACACCGGGCCAAAGATCTCATCGGTAAACGCGCTCATGTTAGGCGTCACTCCGTCGAGAATCGTTGGCTCGACGTACAGGCCGTCGCCGAGGTCAGAACCTTCGGCACGCGCACCACCGATGACGACACGCGCCCCTTGCGCTCGACCCATCTCGACATGGCGAAGGACCTTGGCGAGATGACCGGCGTGAATCATCGCGCCGACGTCCGTCGAGGAGTCGAGCGGCTGGCCAACTTTCAATTGCCGCACGGCAGTGTCGAGGCGCGCGAGGAATTCGTCCGCGATCGAGTCTTCAACGAGCAATCGCGCCGCCGAGACACAGCATTCGCCGTTGTTGAAGAACACGCCGAATATCACACCCTCAGCGGCATCGTCGAGATCGGCGTCAGCAAAGACGATGTTCGCTGCTTTCCCGCCCAACTCGAGTGAAAGTTTCTTGAGGTTAGATTGTGACGCCGCAAGGATCTTCCGGCCGGTTGCTGTTGAGCCGGTGAACGACAACACGTCGACTCCTGGATGTTCCGCCAGAGCTTGCCCTGCACGGCCGTCGCCAGTCACGACATTCAGCGCGCCTGTGGGTAGGCCCGCTTCGGCATAGAGCCGCGCGATCTCAAGGGTGCTACTGCTGGTCAACTCGGATGGCTTGATGACGACCGTGCAGCCGGCGGCGAGCGCGAACGGAAGTTTTTGGCAAAGAATGAGCGCCGGGAAGTTCCACGGAGTGATAAGCCCCGCCACACCCGCCGGCTCACGGATCACCAGCCCCGTGAAGTCTGGACCGTGATTGGTGTAGGTCACGCCATGCATTTGTACCGCGAGACCAGCGCCGTATCTGGTGAGCATCGCGGCGCCGCCGATGTCGCCCTGCGCGAGCCGCAGCGGCTTGCCGCCCTCCTCTGCATCGAGTCGCGCGAGCAGGTCGCCGTTGGCCTCGATCAAATCGGCAACGCGATTGAGCACGGCTGCACGGTCGAACCCGGTAGCTCGCGGCCATTCCCCGTCGTCGAAGGCGTGCCGCGCCGCGCGAACTGCGGCGTCGACATCAGCGGCGTCGCCGGCGCTCACTCTTGCGACGAGTTCACCGGTGCCTGGTGCATGGCGTTCGATCGTCTCCGCTGACCCTCTCCATTGCCCTTCGATGTAGTGACCGACGCTTCGTGGGGCGTTGTCGGCCGGAGTGGTCGTCTGCAACGTCGTCACTGCATCCTCCTCATGAGCCGATCCCCGTCTCGCGCGCAAGTGCCGCTCTTCATTAGTTAGGCCGCCCCATGTGCAGCCCGGCTCCGACGCGCCATCGAGTCGACAATGACGGCGATCATCAGCACGCCGCCGGTAATCATGAAACGGACGGCCGACGTCAGGCTCAGCAAGGTGAGTCCGTTGGCGATTGACTCAATCACCACGATGCCGAGAAGCGCGGAGTACGCGTTACCGCGGCCTCCGAACAGGCTGGTGCCGCCGATGACGGCCGCCGCAATAGCATTGAGGTTCGTGTCGCCCGTGCCGCTGCTGATGCTGGCAGCGGAGAGCCGCCCGGCAGACATCAGGCCACCGAGTGCCGCCAGCATCGAGCACAAGACGAAGACCGAGACGTAAACCCGCCACAGCTTGATACCTGCGCGCCGCGCCGCCTCCACCGAGCCGCCCACGGCGTATACCGCGCGTCCCCATTTTGTGCGCTTCAAGAAGAAGTCAACGACCATCACTAGCACGACGAGCAGCAAGAACGGCATGCTGACGCCACGCGTCTTATTCAAATACCAGCAGCCGAACTCAAGGCCGACGAGCAGCAAGGCTGCCTTGGTAAGCAAGTTCACCAACGAACCCGACGGCAGATTCGCCGCGCGGCGCCGCCGACCGCGCGCAAGCCTAGAGCCGACAAAGGATGCCACCGCGAGCAACGCGAGCACGTATGAGAGCACGGAAGGCACGAACGTACGCTGCATGAATGCAACGATTGCCGAGTTGAAGGGCAAATTGATCGAGCCGTGGTTGCCGAGAATTTCTAACTGGAGTCCGAGAAGGGCGAGCAGCCCGGCGAGCGTGACGACGAAGCTCGGCACGTTGAATTGAACGAATATGAATGCATAGATGAATCCCACCGCTGCACCCATTGCGAGGGCGATCACCATCGCGAGCGGCAGCGACCATCCGGCGGACGTTAGACCGATGCCGAGCACTGCGGACGCCGCGCCACTCATAGAGCCAACCGACAGGTCGATCTGCGCAACGAGCAAGATGAGTACGACGCCGACCGCGATCACGCCGTCGGCAGCGCATTGCGTTGCCAGATTGACGAGATTGCGACTCGACAGAAAAGAGGAATTCAGTCCTTGGATTATGCCCCAGATGAGAATGAGTCCAACGATGATCGGCAGAGAGCCGATGTCCCCGGAACGCACGCGCGAGAGGAAGTTCTCAACTGAGCCAGCAATACCCATACGTCGGATCGCCCGCTTGTCCTGGCGGTCAAGAGGCGCGGTGTCAGGCGTGGCGCTCATCTGACTCACGGCGTCGTCTCCCCCTTCTGCCCTGAATTTGTCGGCGTGGAGAACGGCGGATGAGGCTTCGCAGGCTCCAGGTCGGCAGGATCCGCCGCAGTTCCTTGCTCAGCCGTCGGCTGACGACGGCCGCGCGCTGCGCGCCTGGTGACGGTATTGTCGGTCGCACCGGTGATCGCCGCCACTATTTCCTCGGAAGTGACGTCGGATAGCCTAAAGATCCCATTGTTGCGGCCGAGCCGCAGGACCACCGCGGTGTCGGCGACGGCGTGCACATCGGACATGTTGTGAGTAATAAGCATGACTGCATGGCCTCTGGCACGCAGCTTTTCGATGAGGTTCAGCACCTCGGCCGTTTGCTCCACGCCGAGTGCAGCCGTCGGCTCGTCGAGGATGACGACGGATGGCTCACCGACGAGCGAACGGGCGATCGCCACTGTCTGACGTTGCCCACCCGACAATGCTGCGACCGGCGTGCGAACCGATGGGATTTTCGCTGAAAGCTGACGCAACAGATCCAGTGCGCGCTCCTCCATAGCCTCTTCGCTCATGAGCAACCTGCCCTGCTCCCGGCCGAGGAAGAGATTCGCGACCACGTCGAGGTTGTCGCACAGCGCGAGATCTTGGTAAACCGTTGCGATGCCGAGCGCGCGTGCCGCCGTCGGGCTCGATATCGCAACCGGCTCGCCGTCAAACTCGATAACGCCCGCATCGGCGGGGTGAACGCCGGCGAGGATTTTCACCAGTGTCGACTTGCCGGCGCCGTTGTCGCCGAGTAGCGCCGTGACTTCGCCGCGCCGCAGGTCCAGGTCGACGTTCGAAAGCGCTTGGACGGCGCCGAAAGACTTGCTGACGCCGCGAAGGGTGAGAACAGGCTGTGCTTGGGCTTGCGCTGAAACGTCAGACTCCGTCTGTTGCACGGCCTACCTCCTCGAATTCCAGGCTGCGGCGAGGTCGCCGACCGGCGCAAGGCTGAGAGCAAGCCTCGCGCCGGTCGGCGTCCACCCATTACTTGATTCCGGCCTTGGCGCAGGCAGCTGCGTATTGCGAGGTGCAGATGTCCGACGGCTTCCAGAAATCATCCGCGATAACCGTCGACTCGATGTTGTCGATGGTCACGGCGACCGGCGGGTTGAGGAACGCCGGGTGTCCGTCAACGGTCCCGTTCGACGCCGGTGTCTTTCCGCTGGCGTACCCGACAGCGGCTTGCGCGGCCTTTGTCGCCTCGAGCTTGAAGGCGTTGTAGGTGGTCATGAGCTGCAGGCCGCCGATGATGTTCTGCAGGCCTTGCTGCGAGGCGTCAAGGCCGGTGATCGACAGCTTGGCGATGTCAGCGTTGCTCCACCCTGCCGAGTGCAGTGCGGCTATCGCAGAGTTCCCGTTGTTGTCATTCGCGGAATACAAGCCGATGATCTTGTGACCGTACTTGGTGATCTGGCCGGCTACCCATTGTTGTGCCTGTGTCGGGTCCCAGGTATCCGTCTCGGCGAGCACTTTGTAACCGCTGCCGTTGATGACGCTCAACGCACCGGCCTTGATGTTGCCAGCATTGTTGTCCGTAGTCGCGCCGTTGATCATGATGATGCCGCCACTGGACGGGTCGACGTTGTCGGCCTTCAGCTTGGCAACCATAGTCTGGGCCTGCAAAACGCCGACTTGCTTGTAGTCATTGGAGACTACATATGAGAGATCGGGACTCTTGATGAGTCGGTCGTAGGCGATGACAGGCACGTTTTGCGCCTTAGCGGCCGACACGATGCTTGCCGCCGCGACGCCGTCGAACGGATCGACGACGAGGACCTTGACGCCGCTCGCGAGCATCGACTCCGCTTGTTGCTGTTGTGTCGACGCGTCAGAGTTGGCGTTCGCGTACGACAGCGTGCAGTTCGGACAGGCCGCTTTCAACGCGGCCGTGAAATAAGGCTTGTCCTTGGTCTCGTACCGCGCAGTCGTAGTCTCGGGCAGGAGTAGCCCGATCTTGTAACTCGCGTCGGTCGTGATTCCGGCTCCACCGGACGATGGTGCCGAGCTCGGCGGGGTGCTCGCGGCTCCCGTCGGGCTCGAGCTCGTCGTGCTTGCCGCTGAGCTAGAGGTCTTGCTCGTATTGGACGACGATGTCGACCCCGACGAGCTGCACGCACTCAGTGCAAGCGAGCAGATGGAGGCCGCGACAAGGCCGACCATGGATTTCCGCATCTCGGGTCCTACTTCCCAGGTCGTGGATCAAAGGTGTTCACATCAGGGGTTCACAGCGCGGCCGGCTTCCCGCTATATCTATGCGCCAAAGTTAGATCGCACCTGCGCAGCCTTGTGACCACGGTTTGGCAATGCCAAACGTTATTTGTTGAAGGTCTATCCGACGCCGCCGTGGCGTGCGATCCTCTTCAGTGCGCGAGGCAAGAGACGCCGTCGCAGGAGCCGCGGGATAAGAAGGTGGGAGTACATGCTGGAGAGCGCTAAGACCGAGCGGGCGCCCTCTCGTGACCGCGACGCGCGCAGAGTGAAGTCCGTCGATCACGCCATTGACATCTTGGAAACGATCGCGCGCGCGGACCGCTCGCTCGGGGTCAGCGAAATCGCTCGTAGCGCCGGCCTGAGCAAGGCGACCGCGCATCACATGCTGGCCACGCTCGAAGCACGCCGGTTCGTGATGCGTGACCCGGACTCCACCCATTACCGGTTGAGCTGGGCACTGTACGAGCTCGGCTCGAACGTCGTCCGGAATGTCAACGTGACGCGCGTGGCGCGCCCCTACCTTGACCGGCTTGCGGCGCAGACCGGCGAGTCAACGCTGCTGGGCATCCTCGACGAGAACTCGGTCCTCTACCTCGACCGTGGCGAAGCGCCGGGCGGGTTGCGGATGTCAGCAGACGCAGGACGACGCGGCCCCCTCCACGCGACGGCGTCCGGAAAAGTATTGCTCGCCTATTCGCTAGACGGTGACCTCGCCGACCCGGGTCTCACGGAACACCTCAGCAAGTTCACCAGCACGACGGTGACCAACCCGGCCGCGCTACGCCGGCAGCTCGCGCAGGTGCGCACACGCGGCTACGCGACTTGCTGGCAGGAGCGCGAGGTGGGGTTGTGCTCGGTAGCGGTGCCGCTTCGCGACTACACCGGCAAGGTCGTCGGCTGTCTGACCCTCGCCGGGCCCGCCACGCGCATGAACGCACGCACCTATCAAGCACACTTGCCCGCGCTCCGCGCCGCGGCGCATCGGATCGAAATCCACCTCGGGGGCGCGCGCCCGCATGACCATCCCCGCTAGGACTCTGTATCGGGCGCCGGCCACCCGCGGTGCAAAGCCATCTCCTGGCTTCGGCGCTGTACCAGGAGACAGAGATCGGTGGCCCGCCCTAGCTCGGTGTCCCAGCGCAACCACCTGGATCAGCAGTCGTGACGTCTTCCCGGCGAAGCCGCGGAGAGGGCAGCGGCCTCGGTCCCGCGTCGAGATAGCCGAGCTGTTCGGGAAGAGCGCAAGAATGACGCAGGCACGGTCGCTGACCGCAGGCATCGCGTGTCGTGGGTGTGTGATGCGGAAGGAAGGCATGTGCGGGGCGACTGCATCCCGACCGGGCGTGGCTAGGCGTTTAGCGCCGCGAACAGCTTACGAAGCAGGGCGTCAAGTGCCTCGCGCTCTTTAGCGTTGAGGGTGGCGAGCAGCCGATCCTCATTCGCTACGTGTACGGGCAGCGCTTTGTCGATCGTCTTTCGCCCACGGGCCGTGAGGCGGACCAGCGTTGCTCGGCGGTCCGCCGGGTCGGGCCTGCGGGCGACCAGGCCAGCTTCGACCAGCCGGTCGAGTCGCTTGGTCATGCCGCCAGAGGAGAGCATGGTGGCACTCATCAGTTCAGTCGGGTGTAATTCATACGGTTCGCCGGCGCGACGCAGTGCGGCAAGGAGATCGAACCAGCCGGGCTGCAGATCGAAGCCGGCAAGACCGCGCGTGAGTTCGGCGTCGGCGAGGACGCTAGCTCGAAGCAAGCGACCGACTAGCACGAGCGGCGCGACGTCGACGTCCGGCCGCTCGCGTCTCCATGCCGCTTCGATCTCATCCAGATGATCCATCCTGACAGGATACTTGATTGGAGATATACTTCCTAGCAAGATACTTATAGAAAGGGGTTCTGCACATGAAGGCGCTGCGGCTGCACCCCGATGGCCTCCGGCTCGAAGACATCGCCCGACCCGAACCGAAGGAAGGAGAATCGCTGGTGCGGGTCCACGCAGCGGCGATCACCCGCGACGAACTGACGTGGCCTACCGACCGGCTGCCCGCAACCCCCTCGTACGAACTTTGCGGTGTCGTCGAGTCGACCGGCGAGGAAGTCATCGCCCTCACGCCATTTGACCGCGACGGTGTCGCAGCACAATGGGCAGTGGTGCCGACGATCGTGCTCGCGCCCAAGCCGGCGCGCCTCAGCCACGAGGAGGCCGCCGCACTACCAATGCCGGGCCTCACGGCCTGGCAAGCACTCGTCGTCCACGGCACTCTGCAGCCGGGCGAGCGGGTTCTGATCACCGGCGCGCACGGCGGCGTCGGCCACGTCGCCGTCCAGCTCGCGCGCCACCTAGGCGCAACCGTCGTCGACGACGGCGAGCCGTGCGACCTGCTCTTCGACACCGCCGGGGGCGATGCACTCGCCCGCAACGCGGCCACCGCGGCCCGAATCGTCACAGTCGCCGCCGAGGCACCGGGCGCGCACTACTTCGTCGTCGAGCCGGACGGCGAACAGCTCGCGTCTTTGCCCGAGCTGCGACCTGAGATCGACAGTGTTTTCCCGCTCGTCGAATTCGAGGCGGCTTTTTCGCGTAGCGCGTCGCGCGGGAAGCACGGCAAGGTGGTGATTCGTGTCGCCGATCAGCCAACACCATAAGGCCGAAGCCTTCGCGGCCTTGCACAGCGGAGCGCCCTTCCTCATTCCCAATCCATGGGACGCCGGTTCGGCCCGCGCGCTCGAAGCGTTCGGTTTCAAGGCGCTCGCGACGACCAGCAGTGGCTATGCGTTCACGCTCGGCCGCCGCGACGGCGGGGCAACCCTCGACGACGTGTGCGCGCACATCGGCGCGCTGGATCAGGCAACCGGATTGCCGATCTCCGCCGACTTGGAGAACGGTTACGCAGACTCGCCGGCGGCTGTCGCCCACGCCGTCCGCCGCGCCGCAGAAGCCGGGGCCGTGGGTGGCTCGATCGAAGACTGGGATTCCGAGAGCGGCCGCATTTACCCGCGCGGCCATGCCACCGAGCGCATCGCTGCTGCAGTCGAGGCGGCGCATGAACTCGGGTTTCGCTTCATGCTGACCGCACGGGCCGAGAACCACATCCGCGGCAACCCTGATCTCGACGACACGATCGCGCGACTGCAGGCGTTCGAGGCTGCCGGTGCCGACGTCCTCTACGCGCCCGGGTTGCGCACGCTCAAACAGATCCGAACCGTATGCGCAGCAGTGTCGAAGCCGGTAAACGTGCTAGCCGTGTCTGGCCTGACGGCGTCCGACATCTTCGCGGCGGGTGCGCAACGCATCAGCGTCGGCGGGGCACTGACATGGGTCGCCGCGAAAGCGCTTGGCGAAGCAGCGTCCGCGATTCGTGACGGCGACTTTTCCGTACTCGGGGCCCGCCCGCCGCTCGACGAGTGGTTCCGCTAACCGACGAATCCCTTCACTGGCGGGAATGACGTGGGCGGTGGCGCGGCCCGTTGTGGGGCGTCGCCGGTCCAGTCCATTTCCGGCTGTCGAGTCGCTCTGGCATGCTGGGTTGCTCCGTCCCGTCTACGCGTCCTCCCGCCACGGAGGCAGTCATGCTCAAGCGCGCAGCCGCGGGCAGCCTCGAGCACGCGGTGCTGTCGGTGTTGTGGGACGACGGCGGGTGGCTGCCCCCAAGCAGCGTGAACGAACGCCTCGG
>Ga0207667_10004300_pt1 | contig 17453 bp, 20 predicted proteins | sample KBSCornC52_FD_184301 | JGI IMG/M metagenome (GOLD analysis project Ga0207667, IMG submission 184301) | Corn rhizosphere microbial communities from Kellogg Biological Station, Michigan, USA - KBS Corn C5-2 (SPAdes) (version 2) | ecosystem: Host-associated > Plants > Roots > Rhizosphere > Soil ...
GTCGGACCGTTCATCTCTGCGTTGCGCCGGCTTTGCCCTCGGCGCGCTTCTGCTCGGCGCAATGCCGGCCTTGGTCGCGGCGCAGGTCACCGGTGAACCGGGCCAGACCTATTCCCTGACGGCGCAGCAGAAGGCCGACATCCTCGCCAACGGCACCGAAGCCCAGGTCGATGACTCATTGCTGTGGGCGCGGAGCGGCGGCGACGGCAAGATCCACGGCGAGGTCGGGATGGAAGTCGGCACACGCAACACGCGCGGCATCTACGGCAACGCGGTGATCCCGCTCGGCAAGGGCGCGACCATGGCGCTGTCGTTCGATCATTACCAGACCGACCCGGGCAAGTTCCGCTGGCGCCACAACCAGATGTACTACATGCCGGGCCCCGGCGCGCTGCCCGACACCCCCTAGGTTTATTCCGCCGCGGCGGGCTTCGCGGCGCGGAGAGCGGCTGCTTCATCCGCCTTGGCGGCCACCTCGGGATAGCGGCCGAGCGACAACAGCAGCAGCGCGCCGGCGATCGAAACGATGATGCCGCCGATCATCACCAGGTCATAGCTCCCCGTCGCGTCGAACACCCAGCCCGAGCAAAACGGCCCGAGACCGACGGCGATGCCGATGATGCTGCCGATGAAGCCGAAGATCGTGCCGAAGGAGCGCAGCCCGAAATAGCGCGTCGTGAGATAGGGCAGCATGTGGATCAGGCCGCCGACCGAGAGACCGAAGGCCGCCATTGGGATCAGCCTGCTCAGCGGATCTGCGCTCGGCGTCAGCAGCGCGGCGCATGTGATGATCGGCAGCGCGATGACGACCGCGGCGATGTACTTGCCGGGCAGGTGATCGACCAGCGCGCCGCAGATCAGCTTGCCGGCGATCGTCACGATCCCGATCGTGCCGGCCAGCCAGGCCGCGTCGACGCGGCTGAGGCCGGTTCCGGTCAACACCGGCACAAGCTGCATCATGATCGCGCCGACCAGCAGCTCGCCGAAAAAGGCGGCGCCGGCGAGGGCGGCGAAATTCCATGTCTTCAGGCCGTCGCGGACCGTCATGCCGGACAGAATCTCGGTCGGCGCTTTCGTCGTGGCGCCACTCGTGCGCAGCCGGTCGGTCCGTCCCCAAAGGAAGAAGTAACAGGCTATGGCAACGATCCCGCCCCAGACCAGCCCCATGATGACATAGGCCAGCCGCCAGCCGAACTCGTTGATCAGATAATAGGACGAGATCTGGGCGGCGCTGTTGCCGACGCCGCTGCCAGCGAGCGTCACCGCCAGCGCGAGTCCGCGGCTGACCTGGAATTCGCTCGATACCGCGGCGGTCCAGACGGTCGCCTTGGCGACCTGGCTCATCAGCGCAAACACCAGCCACAGGAAAAGCCAGTTCAGCAGCGAGCCGGTCGCTGTGCCGAACAGGGCAAAGGCCAGGCCAGTCAGGATCACCCCCGGTATGCCGACGCGTCGCGGGCCCCAGCGGTCGACCATGTTACCGAACAGCGGCGAGAGCACGACCATGCCGACCGAATAGGCCAGCACGCCCGCGTTGACCTCCTTGCGCGACCAGGCGAAGGCCGCCTCCAGCGGCTGGGTGAAGACCCCGAGCGAGATCGACGCGATCGCCGAGAGGCTGAAGCCGAGCAGACCGGCGAACACCAACGGCCAGTGGGCACGCCATTCCTGCGCGGCGGTCCGCGGCGTCGTTTCGCTCATGACATCCTCTCGCATCCGCCCCGCGGACATGTTCGAGCCGAGTTGGGGCGGCTTGTCCAGCGGGATCGGCAGACTCAGCCGGCGGCGGCCGGCTGGCCGGCGCGGAACGGACGCGGCCGGTCCGTCCTCGCCGGCGCATCGGGATAGCGGCCGAGCGACAGCAGCAGCAGCGCGGCCGCGATCGAGATCGGGATCCCGGCGATCAGCACCAGGTCGTAGCTCTTCGTTAGGTCGAACACGCGGCCCGAGATGAACGGCCCGAGGCCGACGGCGATCGAGCCGGCGCTGCCCATGAATCCCATCAGCGTCGCGAAGGACCGCAGGCCGAGGTAACGGCTCGCGAGATACTGGTGCATGTGGACTTGTCCGCCGACCGACAAGCCAAAGGCAAACATCGGTATCAGGCGCGCAAGGGCGTCGTCATTCGGCGTCAGCAGCGCGACGCAAGGAATGATCGGCAGCGCGTAGACGACTGCGGCGATGTGCTTGCCCGGCATATGGTCGACCAGTGAGCCGCAGATGATTTTGCCGAGGATGCCTGCCAGGCCAATGGTGCTGCCGATCCAGACCGCATCCTGCCGGCTCAGCCCGGTCACAGTGAGCACCGGAACGAGCTGAATCATCACCGCGGATAGCAGCAGAGTGGCGAAGAAGTGCGCGCCCGCGAGCTTGTAGAAGGTCGCCGATCGCAGCCCCTCGCGGACCGTCGGCCCGGGCAGCAGCGCGGCTGGCGCGTGTTTTTGGCCGCTGGCGCGCATCCGATCGATGCGCCCGTGGAGGAAGAAGTAGTTGATCACGCAAACCACGCCGGCCCAGCTCAGCCCTAAGGCGGCATAGGCGAGTCGCCAGCCGAGCGCCTCGATGAGATAATGGGCGTAGAGCCCCGCGAAGCTACTGCCGAGCCCGCTGCCCGCGACGGTTACCGCCAGCGCCAGGCCGCGGCTGGTGGCGAACTCGCTCGAGACCGCCGATGTCCAGATCGTCGGCTTGGCCATCTGGCTCACAATGGCGAACAGGATCCACAGCGCCAGCCAGTTGATCACCGAGGCGGTGGTGGTGCCGAACAGGGCGAAGACGATGCCGAGCAACGCCACCCCCGGCACGCCGATTCGGCGGGGTCCGAAGCGGTCGATCAGATGACCGAAGATCGGCCCGAGGAAGAAGGAGGTGATGGCAAAGGCAGTGAAGCCCGAGGTGATCTCGGCGCGCGACCATCCCAGGTCGCGCTCCAGCGGCTGGGTGAAGATGCCCAGCGTGATCGAACCGATCGCCGTCATGCTGAAGCCGAGCACGCCGGCCATCACCAATGTCCAGTGAGCGCGCCATTCCTGGCTGGCGGTCTGCGGCACCGTCTCCGCCATCATATCCTCTCGCATCCGCCCCGGACGGATTTCGAGCCGAGAATGGAGCGCTTGTCCAGCCGCGATTGATCAGGTGCACGGATCGCTACCGGCTTGCTTTTGACCGGGATGAGCAGACAGGATGCGGCCAGGCTCGGGAGCGGGCGACTGGAGAGGAGCGGGCCATGCTCGATCTGAAGATCACCGGCGGAACGATCGTCGACGGTACCGGCCGTCCCGGCTTTCGCGGCGATGTCGGGATCAGGGAGGGGCGCGTTGTCGCGGTCGGCGAGGTGGGCGAAGATGCTCGCGAGACGGTCGATGCGACCGGCCGAATCGTCTCGCCCGGCTTCGTCGACGTCCACACTCATTACGACGTCCAGGTGTTCTGGGATCCGAAGCTCAGCCCGAGCTGTTTCCATGGCGTGACGACGGTGCTCGCCGGAATGTGCGGATTCTCGATCGCGCCGCTGTCGGCCCAGGCGGCGGGCTATATCCGGCCGATGCTCGCCCGCGTCGAAGGCATGCCGCTCGAGACGCTGGAGGTCGCGCTCAGCTGGGACTGGACCAGCTTTGGCGATTATCTCGGCCGGCTCGACGGCAAGATCGGACTCAATGCCGGATTCTTCGCCGGCCACTCCGCGATCCGCCGGGTGGTGATGGGCGAGCGCGCGGTCGGCGAGAAGGCGACGTCCGAGGAGCTGGAGCAGATGAAAGCGCTGCTCGCGGAATCGCTCGAGCAGGGCGCGCTCGGCTTCTCATCGTCGATCTCGACCACGCACAACGACGGCGACGGCAATCCGGTGCCGTCGCGCTTCGCCGACGCGCATGAGATCGTCGAGCTCGGGCGGGTGGTGCGCGACTATCCCGGCACCGGGCTCGAGCTGCTCCCCGGCATGGAGTTCGACGAGGACACGACCAAGCTGATCACCGACTTCTCCGTCGCCGGCAATCGCGCGGTCAACTGGAATGCGCTGCTGGTCGACGGGCGGGCGGATGATGCCGAGCGCGCCGCGCGGCAATTGGCGATTACGACCCATGCGCGCGAGCATGGCGGCGAGGTGATCGCGCTGACGCTGCCGGTCCAGCCGGCGATGTACATGAACCTCGCGACCGGCATGGTGTTCGACAGCATCCCCGGCATGTGGCGCGAGATCTTCAAATGGCCACTCGCCGAGCGCAAGGCGCGGCTGCGCGATCCTGCGCTGCGCCGCCAGCTCGCCGAGGATGCGACGATGATGCCGCCGGAGTCGATGCTCGCCTGGGTCGGCGACATCGGCAACTACCGCGTCACCGGGATCACCGCCGAAAAGAACAAGGCGCATGACGGGCGACTGGTCCGCGACATCGCTGCCGAGCAGGGCCGCGAGCCGATCGACGTGATGCTCGATCTCGCGCTCGACGACGATCTGATGACGATCTTCTGTCCCAATGTCGGCGGCGCCGACGACGCTTCGATTGCGCTGCGCGGCAAGCTATGGCGCGATGACCGCACGCTGATCGGCGCATCGGACGCCGGCGCGCATATCGATATGGTCGACGCCTTCTCCTATGCGACGATGGTGCTGCAGCAGGGCGTGCGCGAGCATGGCGTGGTCAGCCTGGAAGAGGCGATCTACCAGATGACCGACCGCCCGGCGCGTTACATGGGCCTGATCGACCGCGGCCGGATCGAGCCCGGCTATCACGCCGACCTCGTCGTCTTCGACAAGGAGTCGGTCGGCCGCGGCCCGACCTATTTCCGCTACGACGTGCCGGGCGACCAGTTCCGTACCTATGCCGACGCGAAGGGCGTCGATCATGTCTTCGTCAATGGCGTCCAGATCGTACGGAACGGCGAGCATACCGGCGCCTTGCCGGGCACGGTGCTGCGGTCGGGCAGAGACACCCGCACCGTTGCGCTCGACGAGCTGCACGAGGGACGCACGGCCGAGCTGGCGCCGGCGGAATGAAGGCAGCTGGATTCCCGCTTCCGCGGGAATGACGATGAAGAAAGCGAAACCGTCGAACCCCGATTTTCGTCACTCCCGCGAAAGCGGGAGTCCAGCTGCCTTTTCATCTCGACAATCCGCGGTACTGATTGCGATGGGCGTGCTGCTGATCGCGCTCGGCCTGCTCGGCTGGGCGATTGGTGGTTCGATCGATCAATCGCTGCATCATCTGCTGCATGTCCGCGGCGACACGGTCGTGCTGCGTGCCGTTCTTCAGCTCACCAACCTTGGTGGTGCTTCGGTGATGATCCCGGTCGCGCTCCTCGCCTGCGCCTGGCTGGCGGCGCGCCGCCAGACGCGTCTCATGTTATGGCTGCTCGCGACGATCGCGTTCGGGAGAATTCTTGTCGAATTCGCCAAACTCGGTTTTGCGCGGCCGCGACCGCCGACGGCAGACTGGCTGACCGACGTCACCAGCCTCAGCTTTCCCAGCTCGCACGCAGCCGGCGCGACGATGTCATGCGTCGCGCTGTGCCTGGTGTTCGCGGCACGGCGCTCATATTGGATCGCAGCCCTGTTGTTCGCGCTGTCGATCGGCGTCACCCGCGTTGCGCTCGGCGTCCATTGGCCGAGCGACGTCCTCGCCGGCTGGGGCTTCGGTCTTGCCTGGCCGATGCTCTGCGCTCGTTGGTTGCCGCAGGATCGCGCGACCGAGCGCTAGCGATGAGAGGTTGTGGTCATCGCGGTGACCACAGTAGCCAATCCTAGGCGCGCAAGCCCACCCGACTCTCGTATTCTTCCAAACTCTTTCGCCGTGCTGGTCGGTCTTCGCATGCCGCTAGATACGCAGTCAGCGATGGATAGCTATGTGTCAGGTCAACCCTCTTTGCCACCGCTAGAACTGTCGAAAGTAATATGTCCGCAACGCTAAACTGATCGAGAAGGTAGGTTGATGTTGCCAGGAACTGCTCAAGCTGGTTCAACCTCCTGTGCGCGGTCTCGACTGCTCGCTGATCACGTGGTTTTTGAGAGCGCTGATTCCAAACCGCGCCAATCCTCGGTTCGAGAGTCGTAAGCACCGTAAAGACCCATTGAGTCAGGTGAGACCTCTCGAGCAGGCTCGATACTCGACCGGACTTCTCAGCCAAATAAAGCAGGATAGCGCCGGACTCGCGCACCACCTGGCCCTCATCTACGATAACAGGAAGCTGCCGAAACGGGCCAAGAATTGACGCCTCCATCGCAGATAGAGACGCAAGATCGATCGGTACGGGCCGATAAGAAAGCTCTAGCTCTTCGACGGCCCAAAGAACGCGCAGATCACGCGTGAGACCGACGACATCATCCGCCGATGGGCGGCGGCCGAAGCAATAAACCTCGATCATTGTCCACCTAGGCTGGATCCCAGACCAGCGGCAGCGTCGCCAGCGCCAGGATCAGCGCGGCGCGATAGGTCGAGGGCTTCGCCGGATCGCGCCGCACATTCGGCATCCGCTTCAGCCATTCCTCGAACAGCACGTTCAGCTCGATCCGCGCGAGATGCGAGCCGATGCAGCGGTGCGGCCCGGTGTTGAAGGTCATATGCGCCTTGTTCTCGCGGTCGATGTCGAAGCGCGCCGGATCGGGGAAGGCGGCCGGATCGAGATTGCCGACCGGCAGCATGAGCGTCACCCGCTCGCCGGATTTGAGCGTGATGCCGTGGAATTCGCCGTCCTGCGCGACATTGCGGCAGGCGAGCACCACGCCATAGCGGCGCAATATTTCCTCGACTGCCTCGGGGATCAGCGCGGGCTCGGCGCGCAGCCGGTCCTGCAGCGCCGGATCGCCGGCAAGATGGTCCATGCCGAAGGCCATGGAATTGGCGACGGTGTCGAGCCCGGCGGCGAACAGCAGGAAGCAATAGGCGATCATTTCCTCGTCATCGACGGGCCGCCCGTCGATCTCGCTGTCGAGCAGCCAGCTGACCAGATCATTCTCGCGTTTGGCACGGCGCTCGGTGGTCAGCTCGGCGACCATCGCGGTGATGTTGCGATGCGCCGAGGTGCGATCATCGAAACCCGGCATCAGCAGCTGGTTGGTCCAGACGCGGAATTCGGCCCGCCGGCTGAGATCGAGCCCCATCATCTTCATAAAGATCACGATCGGCAGCGGCTCGGACACCGCCTCGCAGAAATCGCAGCTGCCCTTGTCGGCGACCGCCTCGATCAGCTCGACGGCGAAGGCGCGGATATGCGGCTCGAGCGCGCGCATCCGGTCGGGCGAGAAGGCGCGCATCAGCGGCAGGCGGTATTTGCCATGGTCCGGCGCGTCGAGGTTCAGCGGGATCAACCTCGGTTCGAGCTCCGGCGGTAGCGGCGGCACCGACATCAGCTGGTTGGAGAACAGCTCGGGCGTACGCGCCGCCTCGAACATCAGCTCATGATCGGTGATGAACCAATGGCCGCCGTTGCGCGGCGTCCAGAACATGCCGTGCCCGGCCTCCTCGGCGAGCCGGAGCAGCCCGTTGTGCAGGCCGCCTTCCTCGGCATAGCGATGATCGGCGAACATGTCGTAATCGACCACCCGCGCCGGATCGACGTGCGGCGGTATGCTCTCCGGCGTAACCGGGCCGTGCTGGTTCATCGATCCGCTCCTTTGCCGCCGACTGAGCTTATGGCGGCTCGAACAGCGGCGGTGAACGATAAACTGCGGCCACATTTCGTGGAAGGCGCCTGACGACAAAACAACCGATTTGGACGATGCAAAGGCTTGCCGAGCATCGCCCGAAGGAGACAGTATCTCCTGAGAATCGGGGGGGAGGGGCGGTCCGATGCTGGCGTTGTTGCTCGCGGCGATGCTTCAGGCGTCGCAGCCGCCGGCCCAGCAGCTGTTCGATCAGGCGACCGCCGCGATCGATGCTGGCAAATATGCCGAGGCCGACGCCATCCTTGAGCCGCTGGTCGCGCGGCTGTCGGGCGCGCCGAAATCGGCCAGTCTCGCGCTGGCGCGGCTGCGTTTGGCCGAGGTGCAGCAGGCTCAGGGCCAGTTCACCGAGGCGGCCGCCACCTTGCAGGCGGCCTTGTCAAGCGGAGCGCTCGATACCCCGGCGCTCGACAGCGAACGCGTCGCGGGCATGACGCGGCTCGGGGTGATCGAGGTCGAGCTGGAAGACGATGCCGCCGCGCTCGCCCAATTCGATGCGGCCGCCAAGCTCGCCGCCGACCCGATGCAACGCGCCAACGCGCTCGGCCGCGCCGTCTCACTTTCGATGTTCACCGAGGCTTCGGCGGCGATCGCGCGAGCGCAGGAGGCGGTTGCGATCGCCGATAAGTCGGCGAGCACGGTGGATATCCGCGCGTCCTATCACACCCTGCTCGGCCGCGCTCTGCTCAACGCCGGGCGCTTTGATGACGCGCGCAAGGAGCTTGACATCGCGGTTAAGCTGGAGGGCGGGCTGACCAGCCGGACGTCTGTGCTCGAGGCGATGGCGCGCGGCGATCTTGCGATTGCCTACATGCTGATGGGCAAGCCGGAGGATGCGCGCAAATACATGGCCTACACCGGCATGGGCGGCGCTGGTTATGCCGGTGGGCCGTTCACCATCCCGGCCGAGAACCTGCCGCCGTCGTGCGACGAGGACAGCGGCATTCGCCCAGACGACATGGTGATCGTCGAATTCAAGGTCGGCGATGATGGTGTCGTCTCCGGCGTCCAACCAATCTACGCCTCGCGGCAAGGGACGCTTGCGTTCGCCTTCGCCCGCGCCGTCAAGCAATGGTCGTGGCGGCCAAGGGACGCCGCGCTGATCAAGCCGTTCTACCGCGAGGCGGCGCGGATCGAGATGCGCTGCGCGACGACCGGCGGCCGACCTTACATGCTGTCGGTGTTGAAGCAGGATGTCAGCGCTTGGCTCGCTTCCAAGGGGATCGCCCCAATGGATGTCGATGACGCGGATGCCCGCGCTTACCCCAAGGAAATTGCCGCGCTCGCGCGCCAGGAAGCGGCCTCGGGCACCGCCTCAACCCAGCTGGTACCGATCCTGACGAGGATCGTGTTCAACAGCGTTACGCCGCGAACTGCGCGCGCCGACGCCGCGGCCAGGGCCGATTCGATTGTGCGCGCGGCAAATGCGCCGGCGCCCGTCGTCGCCTTTTTTGCGATCTCCCATGCCGCGGCCGAAGCTGCTCGAACGAAAGTTCGAGCGCGCACGCTGGTCTCGCCGCTCACGAGCGATCCGGCGATTGTGGGGGATCCGCGCGCCCGCGCCGTCGTACGGCTCGCCTTGGCCGAAGGCTTGGGTGCCCGTGATCGCATCCCCATCCTGCAACAGGTGGCGGATGATCAAGCGCTGGCTGCCACAGATCCGTTGCGGGTCGGCGCCCTCGTCCGTCTCGCATCCGCCGAGGCACTGCTCAGGGATTTTGCAGCGGCGCGCGCCGCCTATGACCGCAGCGGCCTCAGCGATCAGATGTGCGCGGTCGTCGATGCACATCCTGACCCGAAAAGCGTCAACACTGGCGGCGAGATGTTCCCGGTCGAGGCGATGCAATGGGGTTTCGAGGGTTGGGCGGTGACCAATTTCGACGTCACCGCGGATGGCCACACCAGCAATGTGCGCGCGGTGATCGCCTATCCGCCGCTGGTCTTCGGCGGAGCGGCGGTCAAGGTGCTCAATACGGCGCGCTATACTCAAAGCTACCGCCCAAGCGGCGGGGCGGGTTGCAGTGGGGCAGTGCGGAGCGTTCGCTTCGGCATGCCGTTTCATTGATCGGCCGGTGCCCTCCATGATGACCTGGTCGAAACGCCTGACGATCTTGTCCGCTGCCATGCTCTGCATCGCCGGTGCCGCAGCCGCAAGGCCGCCCGTCGTCGGCCAGCCGGCGCCGCCCTTCGAGGTGACTTACTTCGATGGCACCAAGGTCAGCCTCACCGATCTCCGTGGCGAGGTCGTCATCCTCAATTTCTGGGCGACCTGGTGCGTGCCTTGCCGCGAGGAGCTGCCGCTGCTCGACGGCTATTCCAAGCTACGGCAGGACGTGGGGCTACGCGTCGTCGCAGTGACGACGGAGGATAGCGTGCCGCCCGTCATGTTGAAGCCGCTTGCCGCGCGGCTGACGATGAAGCTGGCGCGGCACATGCACGGCAATTACGCGCCGCTCACCGGCGTTCCGACCAACTATGTGATCGATCGCGCCGGGGTGCTGCGTTACGCCCAAGCCGGCGCCTTCGACCTCGACAGCCTGAACGCATTGTTGGTGCCGCTGCTCAACGAGAAGACGCCGCCGGCCACCTCCGTTGCGGCGAAATAGGCAGACTGCCAGCGATCTCGCCGGCCGGCTAGCGCGCGATGGGTTATGGGCATAGTCTTGCCGACAGCCGGATCGGCACGACTCCGAGTCCCGGCGGGGAGGCCTGCGGCGATGACGATCCTGCGCCCGATTCTGCTGATCATCGGCCTGTTGATCTTTCTGATGGGCCTCGTCTGGATGGGGCAGGGGAGCGGCTATTTCCCCTATCCCAAGTCCAGCTTCATGATTGACTCGACGCCCTGGATCACCCGCGGCGCGGTGCTCGCGGCGATCGGTCTCGTCGTGGTCGTCCTGTCGCGTCGGCTGTAGGGCGCAAAAGCCGCGCTTGAATCCACCCAAGGAAAAGCGCGTCGATTAAATCTCCATCAAATAGATAGGATTTATGCCAGGACTCAGTAGAGGGCCTGGCGATGACGACACCAACACGTCCCTGGAATATCGAGGAAGTCGGCCGCGATCTGCGTGAGGTGCGGCTCGCCTGGCGCGCAGCCAATCGTCACAATGTCGAGGTCGGCACGAAGGGTTTTCCCTCGCGCGCGACGATCGAGGAGATCGTTCGCGCGCTCGCGGCGGGGCTGTTCCCGCAGCGGCTGGGCACGCTCGACGGCGTCGAGGACGAGGACGATTATGTCGCGGCGATGCTCGACCATGCCTTGTCCGAGCTGCTCGAGCAGGTCGCGCTGGAGCTGGGCTATTGGAGCGATGGCCAGGCCGAGGGCTTCGGCCGGCAGGATGCCGAGACCGTGCTGCGCCATTTCGCCGCCGCGCTGCCCGAGGTCCGCACCCTGATCGACAGCGATATCGAGGCCGCCTATCTCGCCGATCCGGCGGCGCGCAGCATCGACGAGGTGCTGATCTGCTATCCCGGTGCCCTGGCGGTGATCCATTATCGCCTGGCCAATCAGCTGCATAATCTCGGCGCGCCGCTGGTCGCGCGGATCATCTCGGAAGTCGCCAATGCGCGCACCGGCATCGACATTCATCCCGGCGCGACGATCGGACCGGGCTTCTTCATCGATCACGGTACCGGCGTCGTCATCGGCGAGACCGCGATCATCGGCGCGCGCGTCCGGCTCTATCAGGCGGTAACGCTCGGCGCGCGCCGGCTGCCGGCGCAGGAGCAGGGGAGCGTGCGCAAGCGCTACGCCCGCCATCCGATCGTCGAGGACGACGTCACCATCTACGCCGGCGCGACCATTCTCGGCCGGGTGACGATCGGCCAGGGCTCGACCATCGGCGGCAATGTCTGGCTGACCGAGGGCGTGCCGCCGCAGAGCATCGTCACCCAGGCCGAGCCGCGCCATCGCGTCACGCGGCGGCTGGTGCCGTCGATCGTCGAGGCTTTCGCCGAATGACGATCCGGCCGCCGGATTGGCGCGCCGGCGCCGCATCCGAACCCTCGCGCCCGGTGGGCGAGGCGATGGGCTGCAACCAGCATCGCCAGGTTGAATGACGATATATCCGCTTGCGCTTCAGGTCCGAATGTTACCATCGTGATCCACCGCAACCGGCTTGCCGCGGATCGGAGAGTGGATGTCTGACTTCACCGAAGCCCAGCGCAAGCGAGCCGCAGCGTTCGGCGGCCACCTTTGCCCCAGCCGGATGGTCAATTTCATGGTCCATGAGGGCGGTGGCCGCGTCTCGATGAGCCGTCAGATCCGCGCTCGCTGTCCGATTCTGCTGACCCGCGACGGCGCCGATATGGTCATCCTGCCCGACGGCGAGGAATATTGGGTCGCGCGTTAGCTGACCCTTAGTTCGACCGCGCGCGCTTCTTCGGAAAGGCGTGCAGCAAGGCCTCGGCGCTCCTGACCAGCGCGGCCGAGGGGCCCTTCGATCCCGAGGTATGGCGGCAGGTGCACGCACCCTCGATAAGCAGCGTCAAACCGTCGGCGAGCGTGTCGGGGTCGGCCACCTTGAGTTGGCGGGTCAATGCCGCCAGCCGTGCGCGGACTTCCGCCTTGGCATGTTCGGAGACGTCGCGCACCGGATGGTCGTCCTCGGGAAATTCGACAGCCGCATTGGTCACCGGGCAACCGCGGAAATCGGGCGCCGCGATCAGATCGGCATAGCGCGCGACGATCGCGCGGATCTCGCCGGCGGGATCGCCGCGATGGCGGCTGGCGATCTCGTTGAGCGCGCCGCGCATCTCTTCGATCCGCTGGCGCAGGCAGGCCGAGACGAGGTCGTCCTTGGAGGCGTAGCTGCGGTAGAGCGTCGGCTTGGTCACGCCGGTCTGATTGACGATCTCGTCGACCCCGACGGCACGGATGCCATGCTTGTAGAACAGCGCCGAAGCGACGTCGCGCAGCTTCTCGGCGGCGAGCTTGCGGGGCGTTGCTTGACCCGCTGATAGGCCTTCTTTTGCGCTCAAACGACCTCGGCTCCTCTTATCGGCTTGACAATGTAACCGATCGGTACGCAAGTCAATGGACGTACCGGTCAGTTACATTTGATCGGCGCATTTGCCAGGGAGCTATGAACATGGCGTTTATGGATTTTCGGGCCGACTCCCCGCACGCGGCCGCTGCGACTCAGCAAGATCTGATCGATGCGCTGGTCGAGCAGGTCGATTTCTCGCCGCTCGAATGGACCGTGATCTCGCTCGCCCGCCATGATGGCCATCGCGGGCGTCCCCTTCCGGCCGAGCTCCGGAAGATCATCTCACTGCTGTTCGGCGAGCGTGTCACACGGCCGCTCGCCAATCCGCGCCTGGAGGCGCTACGCCGCGCGGCGGTCGCGATCTGGCATCGTCGTCCATTGGCGGAGCCCGATGCCGCGGCATTCGGCCGCGCCGGCTTTACCTCTGGCCATCTCAATGTGTTGCGGATGGCGATCGCGTCGCAGTGGGGCGATGCCGCGGCGGCCTGATCCAGGGTGGCGCTCGGAGCCGCCGGGCTAACGCGAATAGCGCTGCTCGGTCCAGGGGTCGCCGCGGTTGTGATAGCCGTTGACCTCCCAGAAGCCCGGCGCATCGCGCGTCAGGAAGTCGATCTGCCGGAGCCACTTCGCGCTCTTCCAGAAATAGAGATGCGGCACGACCAGCCGCACCGGCCCGCCATGCTCGCGGCTGAGCGGCTTGCCCTCCCAGCTATGCGCCAGCAGCGCGTCCTCGGCGGCGAAATCCTCGATCGTCAGATTGGTGGTGTAGCCGTCATAGCCGTGCAGCACGACGAAGCCGGCGTCGGACTTCGGCATGACGATGTCGAGCAGATCCCGCGTCGCGACGCCATCCCAGCGATTGTCGTAGCGCGACCAGCTGGTGACGCAGTGGATGTCGCTCGTCTTGCGGCTCTGCGGCTGGCGCTGGAAGCTGTCCCAGCCCCAGACCAGCGGATGCTCGACCGCGCCGCCGATCACCAGCCGCCAGTCGTCGGCGGCGATCGCCGGCTGCTGACCGAGATCGAGCACCGGCCAGTCGTTGACGCGGTGCTGTCCGGGCGGCAGCCGCTCGGTCTCGGGCCGCGCGACATGGCCCGTCAGGCCGCGGCCCTCGGCAGCCCATTTGCGCTTGGTGCGGGTGAGCTTGCTGTCCTCGGGTGGGGTGTCGTCGAGCGCCACCTCAGGCGGCCGCCGCTTCCGAGCTGGTGCCGACGGCTTCGGCGATCAGCTGATAGGAGCGCAGCCGCGCTTGGTGGTCGTAGACGTCGGACAGGATCATCAGCTCATCGGCCTTGGTCTCGGCGACCAGCGCGTCGACGCCGGCGCGCACCGTCGCCGGCGAGCCTGCGATGGTGCGGCTCAGCATCGCCATCGTCCGCGCCTTTTCGACCGGCGACCAATAGTCGTCGATATTGTCGATCGGTGGCTTGCTGAGCCCGCGATCGCCGCGCTGGACGTCGACGAAGGACATCTGCTGGGTCGTCGCCAGTCTGCGTCCCTCGGCGTCGGTCTCGCCGGCATAGATGTTGACGCTGATCGTCGCATAGGGGCGGGCGAGCTGCTGCGACGGCTTGAACCGGCTGCGGTAGATCTCCAGCGCCGGCATCAGCAGGTCGGGCGCGAAATGCGAGGCGAAGGCATAGGGCAGGCCGAGCTCGGCGGCGAGCTGGGCGCCATAGGTGCTCGAGCCGAGGATCCACAAGGGCACCTCGGTGCCCGCGGCCGGCACCGCCTGCACGCGCTGGCCCGGCTGGACGTCGCGGAAATAGGCCTGCAGCTCGAGCACGTCCTGTGGGAAGCGCTCCGAATTATCCAGCGAGCGGCGCAGCGCGCGGACGGTGTACTGGTCGGTGCCGGGCGCGCGGCCGAGGCCGAGGTCGATGCGGCCGGGATAGAGCTGGGCGAGGGTGCCGAACTGCTCGGCGATGACGATCGGCGCGTGGTTCGGCAGCATCACCCCGCCGGCGCCGACCCGGATCGTCTTGGTGCCGTCGGCGATATAGCCGAGCACGACCGAGGTCGCGGCGCTGGCGATGCCCGGCATGTTGTGATGCTCGGCGACCCAGAAGCGGGTGTAGCCCCAGCGCTCGGCATGGGCGGCGAGGTCGCGCGCCTGGACCAGCGCCGCGGCGGCGTCAGTCGTCTCGGTGACGCGGACGAGATCGAGGATCGACAAGGCTACCATCGGTGACTCCAGTTTCGCGGGCGATGTAGCCATGGCGGGCGGGCGGCGCCAGACCGGCCCTAATTCAGATCGGCGATCCAGACGGCGTGGCCATCCTTGTCCTTGTCTTTGTCGCCCGATGGAATCAGTGCGGCCTGGCGGACGGCGCCGCCGGTCGCGGCGAGGCAGGTGCCGATATCGGCGACGGCGTTGGACGTCTGCGCGCTGATGCCGGCGATCGGCTTGGCCGCGTCCGGACAGCGGATCGGCCGGACGATGCCGCGGACATAGGGCGCAACGCCCTCGGGCCGGAACTGCCAATAGGCGTAGTTGAGATTCTTGGTCTTGTCGTAGGACGTCGACTCCCGCATCTCGAACTGGAGGATCCGCGGGTCGCCGTCCGAGACGACCAGGTTGAAATGATTGACCGGCGGCATGACGAAGGTCAGCCGCTGCTTCTGGATCCACACCGGCATCGCGCAGTTCGGCCAGTCCGGGATCGACGCACTGGTCGGCACCGTCGTGCAGTCCGGCGCCATCAGCGCCCAGAGCCCGGGCTTGAGCTGCTCCTTGGCCTGGGTGAACAGGGGTTGTGACGAATAGACCCCGGCGCCGCAGCCGGCGGTCATGAGACCGGCAAGGACGATCAGTGCCGCTGTCAGATATCGCTTCATCCTGATCCCCCGCAGCAGATTAGCCGGTCAGCCGTCGATCAGCGCGCGGATGCGGTCGCGCACGGCGGTGATCCGCGCCGCCGCCTCGGCGAAGGTCGCGACATCGGCGCGATTGCCGTTTGCCCGGGCGTCCTTGGCGGCATCGTTATAGCCTTCGAGATCGGAATCGAGCGCGTCGACGATGATCTCGGCCTCGTCCTCGGTCAGCTTGAGGGTAATCGACTTGGCCATGTCTGCTCCTGTGCCGATTGCACGGCCGCTTCTACGGCTTTGCCTGGCGCTCCGACAAGCGGGGGAGCGCTGGCGAGAGTCAGGCGATGGCCGCGATCCTCTCGTCCTCGGGCGGCGCCAGTTCTTCGGACGTGGCGATTGACCCGGGGGCGGCCCATTTCGCCCCGAGGATCATGTCCCACTGCGGTGGCTCGAATATCAGCTCGCCGCCGCGCGGTGTGAAGGTCATCTCGCTGAAGTAGGTCCGGCCGGCGACATTGTAGAGATCGACCCGGACGAAGGGGAGGCCGCGCGACAGCTTGCCGGCTACCGCAACCATCTCGTCGAGGCCGGCGGGGCGGGCGAAATCGCGATGATAGCCGCGCGGATCATATTGCAGGTCGAGCCTGCGCCAGTGGCTGTCGTAGAAGGACATCACGTCGATTGCCGGCTTGGTGGTGTCGTCGACCTGGACGATCGCGACCTCGCCGTCAAAGCACCAGTGGCGGTAGACCAGCGGCTCGGCTGTCCCGTCCTTGAGATAGGTCTCGATCAGGATGCGCGGCGGGATCCGGTAATATTGGCCTTCATGCAGCGCCCAATAGAAATTCTGCGTCAGCCATCCGCTCAGCCGGACGACGATCGCGGCCGGATCATGAACGCCGTCGACCATAATCACCTGCCCCGACGCATGGTTGGTCTTGACGACAAAGGATGACGGCAGGCGATCGAACGGGATCGCCGCCGGATCCTGGCCGGACCACAGCAGCTTGACGAGATGCGCCTCGCCGACGCGGCCGGCGACAAAGTCACGCGCGAGCAGCTTGTCGGCCAGGCGGGTCTGGACCGGATCGCAGCTGCGATTGGTCGCCAGCATCTGCGCGAACAGCCGGGCGGTGAAGCTCTGCGGATCGCGCCGGTCGAAAGCGCGGCCAAAAATGCGCTCGTATCGTGCAAGCAGCGCCCGCTCGCCGAGCCAGCTGCGACACAACTGGCGACCCAGCCGCCGAAGCGGCCGGCCGGCCCGCCGCGCCAAGCGATATACCGACAGCCTTTGACCCCGCGAAACGAGACAATCCCCTTCGTGCGCCTAGACCGGCGGGCCGGGCCCGTCGAGATGGCCTCGTCAGAATGGACATGATTGTCGGTTCGCCGCGCCACTGGACTTGGCGGTCATGACCACCCATCTCTCCGTCATGGACCAGCCGACGACACCGGCGGAGATCAAGTCACTGCTCGTGACGATCCTCGCGAACGCGACGGAGAGCGCACCGCAGCGCTGGCAGGAATTGATCGAAGTCGAGCTTCGCGCCTGCCCGGGCGCGCCGCATCCGAATTGGGGTGTCGCGCCGCAGGGCAATGCCGAGGAACGCACGGCGATCTGCCGCGCGGTGTGCCTGGTGCGGGATGAGTTCCCGCGGCTCGGCGAGGGCTGAGCCGATGGCCGGCGATACCTTCGTACAGCTTGCGCGAGCGCGAAATAACTGCAGGATGAACAAATGGTTGCGCCTAGGTTCATGATTACTCACCTAGGACTTGCAAGCACGGGGGATAATTGGGCCGGTCGACCGGCGAACCCCCCGAACCGGAAGGCGATGTGATGAAACAATCTCTCATGAAGACGGTCGGGACGATTGCTCTCGGCGCGGCCTTGCTGACCGCGGCGCCCGTCCAGGCGCGCGGCTGGGGCGGCGGCGGCGGTAACTGGGGCGGCCATGGCGGCGGTGGCGGCCATTGGGGCGGCCATGGCGGCGGCGGTCACA
>Ga0207667_10004307_pt1 | contig 17437 bp, 18 predicted proteins | sample KBSCornC52_FD_184301 | JGI IMG/M metagenome (GOLD analysis project Ga0207667, IMG submission 184301) | Corn rhizosphere microbial communities from Kellogg Biological Station, Michigan, USA - KBS Corn C5-2 (SPAdes) (version 2) | ecosystem: Host-associated > Plants > Roots > Rhizosphere > Soil ...
GCAAATGTTCAGCTGGAACTTCCCGTACCCGTCGCAACGCATGCCCGTCCTCGCGAAGAACGTGGTGGCGACCTCGCAGCCGCTCGCCGCGCAGGCCGGCCTCTCGATGCTCGCCCGGGGCGGCAACGCCGTGGACGCCGGGCTCGCCGCCGCGATCACGCTTACCGTCGTGGAGCCCACCTCGAACGGCATCGGCTCGGACGCGTTCGCGATCCTCTGGGACGGCCAGCGCCTGGTGGGCCTCAACGCCTCCGGCCGCTCGCCCGCGGGGTGGACCCCGGAGCGCTTCGCCGGCCGGAAGGGCATGCCGACGCTGGGATGGGATTCGGTCACGGTCCCGGGCTGCGTCTCGGCCTGGGTCGCGCTCTCGCGCCGCTACGGGAAGCTCCCCTTCGAGGCGCTCTTCGAGCCGGCGATCCGCTACGCGCGCGAGAGCTTCATGGTCTCGCCCATCACCGCGATGAGCTGGGCGCGCCAGGCCCCGAGCTTCAAGGACATGTCGGAGTTCTGCTGGACGTTCCTCCCGAAGGACCGCGCGCCCTTTCCAGGCGAGCGCTTCTACTGCCCGCAGCAGGCCGAGACGCTCGAGGACATCGCCGGGACCAAGGGCGAGAGCTTCTACCGCGGGACGCTCGCGGAGCGGATCGCGCTCGCCAGCCGCTCGGACGAGGGCGCCATGACCGCGGAGGACCTCGCGCAGCACAAGTGCGACTGGGTGGATCCGATCTCCGTCGACTACCGCGGCTACCGGCTCCACGAGATGCCTCCCAACGGCCAGGGCATCGCCGCGTTGATCGCGCTGGGGATCCTCCGCCACCACGACGTCGCCTCCTTCCCGGCCGATTCCGCGGACAGCCTCCACCTGCAGATCGAGGCGATGAAGCTCGCCTTCGCGGACACCTGGCGGCACGTGACGGATCCCGCGGCGATGGAAGTCACGCCCGCGCAGATGCTGGACGACGCGTACCTCGCCGCCCGCGCGAAGGCGATCGACATGAAGCGCGCCTCGGATCCGGTCGCGGGAATCCCGGCGGGCGGCGGCACGATCTACCTCACCACGGCGGACGAGCGCGGCATGATGCTCTCGTTCATCCAGTCGAACTACATGGGCTTCGGCTCGGGCGTCGTGGTCCCCGGGACCGGCATCAGCCTGCAGAACCGGGGCGCCGGCTTCACGTTGAAGCGCGGGCATCCCAACGACGTGGGCCCGCGCAAGCGGCCGTTCCAGACGATCATCCCGGGCTTCCTCACCCGCGACGGCCAGCCGGTGATGAGCTTCGGCGTGATGGGCGGGAACATGCAGCCGCAGGGCCACCTGCAGATGATCGTGCGCCTGGTCGACTACAACCAGAACCCGCAGGCGTGCTCGGACGCCCCGCGCTGGATCGTGAACCCGGACTTCAGCGTGAGCGTCGAGGACGAGGTCCCCTCCGCCGTGAAGGAGGAGCTCGCGCGGCGCGGGCACCGCGTCGTGCCGTCGGACCGGCCGCAATTCGGCTTCGGCGGCGCGCAGCTCGTCCACCGGCTGGACGACGGCTACTGCGCCGCCTCGGACCACCGCAAGGACGGCTGCGCCATCGGCTACTGAGGGCGTTCCTCCGGCGGGCGCGAGGAGGGTCGACGCGGGCACCGGCCGCGCGTTAACATGCGTGAATCGGCGTCCCCCCGCTCATTCACGTCCACCGCCCTCCCGTGAACGCCCTGGCCGATCCCCACGCTGCCGCCCGTCCGCCCGGCCGCATCCTCGTGGCCGCCGCGACCGCGGCGAATGCCGGCCGCCTCGCGGACCTGCTGGCGGGGGATGGCCATGCGGTCGAGCCGGCCTGGGACGAGACGGCGGCGCTCGCGCGCGTGCGTGCCGCGCCCCCGGACCTCCTCCTGGTCGACTCGGGCGCTCCGGGCCCGGACGGCGCGCGGATGTGCCGGGCGGTGCGGGCGGACCCCGCGCTCGCGGCGCTTCCCGTGGTGCTCCTCGCCGCGGTGCCGGACCGCAACGCGGCGGTGCGCGCCCTCGAAGCGGGCGCGGACGATTTCCTCTCCCCGCCGGTCCACGCGCCGGAGCTCCTCGCGCGCGTGCGATCGCTCCTGCGCCGGCGCCGCCTCTACGCGGAGCAGGTCGCGCACGTGGAGAAGCTCCAGCGCCTGGAGCGCTTCTTCTCGCCGCAGCTCGCGCAGCGCATCCTCGCCGGGGGCGCGGACGACGTGCTCCGCAGCCACCGCCGCGAGATCACCGTGGCCTTCCTCGACCTTCGCGGCTTCACCGCCTTCGCCGAGCGCGCCCATCCGGAGGAGGTCATGCGCGCGCTCTCGGAATTCCACCGGGCCATGGGGCGCCGGGTCCTCGAGTTCCAGGGCACGCTCGAGCGCTTCACCGGCGACGGGCTCATGGTGTTCTTCAACGATCCGGTGCCGATCGCCCGGCCCGCGCGCCGCGCGCTCGACATGGCCCTCGCGATGCGGGAGGACGCGGGGAGCCTCTCCTTGCAGTGGAAGCGGCGCGGCTACGAGCTGGGCCTGGGGATCGGGATCGCGCAGGGTTGGGCCACCGTGGGCGCGATCGGGTTCGAGGAGCGCATCGACTACGGCGCCATCGGGACGGTCACCAACCTCGCGAGCCGGCTTTGCGAGGCCGCGCGGGCCGGCGAAATCCTCGTGTGCGGGCGGGTCCGCTCGGAGGCGTGGCACGCGGGCGCAGCCGACGATCTCGGGGAGCTGGCGCTCCGGGGGTTCACGCGGCCGGTGCGCGCGTTCCGCCTCGCGGCCGCGCACGCCGCGGAGTCGCTCGCGTGAAGCGCTCGAACGTCCGCGCCCGCATCCGCCAGCTCTGCTGCCTGGGGCTCCCGGGCGAGCTCCTGGTGGGGCCGCTCCTCGCGGCGCTGCGCGATCTCGTGCCGAGCGATTCGGCCGCCTTCTTCTGGGTCGACGGGCGCGGCGGGATGACCAACCTCTACGCCGAGCGCATCCTTCCGCCGGAATGGATGGCGCACTACTTCGAGCGCTACTACGACGCGGCGGGCGCGTCCTTCCGCAAGGCGTTCCGCGAGCGCGCGGCCGCACCCGAGGGCGTGGTCGCGGCGACGGCGGACGCGAAGCTGCGGAAGACCGGCTACTACAACGAGATCCTGCGTCGGCTCGACGCCCACCACGTCCTCTACGGCATCGCGCGCGTCGACGGCGCGCCGCTGGGCCAGGTCTCTCTCTACCGGCCGCGCGAAGCGCCCGGGTACGGCGCGCGCGAACGGGCCGAGCTCGCGAGCGTGATGCGCTACGTCTCGCACGGAGTCGCGGTGGGAAGCGGCATGCCGCGCGCGGAGCTCGCGCTGCGCGACTCGGCCGAGGAGGCGCTGCTGGTGGTCGACCGCGCGGGCCGCATCCGCCACGGCGCGGAGAAGGCCCGGCGGCTCCTCTTCCTCGCGACCCATTCGGAGATCGGGCCGGCGAGCGTCGGCCGCCGGCGGACGGATCGCGGGGCGCAGGCGCTCCGGGCCCTCTGCGCGCGCCTGGAGGCGATCGAGCGGGGCGAGGAGTCCGCGCCGCCCGCGATCACGCTCGATGCGCGCTGGGGCCGGCACGTGATGCGCGCGTACTGGCTGGACGACGACCGGCGCTCGCGCGAGGCGTTGATCGGCGTGCGCATCCAGCGCCGCGAGCCGATGATCCTGGGCTTCGTCGAGGCGATGGGGCGCCTCGCGCTCTCGCCGCAGCAGCGCGAGATCGCGCTCCTCATCGCGCAGGGGCGCAGCAACCCGGAGATCGCGGAAGGCCTCGGCGTCTCCGGCAACACCGTCGCCTACCACGTGAAGCAGCTCTTCCTGAAGCTCGACGTCCACGACCGCGCCGGGGCGGTCGAGCGCATCGCCTCGGGGGCGGCGGAAGCGCGCGCGTGAGGCTATGGATCCGGCACGGCGGGGCCGGTCGCCTCCCTCAGGCGGCGCGAGTCGCGACCGGCGGGATCCGGCCCGGATCCCACGCGGCGCGGGCGCGTGCGAGCATCTCGCGCGGGGATCCTTCCCCGGCCGCGGGCTGGCCGAGGAAAGCCAGCGCCCGGCCGATCGCCGCCGGGGCGCCCGCCGCATCGAGCGGCGGCGCGGCGTGGCGCTTCGAGAGCTTCTCGCCGTGCGGATCGACGGCCACGGGGAAATGGAGGTAGCGCGGCGTGGGAAGGTCCAGGGCCCGCTGGAGCAGCAGCTGCCGCGGCGTCGAGGCGAGGAGGTCCGCGCCGCGCACGACGTCGGTGATGCCCTGCTCCGCATCGTCCACCACGACCGCGAGCTGGTAGGCGAAGAGCCCGTCGCGGCGCCGCACGATGAAATCGCCCACCTCACGGGCGACGTCCTGCGCGACGCGGCCCTGGACGCGGTCCTCGAAGGCGACGACGCCGGGATCGACCCGGAAGCGCTCCGCGGCGCTTTCCTCCTCCGGGAGGGCCAGGCCGCGGCAGGTGCCCGGATAGACCGCACCCTCGATGCCGCGGAGCGCCGAGTCCGCGATCTCCCGCCGGCTGCAGCGGCAGCGGTAGGCCTGCCCGCGCGCGCGCAGCCGCCCGAGCGCACGCGCGTAGAGCGCGGTGCGGTCGCCCTGGCGCACGACCTCGCCGTCCCATTCGAGCCCGCACGCCTCGAGCGCGCGCAGGATCGCGTCCTCCGCTCCGGGGACGGTGCGGGGTGCGTCGACGTCCTCGATGCGCACGCTCCAGCGCCCCCCGGCCGCGCGCGCGTCGAGCCAGCTCGCGACCGCCGCCACAAGCGAGCCGAAGTGGAGCGGCCCGGTGGGCGAGGGCGCGAACCGCCCGTGGCAGGTCACGAGAGGAGCTCCGCCGCGACGAGCGGGTCCTCCAGGCGCCGGGCGATCCAGCGCAGGGCCTTGCCTTCCTCGCCCGGGCGCCACGCGACCACGAGCTCGACGGGCGCGCGCTCGGCCGCCACGGGAAGGATCCGCAGCCGCCCGGCCAGCGCCTCGCGGTCCGCGATCCACCGGGGGAGGAACCCCACGCCCAGGCCGGCCACGTGCGCCGCCGCCTTCGCCTCCATCGACGGAACGGTGAGCGTGTCCTGGCCGGAAAGGAGTCCCACGGTACGCGGCGGCAGCAGGCGCGAGGTGTCCGCGACGCTCACCGCGCGATGGGACCGGATCTCCTCGTCCGCGAGCGGCTGGGGCGCCGAGCAGATGGGATGGAAGGGCGCCGCCACGAAGACCAGCTGCGCGCGCCCCAGCGGGCGGATCGCGTAGTTCCGGCCGGCGGGCGCATCGCCGGGGGCGCCGATCGCGAGGTCCGCGCGGCCGGAGGCGAGCGCGTCCCAGGTCCCGCCCAGCACTTCGTGCAGGAAGCGGATGCGCGTTCCCGTCTTCTCGGCGTAGAACTCCTCGATCAGGCCGAACATCTTGTCGATGCCGACGATCGTGTCCAGCGCGATCCGCAATTCCGCCTCCCACCCCCGCGCCACCTGCTGGACCCGGCACTCGAGGTCGGCGGCCGCCCGCAGCAGCCGCCGGCCTTCGGCGAGAAGCTCTCGCCCGGCCGGCGTGAGCACCGCCCGGTGGCCTCCGCGGTCGAAGAGCGAGATGCCCAATCCCTCCTCGAGCTGGCGAACGGAGTAAGTGATCGCTGACGGTACGCGGTGCAGTTCCGCGGCGGCGGCGGCGAAGGACCCCTTGCGGTCGATGGCGTCGACGACTTGCAGCATGTCGAGGGAGAGGCGCATGTTCTGAATATTCGAACGGTTTAGTCAGTTTATTACGCTAGAAATCATAAAAGATAAGCCTCATCATACACTTCATCATTCAATCCATATAACGAAAAGGCTTCCTCCCATGGTCGAGATTCGTCGCAGCGAGGAGCGCGGGCTGGCGGACCACGGCTGGCTCCGTTCCTTCCACAGCTTCTCCTTCGCGGACTACTACGACCCTGCGCACATGGGTTTCGGGCCGCTGCGCGTGATCAACGAGGATCGCGTGGAGCCCGGCCGGGGCTTCGGCGCGCACAGCCACCGCGACATGGAGATCGTGAGCTACGTGCTCGAGGGCGGCCTTGCGCACAAGGACTCGATGGGCAACGGCTCGACGCTGCGCCCGGGCGACGTCCAGCGCATGAGCGCCGGCACCGGCGTCACGCACAGCGAGTTCAACGCCTCCGACCGCGAACCCGTGCATTTCCTGCAGATCTGGATCGAGCCCGATACCCGCGGCGTGAAGCCCGGTTACGAGGAAGCGCATTTCGACGCGGCGGCCAAGCGCGGGAAGCTCCGCCTGGTCGCCTCGCCGGACGGACGCGAAGGCTCGGTCACGATCCGCCAGGACGCGAGGCTCTACGCGGCGCTCCTCGACGGCGAGGAGCACGCGGAGCTTGCGCTCGCGCCCGGACGGCGCGCCTACGTCCACATGGTGCGCGGGAGCGCCGAGGCGAACGGCCAGCCGCTCGCGGCCGGCGACGCGCTCAAGGTGTCCGGCGCCGAGGCCGTCCGCCTCGGCCGCGCGAAGGATGCCGAAGTGCTCGTGTTCGACCTGCCCTGACCCGATTCTCCCGCCCACCCCAACGCCTGCCAAAAAGGACCCACCCGATGAACCCCAACGTCAACAACACCGCGGCCCTCGTCGGCCGCATCCTGCTCGCGGTCATCTTCATCACGTCCGGCTTCGGCAAGATCACCGGCTACGACGGGACCGCGGCCTACATGGCCTCGAAGCTGCCGATGGTGCCCGTGCTGCTGCCGCTCACGATCCTCGCCGAGCTGGGCGGGGGCATCGCGCTCGCCGTGGGCTTCAAGGCCCGCTGGGCGGGGCTCCTCCTCGCGGCCTTCACGCTCGCCGCCGGCGTGCTCTTCCACGACTACTGGAACGCGGACGCGGCGCACCGCATGGCCCAGCAGATCAACTTCATGAAGAACGTCGCGATCACCGGCGGCATGCTGATGGTGTTCGCGTTCGGGCCCGGCGCATGGAGCCTCGACCGCCGATGAACGCCCCCGCGAACGTCGCATCCGGCCGCGCCGTCGAGCGCGTCCTCTCCTCGGAGATCGCCCCCGTCGGCACCTTCACCGTCCGCCGTGCGCTCCCCGCGCGCGACCGGCACGCGGTCGGCCCCTGGGTATTCCTCGACCACTTCGGCCCCTTCCGGGCGACGTCCGGGAAGGACGGCGTGGGCGCGCATCCGCACGCCGGCATCGAGACGGTCACCTATCTCCTGTCCGGCCGCAACGAGCATCGCGACTCGGCGGGCCACACCGGCATCGTGACCGCCGGGGGCGCGCAGTGGATGACCGCGGGGCGCGGCATCGTGCACGCGGAACGCCCGCTCGCGCAGAACGAATCCGAGCGCACGATGCACGGCGTGCAGCTCTGGACGTCGCTCCCCCGGCTTCTCAAGACCATGGAGCCGCGCTACCAGCGGATCGGCGCGGAAGCCATTCCCACGGCGAGCGCGGGCGGCTGCGACGTGCGCGTGATCGCCGGCGCGTTCGGCGCCGTGCGCGGGCCGGCCGAGGTCCTCATGCCGACCTTCCTCTGGCACGCGGCGATCGCGCCCGGAGCCTCGCTCGAGGCCGAGGTGCCGGAAGGCGAGGAGGCGGGCGCGTACGTGATCGCGGGCGAGGCGCTCCTCGAGGGCGGCGTCCGCGCGAAAGCGGGCGAGCTCGCGGTGTGGGAAGGAACCGCGGGGCGGGTGCGCGTGACCAATCCGGGGCGCGCGCCGCTCGAGGCGATGGTGCTGGGCGGCGCTCCCGCCGAGGGGCCGCTCGTCTTCCACGGGCCGTTCGTCATGACGAGCATCGACCAGGTGCGCGCGGCGGAGATCGCCTACCGCACGGGGCGCATGGGCGTGCTCGAGGAGGATTGAGATGGTGAAGGTGCTGGTCTTCGCGGGAAGCGCCCGGCGCGGCTCGATCAACAAGAAGCTCGCGCGCGTGGCGGCGCGGCACGCGGCCGAGGCGGGGGGCGAGGTGACCTTCGTGGACCTCGAGGACTACCCGATGCCGCTCTACCACGGCGACCTCGAGGCGGCGGAGGGCCTGCCGGCCAACGCGCGGAAGCTCCGCGAGGTTTTCCTCGCCCACGACGCCCTCCTCATCGCCTCGCCGGAGAACAATTCGTCGGTCACGGCGCTCCTCAAGAACACGCTCGACTGGCTCTCCCGCAGCATCGGCGACGGCAAGGGCGCGCAGAGCGGGCTCGCGCCCTACCGCGGGAAGCTCGCGGGGATCCTCTCCGCCTCGCCCGGCGCCTTCGCCGGCGTGCGCGGGCTGCCGCACCTGCGCCAGATCCTTTCCTCCCTGGGCGTGACGGTCCTGGGAGCCCAGGTGAGCATCCCCCGCGCGGACCACGCCTTCGCCCCGGACGGCTCGCTCCTCGACACGGGCGCGGACGCGCTGGTGGCGAAGCTCGCGCAGGCGGTGGTCGACACGGCGGGGAAGCTGCGCGAGGCGCCGGACCCGCCGCGGATCATGCAGGACCATTGAGCGATGGATTGCGCCAGGCTATCGCGGGCATTGGAATATTTCATTGGCCGCGCGGAACGGAAGTGCGCGAAGCTGTCGAACGGAAACGGTGCCCCGCACCGGTGGAGGCGTGACATGGCCGTCGTTGAGCTCACCCAGGAGAACTTCGAGCAGGTGGTGACCGGCAATCCCACGGTGATCGTGGATTACTGGGCGCCGTGGTGCGGCCCGTGCCGCGGCTTCGCCCCCGTGTTCGAGAAGGTCTCGGAGCAGCACCCGGACGTGGTGTTCGCGAAGGTGAACACGGAGGACGAGCCGGAGATCGCGTCGCATTTCCAGATCCGGTCGATCCCCACGCTCATGGTCTTCCGCGAGCAGATCATCGTCTTCTCCCAGCCGGGCGCCCTCCCGCAAAGCGCCTTCGAGCAGGTGGTCCAGAAGGCGAAGGAGCTCGACATGAACGAGGTCCGCAAGCAGATCGACTCGCAGCAGGCCGAAAGCCCGCCCGCCGCCTGAAAACCGAAAAAGGGGGTCAGATACCTTTTCCACCGGAGCTGGGGTCCCGGCGCCGTCAAAAGGTATCTGACCCCTTTTTCGAACCTGACCCCCATTTCGGGCCGCGTAGAATCGGGCCCATGGATCTTCCCGTCGCCGCCCCCTCGCGCGAGCGGATTCGCGCGCATTACCTGCGCGACGAGGGCGAGGCTCTGGCCGAGCTCCTGCCCGCCGCGCGCCTCGCACCCGATGCCGCCGCCGCGGTCGACGCCCGCGCCCGCGCGCTCGTCGAGCGCGTCCGCGCGAAGCAGCGGGCCCACGCCGGGATGCAGTCGTTCCTGCGCGAGTACGACCTCTCCTCGCAGGAGGGCGTCCTCCTCATGTGCGTGGCCGAGGCGCTCCTGCGCATCCCCGACGCCGCCACCGCCGACAAGCTGATCCGCGACAAGCTCTCCCAGGGCGACTGGGAGCGTCACGTGGGGCGCAACCCCTCGCTCCTCGTGAACGCGGGCACGTGGGGAATGATGCTCACCGGGAAGCTCGTGAGCCTCGATCCCGCCGCGGCGCGTACGCCCGGCGCCTGGTTCGCGCGCCTCGCCGCCCGCGCGGGCGAGCCCGTCGTGCGCGTGGCGCTCCGCCAGGGCATGCGCCTCATGGCCGAGCAGTTCGTGATGGGCCGGACGATCCAGGATGCTCTCGCGCGGAGCCGCGAGGGCGAGCACGCCCGTTACCGCCATTCGTACGACATGCTGGGCGAGGCCGCGCTCACCGCCGCGGACGCGGAGCGCTACGGGGAAGCGTACGCCGCGGCGATCGACGCCATCGCGGCGCATCCCGGCGGGGGCGACTCCGCCTTCGAGCGCGCCGGCATCTCGGTGAAGCTCTCGGCGCTCCATCCGCGCTACGAATACGCCCAACGCGATCGCGTGATCGCCGAGCTCGTCCCGCGCGTGCGCGCGCTCGCGGAACGCGCGCGCGCGGGCGGCGTCGCCATGACGCTCGACGCCGAGGAGGCCGAGCGCCTCGAGCTCTCCCTGGACGTCTTCGAGCGCCTGGCCGCGGCGCCCTCGCTCGCGGGCTGGGAAGGCCTGGGCCTCGCCGTGCAGGCCTATCTCAAGCGCGCGCCGGCGGTCCTCGACTGGCTGGCCGCGCTCGCGCGCATGCACCGCCGCCGCATACCCGTGCGCCTCGTGAAGGGCGCCTACTGGGACGCGGAGGTGAAGCGCGCGCAGCTCCAGGGCCTCGACGGCTACCCCGTCTATACCCGCAAGCGCAACACCGACGTCTCGTACCTCGCGTGCGTCGCGCGGATCCTCGCCGGGCGGGACGCCTTCTACGGCCAGTTCGCGACCCACAACGCGCACACCGTCGCGAGCGTGCTCGAGCGCGCGCCGGGCCGGCGCGATTTCGAGTTCCAGCGCCTGCACGGGATGGGCGAGGATCTCTACGACGACGTGGTCGCTTCCGGCGCCGCGTGCCGGGTGTACGCGCCGGTCGGGAGCCACGAGGACCTCCTCCCCTACCTCGTGCGCCGCCTCCTCGAGAACGGCGCGAACACGTCCTTCGTGAACCGGATCGCCGACCCGGGCATCGCGATCGAGACGGTGGTGGCGGACCCGGTGGCGCTTGCGGCGGCGCCGGGTCCGGCGGCCAACCCGAAGATCGCGCTGCCGCGCGCGCTCTATCCGGATCGCCGCAACTCCGGCGGCATCGCGTGGGCGGACGAGAGCGCGTCCGCCCCCGTGCTCGCGGCGCTGGAGCCGCTCCTCGCGCGAACCGACTGGGCCGCGGCGCCGATCGTGGGCGGCCGCACGCTCGCCGGCGCGCCGCGCACCGCCCGCGATCCCGCCACCGGCCGCGAGATCGGCCGCGTGGAGGAGGGCGATGCCGCCAGCGTCCGCGCGGCCCTGGAGGCGGCGGCCGGCGCGCGCATCCCGCCGGCCGAGGCGCGCGCGGCGATCCTCGAGCGGGCCGCGGATCTCCTCGAGGCGCGCCGCGTGGAGCTCCTGGCGCTCCTCGCGCGCGAGGCCGGGAAGACGCTTCCGGACGGCCTGGGCGAAGTGCGCGAGGCCGCGGACTTCTGCCGTTACTACGCGCTCCTCGCGCGGCGGCAATTCGCGGCGCCGCTCGAGCTTTCCGGGCCGACCGGCGAATCGAACCGCCTCGAGCTCACCGGCCGCGGCACGTTCGCCTGCGTGAGCCCGTGGAACTTCCCGCTCGCCATCTTCACGGGACAGGTGGCCGCCGCCTTCGCCGCGGGGAACGCCGTGGTCGCCAAGCCCGCGGAGCAGGCGCCGCTCGTCGCCGCGCTCGCCGTCCGGATCCTCCACGAGGCGGGTGTGCCCGCCGACGCGCTGGCCCTCGTGCCCGGCGCGGGCGAGACCGTGGGCGCGGCGCTCGTGGCCGACCCGCGCACCGCGGGCGTCTGCTTCACGGGATCGACCGCCACCGCGCACGCGATCAACCGCGCGCTCGCCGCGCGGGAGGGCCCGCTCGTCCCGTTCATCGCGGAGACCGGGGGATTGAACGCCATGCTCGTCGACTCGAGCGCGCTCCCGGAGCAGGTGGTGACGGATGTCCTCGCCTCGGGCTTCAACAGCGCGGGGCAACGCTGCTCGGCGCTGCGGATCCTGTGCCTGCAGCGCGAGATCGCGCCGCGCGTGATCGAGATCCTCGCGGGCGCGACCGCCGAGCTCCGCCTGGGCGATCCGGCCCGTCTGGCGACCGACGTGGGGCCGGTGATCGACGCCGAGGCGCTCGCGATGCTCGAAGCGCACGCCGCGCGCATGGATCGCGAGGCGAAGCTCCTCTGCCGCGCGCCGCTCCCCCCGGGCCTCGCGGGCGGGTCCTTCTTCGCGCCGCGCGCCTACGAGATCGATTCCCTCGCCGCGATCGACCGCGAGATCTTCGGCCCGATCGTGCACGTGGTGCGCTTCGACGCCTCGGAGATGGAGCGCCTCGTCGAGCGCATCAACGCCAAGGGCTATGGCCTCACGATGGGCATCCACAGCCGGATCGAGGAGACGATCGAGCGCGTCCGACGGCTCGCGTGCGCGGGGAACCTCTACGTGAACCGCAACATGATCGGCGCGACCGTGGGCGTGCAGCCCTTCGGCGGCGAGGGGCTCTCCGGCACGGGCCCCAAGGCGGGCGGGCCGCACTACCTCTTCCGCTTCGCCCACGAGCGGACCTTCACGGTGAACACGGCCGCGGCGGGCGGGAACGCCTCCCTCATCGCGGACTCCGAATGATCTTCCGCGGGAAGCTCGTGCCGGGCCGGCTCATCCGCCGCTACAAGCGCTTCCTCGCGGACGTGCAGCTCGCCCAAGGCGTCGTGACGGCGGCGTGCCCCAACACGGGCTCGCTCCTCGGCTGCTGCGAGCCGGGAAGCCGCGTGTGGCTCTCGGAGAGCGACAGCGCCACACGGAAATACCGCCACACCTGGGAGATCGTCGAGGTGGGGAAGGTCATGGTCGGCATCAACACGGGGCTTCCGAACGCGCTCGTGGCCGAGGCGATCGGGGCCGGGGCGATCGCCGAGCTCGCGGGCTACGCGAACGTCCGCCGCGAGGTCGCGTTCGGCGAGGAGCGAAGCCGCATCGACCTCGTCCTCGAGCACCCCGCGAGGGAGCCGTGCTACGTCGAGGTGAAGAACGTGACCTCGATCGGCGCTTCCGTGGGCGCCGGCCGGAAACCGGGCGGCGTCGCGTTCTTCCCGGATTGCGTGAGCACGCGCGGCGCCAGGCACCTGCGGGAGCTCATCCGCCTCAAGGCCGCGGGCCTGCGGCCGGTGCAGCTCTATTGCGTGCAGCGCGGGGACGTACGCGAGGTGCGCCCGGCCGACGGCATCGATCCGGATTACGGGCGCACGCTGCGGGAGGCGGTGGCGGCCGGGGTCGAGGTGCTCGCCTACCGCGCGAAGGTGACGCCCACGGAGATCGCGCTCGAGGAGCGGATTCCCGTGGTGTGCCCCTGATCAGTCCTCCGCGTCCTTCTTGAGGCGCGGGACGCCCTTCGGCGCCTTCGATCCCGAGAGCAGCACGACCATCGCGGTCCCGTCCTCCTTCCACGAGCCCACGGCGTCGCGGAAGATCTCCACCAGAGTCTCGAACTGGTCCGGCTGCGCGGCGAGGAACGGGTCGATGTGGTCGTAGTAGAGGAGGTAGCCCTCGCCGTCGATCCACTCGAGGTCCGTGAGGCACTCCTCGAGGGCGTCCCAGTTGTCGCCGAAATGGTTGGGGAACCGCAGCACGCTCGCCACGTGCGAGAGGAGCTGGTCCTTCCTCGCGATGTGGCGGCCCTCGAGGTGGAAGTACGCGAAGCCCGCCTTCTTCGCCGCCGCCTGGACCGATTTCGGCTGCACCTCTCCCGGCAGGAACCACACGCCGCCGTGGTTTCCTTCGAGGAGGGGCCCGAGGGCTTCGATCGCCATGCCTATTCGTGGATCCGCCGGAAAGTGTTGTAGTGGTCGGCGGTGTAGTAGTACTCGCCGCCGGCACCCCAGATGATGCGCCGGGTGCCGCGGTTGCGCACGTGCGGCGTCTTCACCGTGTACTCGCGGTAGTAGCCGCGCTTCTCGCGCGGAAGCGCGCCCTCGCGGTTGCCGAAGACGGCGCCGTCCTTCGCGTAGGGGAAGGGTCCGCCCTTGCGGATGAGCTCCAGCGTCTCGCGCGCTTCCGGAGGAAGCTCGGACATGCGGACCTCGCCCGCGACCGCCGGGCGCGCCGGAGCGCGCTGCGCCGCCGAGTCCGCGGGGGCGAAGCCCAGCGCCAGGGTGAACACCGCGAGGAGCATCCGCGCGATCATGCGCGGGCCCCCGCCGCCGCGGCTTTCGCGGCGACCTTCGCCTCGAAGCGCTCGGCGAGGATCACGTGGCGCTCGTGGCGTCCCTCGCCGATCGCGTCCACGCCGTCGTGCGCCCAGACGCGGAAGACGAGCTTCCGGCCCTCGACCGATTCCAGCCGCGCGCGCACTTCCACGGTGAGGCCGGGCGGCGTCGCGGCCGTGTGCGAGAGGTCGACGTGGGTGCCGAGCGTCTGCTCCCGCGGCCAGTCGAGGTGCGGCTTGACGAGCTCGATGCACGCCCACTCCGCCAGCGCCACGAAATATCCCGTCGCGAACACCTCCGGCATCATCTGGAAATCCGGCGCCTCCTCGTAGATGCGCGGCACCGTCTTCGACGGCGGAACGCGGTAGCGGAAGGTGGCCTCGAGGCCGGGGGCGAGCGTTTCCTTCACGGCCTTACTCGCTGGGGCGGTGCGGGCACTGCGTCTTGATGCAGTCCACGTAGAGGTAGAGCTGGTGGTCGTGGATCGTGAAGCCGCGGTCGCGCGCGACCTTCTGCTGGCGCTTCTCGATCTCGGAATCGTAGAACTCCTCCACGCGCCCGCACTGCAGGCACACGAGGTGGTCGTGGTGGCCGCCCTCGTTCAGCTCATAGACCGCCTTCCCGCCCTCGAAGTGGTGGCGGACCAGGAGCCCGGCCTGCTCGAACTGCGTGAGGACGCGGTAGACGGTGGCGAGCCCCACGTCCGAATGCTCGTCGAGGAGCTTGCGGTACACGTCCTCCGCGGTGAGGTGCCGCGTCTCGCTGTGCTGGAAGAGGTCGAGCACGCGAAGCCGCGGAACGGTCACCTTGAGGCCGGTGCCCTTGAGTTCCTTCGGGTCGCTCATTCCGTGAAGCATACAGCGGAACGATATAATGCGCGGTCATCCGCCCGCTCCCACCCCATGCGCCTTCCCGCACTCCTCATCATCGCCGCGCTCCTCTCCGGTTGCGTCTACAAGATCGACGTCGAGCAGGGCAACTTCGTGACGACCGACCTCGTGGAGAAGCTGAAGCCCGGGATGACGAAGAACCAGGTGAAGCTCCTCCTCGGGACGCCGCTCCTCACGGACGTCTTCCACGCCGACCGGTGGGACTACTACTTCGACAACGCGAAGCGCGGGAAGAAGGTCGCGCACAAGCGGCTCACCGTCCTCTTCAAGGACGACAAGCTGGTGTCCTTCACGGGCGACGCGAACCCGCCGCTGCCGCCGCCCACGCGCCTGTCGCCCGAGCCGGCGCCCGCCGCTCCCGCCCCGCCCGCGCCGGCACAGGCTCCGCCGCCCCCGAAATGAGCGCGATCCGCGTCGCGGTCGCGGGTGCCGCCGGCCGCATGGGCCGCGCGCTCCTCGAGGCCGCGACCACGACCGAGGGCGTGGCGCTCGCGTCCGCCCTGGACGTGGCGGCGAGCCCCTATGCCGGGCGCGACGCGGGCGACCTCGTCGCCGGGGCGCGCGGGATCGCCATCGGGACGGATGTGGCGGCCGCCGTGCGCGCCGCGGATGTCCTCGTCGACTTCACGCGCCCGGAAGGCACGCTCGCCCACGTGGGGGCGTGCCGGGCCGCGAAGCGCGCGATGGTGATCGGCACCACCGGCTTCGACGCGGGGCAGCTGGCCCAGGTCCGGGCCGCCGCGGCCGAGATCCCGATCGTGATGGCGCCCAACATGAGCGTGGGCGTGAACGTGGCCTTGAAGCTGGTCGAGACCGCCGCCCGCGCCCTGGGGCCGGACTACGACGTCGAGGTCTTCGAGGTGCACCACAAGCTCAAGGTGGACGCGCCTTCGGGCACGGCGTTGAAGCTGGGGGCCGTGGCCGCCGCCGCGCGCGGCACGACGCTCGAGAGCGCCGGCGTCTTCGCGCGTCACGGGACGACGGGCGAGAGGAAGCCGGGGGCGATCGGCTTCTCGGTCGCCCGCGCGGGCGACGTCGTGGGCGACCACACCGTCTTCTTCGCGGGCCCGGGCGAGCGGATCGAGATCACCCACCGCTCGTCCAGCCGGGCCACCTACGCCCAGGGCGCCATGCGCGCGGCGCGGTTCCTCGCCGGGAAGCCGCCGGGCCTCTACGACATGCAGGACGTGCTGGGCCTCAAGTGATCCGGGAGTGACGCCGGGGCGCACCTCTGCTATAATTTTCGGCTAAGTACAGCGGGATGAGCCAGGTCGGTAGTTGCGCTCTCCCGTTTTTTTGCGCCCGCGATTTCCGCGGGTGTTTTTCGCAACACTCGCCCCGGAGCCGTTCGTGCAGCAGAAGACCCCCGCCGTCCTGGTCCTTGCCGACGGGAGCGTTTTCCGCGGCTGCAGCATCGGGTTCGCGGGCGACGGCGCCTCGGGTGGCAGGACCGTGGGCGAGGTCGTCTTCAACACCGCGATGACCGGCTACCAGGAGATCCTCACGGATCCTTCCTACGCGGGCCAGGTCGTGACGCTCACCTATCCGCACATCGGGAACGTGGGCGCCAATGCCGAGGACGCGGAGTCGCGGAAGGTCTTCGCGGCGGGCCTCGTGATCCGCGACCTGCCGCTCGCCTCCTCGAGCTGGCGCGAGGAGGAAGACCTCGCGACCTACCTCACCCGGAACCGCGTGGTCGCGATCGGCGACATCGACACGCGCCGCCTCACGCGGCTCCTGCGCACCCAGGGCGCGCAGAACGGCTGCATCCTCACCGGGAAACCGGGTGAGCGCGCGGGCGACATCGACGAGAAGGCCGCGCTCGCGCGGGCGTTGGCCGCCCCCTCCATGGCGGGCCAGGACCTCGCGAAGGTCGTGAGCGTGCGCGACGCCTACGACTGGAACGGGAGCCTGTGGGCGCTCGGGACGGGCTACCGGGCCTCGGGCGAGGCGCGCTTCCACGTGGTCGCGTACGACTACGGCGTGAAGCACAACATCCTCCGCAACCTCGCCGAGCGCGGCTGCCGCGTGACCGTGCTCCCCGCGACCGCGCCGGCGAGGGAAGCGATGGCGCTCCGGCCGGACGGCGTCTTCCTCTCCAACGGCCCGGGCGACCCGGAGCCGTGCGCCTACGCGATCGAGGCGATCCGCGAGATCCTCGCCACCGGCACGCCCATCTTCGGCATCTGCCTGGGCCACCAGCTCCTGGGCCTCGCGGCGGGCGCCAGGACCACCAAGATGAAGTTCGGGCACCACGGCGCGAACCACCCGGTGCAGGACCTGGAGACCGGGCGCGTCTTCATCACGAGCCAGAACCACGGCTTCATGGTGGACGAGAAGACGCTCCCCGCGAACGTGAAGGCCACGCACCGCTCGCTCTTCGACGGATCGCTCCAGGGCATCCGCTACCTGGACAAGCCGGCGTACAGCTTCCAGGGCCACCCGGAGGCGAGCCCCGGCCCGCACGAGATGGCGGTGCTCTTCGACCGTTTCGTGCGCCTCATGGAAGAGCGGAAAAAGCCTTGAAACCACAGATGAACACAGATGAACACAGATGGCTTTCCCGGGGTTTGTGCGGCGGGCGGGTCATCGGCGTTGGCAACCGCGATCGAGATCCAGTTGCCCCGCTTATCTGTGTTCATCTGTGTTCATCCGTGGTTCCCTCGCCTTAGCAAAGATGCCCAAGCGCACCGACATCAAGTCCATCCTCATCATCGGCGCGGGCCCGATCGTGATCGGGCAGGGCTGCGAGTTCGACTATTCCGGCGCGCAGGCGTGCAAGGCGCTGCGCGACG
>Ga0207667_10004309_pt1 | contig 17434 bp, 14 predicted proteins | sample KBSCornC52_FD_184301 | JGI IMG/M metagenome (GOLD analysis project Ga0207667, IMG submission 184301) | Corn rhizosphere microbial communities from Kellogg Biological Station, Michigan, USA - KBS Corn C5-2 (SPAdes) (version 2) | ecosystem: Host-associated > Plants > Roots > Rhizosphere > Soil ...
TTGTCCGCTGCGGCACGCGTCGGCGAAATGCCGTCGATGATCAAGAGCGAGGCTTTCTCGTCCAGGATCACGCGCCGCACCATTTCGAGGAGCCCGCGCAATTTCTCGTCACGCAGCGCGCGGTACGCGCCTACGTACGACAGCCCGTTGTTGATCACCGATGCGTCGAAGAACTGCATCGTGTGCAGATTCTTCAGCATCGAGGCATGGGATTCGGCGAGCAGCGTCATGTACGCGGCGCGGCCCCCCCCGTGCTTTACGTGTTCGAAGCAGAGCTGATTGCCCAGCGTCGTCTTGCCGGTGCCCGGCCGGCCCATGATGAGGTAAATGGCGCCGCGTACGAAGCCGCCGCGAAGTACCGCGTCGAGTCCGGGGACGCCCGAGGCCGTGCGCTCGACCAGCCATTGACCATCCTGATTGCTTTGCTTCGATTCAATCATGTGCTCCGTGTAACCCCTCGTCGCCACAGCTTTGCAACGCCCGCGAGCAACCGCGGGGGGTCGAGCGGTTTGGCGACGTGCAGCTGAAACCCTGCTAAAATTGCGGCCTTTGCGTCTTCGGCTGCGGCATGGCCTGTGAGCGCGAGCGCGGGCACGAAGGCGCCCGCTGCTTCACCCGAGGCGCGCAAGAGCCGCATGAAGCTGTGCCCGTCTTGCTCCGGCATGCCGATGTCGCACACGATCACGTCCGGGTGACGGGCGCGGATCATGCGCCGGGCTTCGCTCGCAGATGCGGCCAGCCCGACCTCTGCACCCTCGCGGCCAAACAGCACGCTCAGTAGCTCACGCGCGTCCGGGTCATCGTCGACGACGAGCACGTAAGCACCGCCCAGGAGTCGAGTCGCTTCGGGCGCCGACTCGGGCGCATTCGCATCCGCGCTTGGTCGCTCACTCGCAAGCGGGAGCCAGACGGTGAAGGTCGCGCCTTGCCCTTCGCCCTCGCTCCGCGCCTCGACACTGCCGCGATGCGCTTCCACCAGGTAGCGCACGATCGCGAGACCGAGCCCGAGCCCGCTGCCGCGCGCGCGCATCAGCGGCGGCTCGGCTTGCCGAAAACGCTCGAACAGGAACGGCAGAAATTCCGCTGAAATTCCCCGCCCGTGGTCCTCTACCTCGAGCACCGCGCCGTCGCCGGTCGCACGCGCCCGAATCTCGATCGTCCCGCCAGGTGCGCTGAATTTGACCGCGTTGCTGAGCAGGTTCCAAACCACCTGCTCGAGTCGCACGGCGTCACCGAGCACGTGCGCCGAGCCGAGCTCCACGTGTTCGCTGATGCGAATGTCCTTTGCGCTGGCGGCGGGTAGCGCGGTCTCGACCGCGCCGCGCACTACCTTCTCCAAGTCGAGCGGCACGAGCTCGAGCCGGAGCTTGCCGCTGATGATCCGAGATACGTCGAGCAGATCCTCGATCAGGCTCGCTTGCAACTTTGCGTTGCGCAGGATCGTTTCGACGGCGCGTGCTTGCTCGCTGGGCGGAAGCTCGCCGGTTTGAAGGATATGCGCCCAGCCGGCGATCGCATTCAGCGGAGTTCGAAGCTCGTGACTGAGCGTCGCCAGGAACTCGTCCTTGATGCGATTTGCCTCTTCGGCGCGCGCGCGTAGCGCCCGCTCATTGGCGAGTTCGGCTGTTAGCTGCGCTTTGCCGTTGTTCCGCATGCCCGAAGAACCGGGGCGCGAGCTTACACCGCCCGCACTCCGGGCAAACGGTATGAAAGTTCACCGGCGAGGATCGCGCGTCGTGGCGGTTTGCGACAAACAGCCCGCGCTGTGACATTTGATCACGCAAACGCGACTGCGGAGCTTCTTGGAAGGCGGCAGAACGGGCATCCGATGCGGTGCTCGGATGCCCGCACGACTGCGCGCCGATCAGTCGTAGTATTCGTTGCCGAGGTGGGTAATGAGCTCTTCGCCCATCATCCAGCGGAGCGTATTTTTGAGCTTCATCGATTGGATGAAGATGTCGTGCTCGGGATACAGGCCGTCGGCTGTCTGCGGAGACTTGAAGTAGAAGCTCAGCCATTCCTGCACGCCGCGGAAGCCGGCGCGCTTGCTCAGATCGGCGAACAAGGCCAAATCGAGCACGAGCGGAGCGGCGAGGATCGAGTCGCGACACAAGAAATCGATCTTGATTTGCATCGGGTAGCCGAGCCAACCAAAGATATCGATGTTATCCCAGCCCTCTTTGGCGTCGCCACGCGGGGGATAATAGTTGATGCGAACCTTGTGGTAGAGGTCGCCGTAAAGTTCGGGGTAGACTTCCGGCTGGAGGATTTGCTCGAGCGCGCCCAGCTTGCTGACCTCTTTGGATTTGAAGCTGTCGGGATCGTCGAGCACTTCACCGTCGCGGTTGCCGAGAATGTTGGTCGAAAACCAGCCTTTTACGCCCAAGCCGCGGGCTTTGAAGCCGGGAGCGATCAGCGTCTTCAAGAAGGTCTGACCGGTCTTGAAATCTTTGCCGCAGATCGGAGTCTGCGTCTCACGCGCCAGTTCGAGCGCGGCGGGGAAATCGACCGTCAGGTTCGGCGCGCCGTTCGCGAACGGGACGCCCTCCTTCAAACAGGCCCAGGCGTACATCATCGAATTGGCGATCGCCGGATCGTTTTCGTGCAACCCTTTTTCGAAGGCAGCGATCGATTGATGAACCGGGCCCGGCTCGAGGTAGATTTCCGTCGAGGCGCACCAGACGCAGACGGCGCGCGAGCAACCGTTGTCCTTGATGAAGTTGCGGATGTCGGCGCGCAGCTGCTCCACCATCTCGTACTTGGTGGCGGCCTTCTTCGTGTGCGTGCCGTGCAGGCGCTTGACGAACTCGGGGTAGAAGACTGCCGGCATCGGCTTCACCGCCGACAGCTCGTCCTTGACTGGATCGAGGTGCTTCGATTCCAAGACCTCGGCGTGGACCGCGGCTTCGTACGCGTTTTCGGGAAACAGGTCCCAACCGCCGAATACCAAATCTTCGAGCTTGGCGAGCGGAGCGAAATCTTTGATCCGCGGGATGCGGTTGTCGGTGCGCTTACCGAGTCGGATCGTTCCGGTCTGCGTGATGGAACCAATGGGCTTCACCAGCCCCTTGTTCGCAAGTAAGACGCCGGCGATGAACGTCGTGGACACAGCGCCGATTCCCGGCAAGAGTACGGCGAGCTTGCCGGTGGGCTTCTGAACTTTCTCAGGTCGTTGCATGCGCGGCTCCTAGCAAGGCGTGTGCCCGTGCGCAATGGCACGAGTCAAGGAAATGCGGAATTGGAAAGATGAAAACGACGGCAGCAGTGATTCTAGTGGCGGGCATTGGCTCGAGGCTTCGACCGATTACCGACGATCGGCCGAAGGCATTGGTGGATATCGGCGGGGAAACGATCTTGGGTCGGGCAATGCGGCTGCTGGCGGAATACGGCGTGCGAAAAGTCGTGCTCGCCACGGGCTATCGTGAGGACGCGGTAGAAGCGGCAATGCAGCTTCGTCCGGCACAGCTCAGCGTCGAGTACTGCAAGAACCCCGCATTCGATCAAACTCAAAACTCTGTATCGCTGGCTCTGTGTCGGGCAAGCATTGGGGCCGACGCTTTCTTCAAGCTGGATGGGGACGTGGTGTTCCAGCGTCAAGTGCTGGAGCGGCTCGATGCGTGCTCTGCGGAGCTTGCGGTCGCGGTGGATACTGGGCGCACGCTCGACGCCGAGGCGATGAAAGTGACCGTCGATGGGCCTCGCGTCACGGCCTTCGGCAAGAGCATCGCGCTTCCGGCGAGCGGCGGTGAAAGCATTGGAATCGAACGCCTATCGGCGCACGCTGGCGATAAGCTGTTTGCCGCGCTCGCGCGCACCATCGAAGGCGGAGAAACCGGCCTCTATTACGAAGACGTGTACGCGCGCCTGATCGCTCGCGGCGAGCTGGAAGCGGAGCTCGTCCCGGTCGAGGATCTGCCGTGGACCGAGGTCGACGACTATGCAGACCTCGAGCGCGCGCGAGAACTGGTTCGGGCCGAGGGTCTGATCGGCGTGTCCTGAGCTCGGCCCAACTGCGAACGGCGTGACGCGGTGCGCTGATTGGCAAATAGACCGACAAATCGCCGGATTCGGCCGAAACTGACCGCTATCTGTGGGAAATTTCTGCCATTTGTTGCGGTTTGACCAGTGGCGCTGATGGGGGACAGCCCTGTCGTTAATTTGCAACACTGTGTCCGGCCGAAGACACTGGATAGGGGGTCTAAGTTATCAAATCTTATAGGGTTTGCCCACTTGTCACGGCGCATGCTAAGGCCCATACATCCTTCAACCTGGGGTCCCCCTGGGCGACGAAAGAGAGTCTGGTAGATGACGGAGCGACGCGTGACACGGGCCATCGTGCTTGCTGCTGGCACTGGGTCCCGGCTGAGTGAAGGAGCGGACACGCTTCCGAAGCCCCTACGTGTGGTCGGGGGTGTGCCGCTTTTGCTGCGCGTCCTACGGACCCTGCGGACGGCTGGCATCGAAGAGGCCGTCGTCATCACCGGCTTCCAGGGGGAGCTGGTGCGCCGTACGCTCGCCGCGGAGCCCGACCTCGGGCTCGAACTCGTGTTCGTGGACAACCCGCACTTCGACAAGAAGAACGGCGTCAGTCTCTTGTCTGCGGCCGAGTACGTAGATCGTGAGTGCCTGCTCACGATGTCCGATCATCTGTATTCACCGGAGCTCGTGCGTCGGTTGCTCGCTGCGTACGTCCCGGAAGGTTCGTGCGCGCTAGCCGTCGACTATGACATCGAGCGCTGCTTCGATCTGGACGACGCGACCAAGGTCGGCGTCGAGCACGGCAAGATTAAAAAGATCGCCAAAGAACTGGAGAACTACGACGCGCTCGACACCGGCGTGTTCCGCATCGGGCCGGCGCTGATCGCCGAGCTTGCCGCGGTGGAAGCCAGCACGGGCGATTGTTCGTTGAGCGACGGCGTGCAGGCGCTGAGCCGCCGCGGTCGCTTCCTCGCCACGGACGTGGGCGACGTACGCTGGATCGACGTGGACACGCCGCAGGCCATGGCGTGCGCAGAAGCCATGTTGCGCGTGTTCGGCGACAGCTTGGGTGACGAGCCCGGCGCCGGCGAGCGACCGACGATCGATCCGGAGAGCATCGAATTTTACGCGCCGAGCTGGGTGCGCGCCGCAAAGCCATATAACGAAGATCATTTCGTCGTCGCCGACAGTCAGAGCGATGTTCTGCGCATGATGTCGAACGAGAGCCCGTACGCGCCCAGCCCGCGCGTGATCAACGCCATCATCGAGGCCGCGACGCGCGGCAACCACTATCCGGGCGGCGCGCCGGCGCTGAAGTCGAAGCTGGCTCGGCGCGACGCGCTCGGCGAGGGCAGCGTCATCCTCGGCGCCGGCTCGACCGAGCTGATCGACGTCGTGATTCGCACCTTCGTCGGTCCAGGCGAAGAAGTGCTGCTCAGCGTGCCGACGTTCAGCATGTACGAGGCGCGCACGCGCACGGTCGGCGGCATTCCGGTGCTCGTGCCGATGACCGAAGAGCACGACCACGATCTGGCCGGGCTGATCCGCGGCGTCACCGAGCGCACGAAGGTCATCTTCTTGTGCACGCCGAACAACCCCACCGGCGGCCGCATCTCGGAGTCCGATCTCAAGCGCTTGCTCCGCCTCGGCCTGCCGACGGTGATCGACGAGGCGTATCACGAGTTCGGCGCGGGGGAGTCCTTCTCGAGGCTGCTCGAGGAATTCCCGAATGCCATCGTGCTTCGCACTTTTTCCAAAGCCTACGGCTTGGCCGGCATTCGGCTGGGCTACGCACTCGCGCACCCGGCCGTCATTCGCTTGCTGACGCGGGTCAAGGTGCCCTGGAACATCCCGGGTATCACGCTCGCGGCGGCCAGTGCCGCGCTCGACGACGCCGCCGAGTTCGACGCGCGCATCGCCGAGCTGCGTATCGCGCGCGAAGAGCTGGCCGAAAAGCTGCGTCGCATCGACGGCCTCTCGCCCGCACCGAGCGAGGGCAACTTCGTCTTGATTGACGTGTCGGCGACTGGTCAAAGCGCGGAACGGCTGGTCGAGGCCATGCTCAAAGACGGCGTTTTGATTCGTTCGCTGTCGGTTCACCACGCCAAGCGCAGCTACGTGCGGGTGACGGTCGGAACGCCGGAGCAAAACATGCGCTGTGTGGCCGCGTTCGAGCGGGTGCTCGGCGGCCGCGTGCGGCGCGAGGCACCTAGGGCCTACGTGACCGCTGCCAGCGACGCTGAGTGATCGCTTCACGGAGCTCGAGTAATGCTCCCCGAGCGGAGGCCGGGTGACTGACTCGCCCGGCGAGCAGGCGCCGGCAGAGCGCTTTTGGGCTGCGTACTTTCGCAGCCTCAAGCCGCTCGAGGTCGAAGAGCCGGTGGACGTGTGGCTGCACCGGCCGCCGGCTTATGTCCTGGCGCGGTTGCTCCTGCCGACGCCCGTCTCGCCCAACCTCGTCACCCTCTGCTCGATCTTCTTGGGCTGCGCAGCGGGCCTGTCGATCTTTGCGAACTTTCGCGGGCACCTAGCGTTGGCCGGGGTGTTGATCTTCAGCTCGGCGGTCTTCGATTGCGCAGACGGGCAGCTCGCCCGCTTGCGCAAGAGCTCATCGGCGTTCGGACGCATGTTGGACGGCGTGGCGGATCTGATCGTCTCGAGCGTGGTGGTCGGTGGCAGTGCGTGGCTCGTGCTCCGTCGCTTCCATGAGCCGCTTTGGCTCGGGGTCGTCGCGTTCGTGTTGACCACGCTCACGATCCTCACCGGCTCGTTTCACACTACGATGTACGACCATTTCAAGAACGTGTTCTTGCGCTTGACCCACCCGAGCTATCGGGAAGGGGAGGATCTGGACACGGCGCTCGCACGCTATCGCGCGGAGCGCTCGCAGCATTCCGCGTTCATGCAGCTGATTTGGGGGATCTACTTCTTCTACATGCAAAGTCAGAGCGACTACGCAGCGAAGTTCGATCCGTACACGAAGCAGCTGCTCGCTCAGTCCCCCGAGTTCGACGAGCGGCGCGCATTCATCTATCGCAAGCACGCCGGCAAATTGATGCGGCTCTGGCGCAGCTTTTTCGGCTTTGGCTCGCTGGTCTTCGGGCTTGCGGTCTCGATTGGCTTCGATGTCACCGAATATTACCTGTTGTTCCGCCTCGTGCTGCTCAACGCCGTGTTCTACGGCTACTTGCGACCGGGGCAGCGGCAGGCCTCCCTGCGCGCCTATCAGGAGATGGCGAGCCCCGCGTGAGCGATGCTATGTTGAGCGGGCGTGCGCCGCTCGACCTTCGCGTTCATCGGACTTTTGTGCAGCTTGTGCCTACCGGCTCGGGCCGCGCTCTGGCCGAGCACCGTGCTCCGCATCGAGCACGACCTGCACGCGCCGGAGGTTGAAGTCCGCAGGCGCGCGGCGCAGTTGCTTCGCGATTTACCGCGCAGCAGCGGCGCACGCCTGGCGCGCGCGGCGCTCGACGACAGCGACGTAGACGTCCGCCTGACGGCGCTCGACGCGAGCCTCGGCTTTGGGGTGCCCGCCTTGGGCGAGCACCTCGTGCCCTGGCTCACGGATCCCGAGCGCCGGTTGCGTCTCGCGGCGGCTCAGGCGCTGGCCGAGTCACCCACGTTGCGCGCGGTGCCGTCGCTCGGGCGTGCGCTAGGCGACACCGATCCGGGCGTGCGCAGCGCGGCCGCCAACGCGCTCGGCAAGTCGGGCGCGCCGGAAGCAACGCTGGCTCTGCTCGGTCATCTCGACGATTCGGCCCCCGAGGTGCGGCGAGACGTCGCGCGCGCACTCGGTGAGCTCGGCGACGCGCGCGCCGTGGTGCCGCTGATTGGCAAAATCCAAGACGCGCGACCGATCGTGCGCGAAGGCGTGGCGCAGGCGCTGGCCGAGCTCGCTGACCCACGCGCGGTGAGCGCGCTCGTGCTCTCGCTCCACGACACCGAAGATTCGGTGCGTGTCGCTGCGCTCGAGGCATTGTCGCGCATCGCCGAGCCGAGCGTGGTCACGAGCGTGAGCAGCCTGCTCCGGACCAGCACCGAGCGCGTACGCTCGGCGGCGCTCGACGCGCTCTCCCACATCCACACGCCGGCTGCACTGAAGGCGCTGATCGACGAGCTCGGCGCAGACGAGCCGGGGCGGCCGCGCGCCGAGGTCGTCACGGCGCTCGGGCGCGTCGGTTCGTTGGCCTTGCCGGCGCTGACCGCTTGCTTGAACGCCGAGTCCGATCCCGATCGCTTGGACGGCTGCGCGCTCGCGCTCGGCCGCAGCCGCGATGTCGCCGGCGCTCCCGCACTGCGTGACGCGCTCGGTCGCGGCGCGTTGCGCCCGCTTTCGGCCTTGCAAGCGTTCGCCGAGCTGCGCGCGCCCGATTCGCTGCCGACCGTACTCGAGTACGTATCCGATTCCGACGCACTCGTACGCCGCGCGGCGATGGTCGCTGCCAAGGCGCTGCTCGATCCGCGGCGCCCGGATGGGCGCGCGGTCGAACCGATCAGCCGCGCGCTCCAGAAATCGCGCGCGGAGCGGGAGGACCAAGTTGCGTTGCTCGACCTACTCGGCCAAACCGGATCGCCCCGCGCCGCAGCGATCCTGCTGCCTTTTGCCGGGCCCGGAGACGACGTGCTCCTGCGCGCGCACGCGCTCGCGGCGCTCGGCTTTCTAGGTCAGGCCGGGCAGGTGCCAAGTTTGCTTGCGGCGCTCGACGACGATTCCGGCAGTGTGCGCCTGGCGGCAGCGCTCGCGCTCGGACGGCTCCCGCTCGCGGATCGCGTGCCGGAGCTCTTCGCTCGCTTGGAGAAGAGCAGCAGCGAAGAGCGGCCGCTGCTCACGCTGGCGCTGGCTGGCCTCGTTTCGCACAGCGTCGACCGCTCGCTGCCCGCGCGGCTGGAAAAGCTCTTGCAGCCCGCGCAGGCAGGCGAACGCGACGCCCTGCTCGAGTTGCTCGGGCGAGTTCCGACAGCGGAAGCGGTCGCAACCCTGGCGCGACTCGTGCTCGCCCAACATTTGCCGGCCGATCGCGCAAAATTCGCAGAAGCGCTGGCGGCGCATCCGAGCGAGCACGCGCGGCTCGTCCCGCTGCTCCAAGACGCGAACGCGGCCGTGCGCGCGAATGCCGCCTGGTCGCTCGGCGAGGTCGGCACGCCCACGGAGGCGCCCGCGCTCGAGCGCGCCTTGGCTGACGCAGACAGCAACGTCGCCGGCAACGCGCTCTCGGCGCTGGCCCGAATCGCCGTCCGCAATCACTCCCGCATCGCCCCGCTTTCCTGTCCGCGAACGGCGGTCCCGCAGCCGATGCTGCGAGCGATTGCGCTTCGCGCCTTGCGCTTCGCTGGCGAGCGCTGTGAACACGGTGAAGAAGCGGCCGCGCTCACGCGCGATCGCTCCGATTTCGTGCGTCAATCCGCGGCCGCACTCTTGCGCGACGTGCCTCGAGATCGCAAAGACGCCGAGCTTCTGGCGCGCGCCCGGGACAAAGATCCGAGCGGAGCGGTCGCCGCCGAGTGCGAAGCCGCATCGCCAGCTCCGCCCGATGGCTTCGAGCCCACGGTGATCGTCGTCATCCCGCCGGGTGAAGATTTACCGGCTCCAGCGCAGCCCTTCGGCCTGCTGCGAGCGGACGGTCTGGTGCGGCTCGGCATTTCGGATCGCCGCGGGCAGATCTTCGAGGCGAGGGCGCCCCATGGCGCATTATCGCTGGTGCAATCGGCGTCGACTCTGGAATAGGCGGCAAAACCCGTGGCAGGCGCGTTGATTGTGATCGAGATTGCCGCGCCGAAGGTGTCCGATGAGGCGCTCGCGGTGCTGGTCTCTTCGTGCACGCGCGCCGCGCGCGGCGCCGAATGCGCGCTGGCCAAAAATTCCTCGGACGCGTCACCGGGCGCGGTCGCGATCGTCTCCGCGCAGGGGGCGGACAAGATGCGCGTCGAGGTCGGCGTGCGCGAAGGTGAGCACGACTCCTGGCGCACCAAGGATTTTGCGTTCTTGGCCGAGGATGACCCGCTCGACCGCTGGCGCGCGGTAGGCTTTGCGATCGGCACGTTGGCGGAGAGCGACGCTGAGGCACCGGCCGAGCCGGCCGAGCCAAGCGCGCCCGCGCCGCCAGCTCCGCCACCGGCAATCCCGGTTGTTCCCCCGATCGAGCGCCGGCCGCGGCCGGCGCCTGAGTCAAAACCGGGTTTGCGACTGTTCGTTGCCGCGGGAGGCGTGTTCGGGCCGGGCCTCGACCGTGGACCATGGCGCATCGGCAGCAGCCTCGGTGTCGAACTGGCGCCGGCGCGGCTGCCAATCTATTGGGCGATTGGCGGAAGCGCGGCTACGCGCATCACACGCGATGAAAGCGGCGCTACGGCCCGCTGGTTCGACGTGTCTACGGGGCCTGGAATCGGGCTCCTGGGCTCACTGAATCACAGTGGGCTCGAACTCGGCGCATCGTTGCTCGCCGAACGCTTCGAGGTCAGCGCGACCACCTTCGACGGCGCTACTGCGGAGCGCGGTCGCTGGCTCATCGGCGCGGAAGGCACGCTGGGCGGACGTTTGGAAATCGTGCAAAACCTGTTTCTCGTGGCCGAGGCGAAGACCGCAGGTTTGTCGGCCACGACCGACGTGCGCGTGCTCGGCAATGCCATCGGTAGCGCGCCGAGCTTTCGCTTTCTCGGTTGCTTTGGGCTGCGCGTGCGTTTGCGCTGAGCGCGCTTTTCGCGCGCTACTGCCGCATCACGCAGTGATATTGTAAGCAGTACGGTTTGGTCGGATCGACGCAATCGGCCGGCTCCGCGCATTCGACGCAGAAGCCTGCGACGCAGGCAAAGTGCTCGTGGCCGGGCACGGCCTGACACTCCGATGCGGATCTGCAATCCACGCACACGCCGCGCGAGAAGGCGCAGACCTGATGGGTGTCCCCGCAGTCGGGGTTCGCCTGGCAGGCCCGCGCGCAGCGAAAGAAGGTCGGATCGCACGCGTCGCCGGGCCGGCAATTGTTCTTGCTCGGCAAGCACTCCACGCAGCGGCCATCGGCCACTGCGCAGTAGGGCGTGTCGCGACCGCAGTCGAAGTTGCTCGTGCAGCGCTTGCACACGATCATCGTCGGTGGGCAGCTCACGCCGCCGTCGATGCACGATTCCCCTGGGAAGCAGAACTGATCGAAGCCAGCTTGCGCGCCGTTCGGAAAGCCGCCGCCGGTGCCGCCTTTGCCCCCTTGAGCGCTGCCAGCCATGCCAGCACCGCCGCCCCGCCCACTTCCGCCGCCGCCAACCCCGCCACCCGGCGAGCCCCCGCCGCCCGGCGAGCCCCCGCCACCCGGCGAGCCGCCGAGCGGGGCCCCGGCATCCGGGGCGAGCAAGTCGAACGTCTGCCGAGTGCAGCTCAGCCCTTGAACCAGGACAGAAAGGCCGCCCGCCAGCAGAAAACCGCGCACAACGGCGCGCGCCGGGCTGCCTTTGCGCCGCTTCATCACACATGACCATACCACGGCAAATCGACTATTCGAGGCTCGGCGCCTGCTGAATCCGGGCTCAGGTACTATCTTCACCAAGGTGTCTGGTAGCCCCCGTTCTCTGCCCGAGTCGAAGCTGCGCGTGGTTGCGTCCACGCCGGAGGGCGGCGCCGCGCGGCAGCCGAGCGACGAGGAGCTGATTCTGGCGGTGCAACGTGGCGATCACCAGGTCGCCTCCGTGATCTACGAGCGGCTGGTGGGCGTGGTCGACCACACGCTTTACCGCGTGTTCGGTCGGCGCGAAATGGATCATGACGATCTCGTGCAAGCGGCCTTCGAGCAGATCGTGGTCACACTCTCGCGGCGCTCGTATGCGCGCGCTTGCAGTTTGCGCACTTGGGCGTCCAGCATCGCGAGCCACGTCGGCTTCAATGCGCTGCGCTCACGGCGCCGTGAACGGCGCGTCCTCGACCGTGATGCAGGTCTCGACGTCGAGCCCGCGCGCTCGGGCATCGACGTCGAGGGTGAAGCCTCGGCCCGCGCCGAACTCGAGCGCTTGAGAACGCAACTCTCGGAGATGAAGTCGACCCACGCTGAGGCCGTCTTCCTTCACGACGTATTGGGCCATGAGCTCGCCGAGATCGCGATCATGACCCAGGTGAGCGTCTCCGCGGCGCAGTCGCGCTTGGTGCGTGGCCGGCGCGAGCTCTTTCGGCGTCTCGATCGCGCGGCGCCGCGCGGTAGGACAGGGTCCGAGTCGTGAGCAAGCGTTTTCCCTCGCAGCCAGACGAGCTGCTGCGCCGCTGGGGCACGCAAGTCGTGCCGGTAGATACGGCGGAGCGCGCCGAGCAACGCCGCGCGCAGGTGGTGGACGCGCTCTCGCGGTCCATTCGGCAAAATGCCGAGCGAAAGCTGCAGGCGTCGCGCGTTCGACGGCTCGCCGGGCTCGGCCTGGCTGCGTCGGTCGCGCTCGGTCTGGGCATCGCGCTCCACGCCAAGAGCCGCGTTCAGGAAGCCGGCCAGGTCGCGACGACGGTGGCCGAGCTGCAAGGCGCGGTGGTGGTCAGCGAGTCGGGGCAGAGTCGAGTGCTTTCGCACGGCTCGAGCCTGACCCTGCACGCGGTCGGCGAGATCGAAACCGCCGCCGATGCGCAGGCCGAAATTCATTCTCCCAAAAGCCTCGTGCACCTCGGGCCAGCCACCAAGCTGACCGTGCCGCAGTCGACTCGAGTGGAAGAGCGCTATCGCTTGGCGCTCGGCCGCGTCGATGTCTCCGTCGACAAGGATTCGAAGATCACGCGCAGCGTGGTGATCGAGACGCCAAACGCGGAGGTGGTCGTGCACGGCACGGTGTTCGCGGTCGGCGTCTCGCCTCGCGCAGAGCACACCGTCACCGACGTGAGCGTCACGCGCGGCTCGGTTTGGGTGCTGGCGAACGGCGCGCAGGTTGCTGTGCTCGGGCCGGGTCAGCACTGGTCGTCGGAAAATCAACCTGCGCTCGCGCCGCCCGCTTTACCTGCGGTCGCTCAGCTGCCCGAGCCGGAGGCCTCTGCCGCGCCCGTCGAGAGCCCACCGCGCGCTCCGCGTCGCGAGCCGACCGCGGCCGAGGTGAAAGCCAGCGCGCTCGCCGAACAAGGGCACATGTTCCAAGACGCGATCGACGCACGGAACCGTGGCGATGATCCACGCGCAGTGGAACTTTTTACGCGCCTCGTGGCCCGCTATCCCAGCTACGAAGAAGCCGAAGTGCAATTGTTCCGAGCGCAAAAGCGGCTCGGACAAACCGCGGCAGCCGCGGCCGTGGCGCGGCGCTATTTGGCGCAGCATCCGCAGGGGTTCGCGCACGAAGAAGCGCGCTCGTTGGCGCTGAGCGCGGCCGCACAGCAGCCTCGCTGAAATTTCTGCCTGCTCGGTGTGGGGACGGTTACTCCCTTAGGCGACAGCAAGCTTGGGTCCGAGTTTCACTCCGGCCCCCGAGGAGGAATCCATGAACGCTCTGAAATACGCCTTTGGTTTGATACTCGTCGGAGGCTTCGCGCTGACCGCTTCGTGCGGTGGCTCGAGCGACACCACGTCCGGCTCCAGCGGCGGATCGTCGTCGTCGACCGGCGGCACGTCCTCATCGACGGGAGGTGGACTAGGGACCGGCAACAACACCGGCAACGGCGGGACATTTTCGTCGAATGGCGGCACCGGCACCACGACCGGCGGCACGGGGACGACCACCGGCGGCACCGGCACCACGACCGGCGGCACGGGCGGCACCGGCACCGCGACCGGCGGCACGGGCGGCGGCACGATCATGAACCCTGCTGGCTGTCCGGCAACTGCACCCGCGGTGACCATGATGGGCACTCCCGGCGAGGCGTGCACGCCACTCCCGATGGGCCAATCCTGCTCGTACACCACGTCGACCGGCACGGAACGTTGCTTCTGCGCCCCAAGCTTCGGCGGTCCTGGTGGTGGTGCGGCGGGTGCAGGCACCGCGGGCGGCGATACCTGGGCCTGCACGGTCCGGCAAACGCCGATGGCTTGCCCGGCCGGTGCTGCCACCGGCGACATGTGCACCGCCACCTGCACGCTGCCGAACAACGGCGGCACCTGCCGTTGCTTTGGCGGCATGCTGCGCTGTCCGAGGACCGGCATGGGCGCTGCCGGCGCGGGCGGCTGAGCCGCGACTCGTCCTGATTCGAAAACCTAGGAGCACGTGCTGCGCGGTGTCTGCTCGCAAGCCTTCATGGGCTGCGCAGTAGGCGCCGCGCAGGCGTTTTGTGCGGAGCTTGCCAGCGTCACACCACGCCGAGCGCAACATCGCCACGCGCCCACGCCCAAAAACCAAATGGGCGAGTTTGGTTTTGATGGTCACGCGTTCCGCCGCGGACGGCGCAGCCTTCGGCGTCGCGAGCGTCGCTTTCCACTGAGCACTCGGGAACGCGCGTACGCAGTTTCATCGGCGCGGACGGCCGCGCAGGTTCCGTGCGGAACGCGGCCTTTAGTTTCGGCGCGCAAGGCGGGGCTCGGTTCATGCGCGCAGAACGCGCGTTGCTCAGCTCGCCGGCGCAGAAGGAACTTGCTCGAGCCGCTCGCAGTCGAGCGTCAGCGGAGCGCGCGCGACGACCCCGCGGGCCGGCGCGCGCTCACTTGCTACTTCGCGCTGCACTGCATGTTGCACATCAGGTCGCCCGGCGCGCAGCCGCACGCGCTCTTCTTGGGTTTCGGTGCGGCGGGTGCTGCTGCAGCCGGTGTATCTGCCGCTGCCGCGCTGCCACCGCCCGATTTCTTGGGCGCAACACCGCCGCCGCCAGCGGGGCGATGAACCGCGCCCCCCGTGGCAGCCTTGGCGCTTGGCGCCGGTTCTTCGGCAGTGCCCGTCGAGGGCGGCGTGGCGGTGATGACCGGTGTCGGCGCGGGCGTGGGTGCCGGGCTCGGCGCGGGCGCTGCCACCGGCGCGGGAGGCGGAGGCGGCGGAGCGGGCTTCAGCACGATCGCGGCCGCAACGATGGCCGCGCACAGCACGAGCGCGCCGCCGATGTAAAGTCCGGTCTTGCTCTTGCCGCCACCCGGATAACCGACGGGTTCGGCCGACGCAGCGAAGCCGCCGCCGAGCGGTGAGGCGAGGCCGAGTGGCGGCGCGATCCCGAGCGGCGGCGCGAGTGGCGCGGACATGGCTGCGATCGGCGCGGCTTCGGTCTTCGTGGCGGCCGCGGTGAGCGCCTTCAGATCGATCAGGCCCGAGTCGTCGCGCGAAGAAGCGGAGCTCGCCGGCCGCGACGAAGGTCGACTGGCTGCAACGGGGCTCGATGCCGAGGTGAGCGCGCTCAACGAAAACAGCACCGACGATTCATTGCGAGCACCGGTGCTCGAGCCACCGCCGCCGCCACCGAGGCCGAGGCTCGATCCGCCACCGTGTCCTCCGCCGCCTTGTTCGGGCGCGCTGGTGGTCACTTCTTCTTCGCTGCCCGCCCGTTCGATGCCGCCGAACAGATCCGCAGCAGCGCCGCGCACGGGGCGAGCCGCAGCACGAGGTGCCGAAGCGGCCGCCGCCGCGGGAGCGGCCCACGGGGACGGCGTCGCGGTGGCCGGCGCAGGTGCCGGCACTGACGTAGCGGCGTGCAACGCCTCCACGATTTCTTCGACCTCGCCGAGCGCTTTCCAATCGGCAAAGCCGTCGGCCCACAGGTACGTCTCGGCGGTGACTTGCCCCGCGTTGTACGCCGCCACGATTTCGGCGACGGTGAGATTTCGCTGATCGCCTTCGCCGAAGTCGACGGAGTATTGCGAGCCACCGCTGTCTTGCTCGACGGCACCGGCCGAGCCTGCGTCCGGGGCCTCGCCGGCCGCGGTGTATACGTTGGCCGGATTGGTCTTACCGTCGATGACGATTGTGGCCCCGCATTTGCGACACCGAATCTTGGCCAGACGATCAGTAACTTTCTCGTCTGCAATCGAATACTTAGCTTGGCACGCAGGACAGGAAATCTTCACAATCAGCCTCGCGGATGCGCCTCTTGAAAGGGTGAGGAGCGGGGGGAAGGCGTCGTGCCTTCGAATCCCAGAGAGCGCTAGCCTAAACAATGGCTACGCTTACGTTCAATTTTCGGTCTCAGCGGGAGCCCGAGCAGGGCCCCTCTTTTATCATTCCTGGTGAAGATCGCTAGACCCCACGCAGGGTTCTGACACTTGGACCCGCGTTTCCTGGTCCGCCTTTGCTGTCGGAAAATTACAGCAATATAGCCCATTTCCACGCTAGGCGCCCATGGCGAACAAGGCCAGGTCGAGCGCGTCGAGCCGCTCGGCCAGCTCCGGATTGTCCCCGTCGGCCTGCACCGCGAGCATCAGCTCGCGCTTGGCCCCGGTCAGATCCCCTTGGGAGATGAGCGCATCGGCGCGGCTCGCGTAGAGTTTGGCGGCGGCGGTCCGGCACAGATCGTCCAGCGATTTCGCGCCCACCCCCACGTGCGGGACGCGCGGCACCTCGCTTCCGCCGAGACGCAGCTGACCCTTGGCCAGCGCCAGATCGTAGCGCGCCCGGAGCTCGGGGTGGGAGAGCACCCGATACGCCTCGGCGCCCCGCTGAAAGACGCGTCGCAGCACCGCGCCGGTCTCCGCGTCGCAGCCGAGGTGCGAGTCGGGGTGGAAGGCCAGCGCAAATTCGTGGAACGCGCTCTTGATGCTCGCGTCGTCCGCGATCTCGAGCACGGAGAGGAGCTCGTAGTAGTTCGAGTCGTCGAGCACACTAGCCCACTCGTAAACGCGCTCGCTGTTGGCGTCGTCGGCGAGCATGGAGCTCACACCTGACGGGCGGCGTTGCGCTGGGTCATCCAGGCAATGTCGCTCGCGTCTGGCAGCGCCACCAAGCGCACGCGCGCGCTCGTCGCGCGACCGGTCGCTACCTCTTTCGCGCTCACGTTGAGCATGCCATTCGTATCGAGTGAGAAGCTGAGCGCGATTTGCACTTCGCCGCGGCGTGCCGGCAAGAGACCGGCGAGCTCGATTTCACCGAGCAGCGTGTTTTCAGCGAAGCGGCTCGACTCGCCTTGGCTGATGCGCACGCGCACGAAGGTCTGGTTGTCCGCCGCGGTCACGAACACGCGCGTGCGCTCGCAGGGTACCTGCGTGTTGCGTTCGATGATCGGATCGCAGAAGCCGTTCACCGTCTCGACCGAGAGCGTGAGCGGCGTCACGTCGATCAAGAGCGGGGGAGGCGGCGGCGTGCGCACCGCGGGTACCGGCTCGAAACCGCCCAGCACTGGCGGTGGCAAGCCGGGCGTCTCGAGCATACCAAACGGCGCGGGGGCGGGCGTTGAGCGTTGCGTCGCGAACGTGGCAGACGGCGCGGGGGCGTAAGCGGGAGGAGGCGGCGGCGAAAACGGGGGCGGCGCGGCCGGCGGCGCTGGCGGCTGAAACGGCGCTTGCGGAGCGGCCGGCGCAGCCTCCGCTTGCAGCGCAGCCACGCCGAGCATGGTTGCGCCTGCGAACGCCGGTGAGCGCCCGAGCGCTGCGGCGGCGGGCGCCCGCGCGCC